>Ga0209517_10002415_pt1 | contig 26391 bp, 30 predicted proteins | sample PeaSoiMetSII2010_FD_187695 | JGI IMG/M metagenome (GOLD analysis project Ga0209517, IMG submission 187695) | Peat soil microbial communities from Weissenstadt, Germany - SII-2010 (SPAdes) (version 2) | ecosystem: Environmental > Terrestrial > Soil > Wetlands > Peat | place: Germany... | reverse complement strand
ACTATCCGGCATTTAGAGATAAACATGGGGAACCTGGAGCAGAATACTGGTCCGTGGATTTCTGTGAGAGAGAAGGAATAAATAGATTTTTTCAGAAAATCCAAGAAGAAACGTACTACTGGTCCCGTATATCTAAAGTTATTTTCCCCGGCATCAGTGGAAGGGTTGTGGATATAATCGTAGAAGGATCTCAGTCATTCCTCACAAAACTGGCGGCTATTCATAACTGTCCCCCTAGCGAACAATTTTATGACAATATCCGGTTTGTGTCTAAATGGTTTTCCATTTCTAGAACTAAGGCATTGATTTGGCTAGAAAAATACGGAAAACTCCCGCCGATGGATGATGTAATTCTGGAGGACGAAGACGAGGAAGAGGTATCAATAGAGTTTGCTGACTTGTCCGAAGCTTACATACGGCAGGCGGCTCGCGAAGTTCAGAAGCACCAGGATGTGGAGATGGCTCAAGCGTTCGTTCGCATTTACTTTGAAGCGGAGTTCGATAAGGATGCGTTGGCATTGGCCCGTGTTTTGGATCCAAGCACGTTGGAATATATCCGACAGAGGAAGGTGTTCCGATGAGTGAAATGGTCAACCACATAGCTTCGTTGTTTGGTGAAATTCAGGCCGGAAACAATCCAGTCAATTACATCAAAATGAATTCTATAGATGCGAAAGCCTTAATTTCTGAACTAGGATTACGCCACAACGATAGCCAATTGGGTTTCCTTCTTTGGGGTGCTAGTCTCATTGTGGATGAAACGTTGTTGTCTGGCACAGCAGTTATCGACAAACTAGGGAAGAGAATGATTTACTAATGAACACCTGCAAAGAGACTTGTCCCAAGTGCGGTTGCTCTTGTCATAAAGAGGCTGGCCACGCGCAAGCAGGATACGATGGTATCATGGGATTATGCTGGTGTCCTTGTTGCAAAGGATGGTTCATCGCGGGAGAGCCAACATTGCTAAGGGAAAGGGGTCACCATGACCAAGAACGAATTCCTAACCGAAATGGCCAGGGAGATTCCCTACGAACGACGTGAAGTAAAGGGAATGCAGGCGCGGTCAGAAATGGCCGCTTTGTTGCTTCGTGCTACTTTCGCGCTGCCTGTAAATGAGGAAGATGACGATTCCACAACATGAAGTTAAGCCCGAGGTTCTAAAGGTCAAACGGTCTAAGAAAGAAAAGAAACCGAAAGAGCCCAAAGACATTCGGCATATGTTCAGAAAGCTCCTCGCTGCCATAGACATCGAGAAGATAAAGAAGCCGTGGATGGCGGCCAAGGCTTTCAAGCTAATCACCAAGCCAGACGTACTCCGGGCCTGGGCCGAAGGCGTCATTGCTGATAAAACCAAGTGGCAAAAGTTCGGCAACGAGATGCGCCCGGTGGTCGCGGTCGACTCAGAAACCGTTGGTCTAGACACCCGGATCATAATGAATCCCAGGCTGGCGCTAGACGGTACCTGGGACATCGAGTACACCATAAAGATGGAAATCGCCGGGGTATGCCTGTCCTCCGACGGCGTTGAAGGTCTCTACGTTCCCATAAATCACGAAGATCAAAACAATATGGACCGCATGGAATGTGCGGCCATCCTACAGTGGTTGTTTGACCAGGCTCACCTAGTCTTCTACAATGCTAAATTTGACCGCGAAGTTCTACGCGAAACCATGGGTATCAATTTCCGGCCTTATCCCTACTTTGAAGACGTTCAGGTCCTACAGTACATCAACGACCCCAAGGCTGATTTGGGGGATGACCATGGTGGTAAAGGCAAAAGATGGATGGGGGACGCCGGCAACTTGAAGGCGCTTTCCGAGAAGGTTTTAGGCATTGAACAAATCAAGGGCGAAGAACTGATGAAAGTTAAGGCTGACTTCTTTGACCCGGTGAAGCAGAAAGTGACCCAGCGCGTGCAGTATGCACCGTTCACTTGGGTTCCCACTGATATTGCGCTTTGGTACGCGGGCGGTGATGCTATTTGCACGTGGCTCCTATGGGAGAAGATGCATGAGCTTGCCTGGTCCCGCCGTTTGGTACATCGGATAGACCACGAGATGGTCGAAACCTTGACCTGGCTAGAACGACAACGGTTCTTAATAGACGTGCCACACCATGCTCGCACAGTGAAATGGCATACCGCAATGTTGAAGGGGATGGAAATTGAACTGCGCGAGTTGGCTGTTAGCCAGGGTTTCAAAGAACGAACAAATGAAGACACCGGAGAAGTTCTAGAAGACGATAGATTTAACCCGAGTAGCAACCCGCAGTTAGCCAAGTTTCTCTTTGAGGTTAAGAGATACAAGCCCATTAAGATGGGTAAGATACTGCCGTCGGTAGACGCTGATGTACAAGAGGAATTGCGCAAACAACATCCGGAAGATGAGTTCCTCAAGAAGCTGGGCAAGTACAAAGAGTATGTTGCCCTGCACCCGGCCAATTTGCGTTATGATCCGGATGACCATTCAGCCCGAATTTACTTGAAACAGAATGTTGTGGCTGGGGGTCGTCTGTCCGGCGCAGGGGGCGAATTTGAAGTGGACGGCGGCTTCGGCCTAAACCCCCAAGGTGTAGTCCGTGTGGAAGGCAACTGGTGGGTGCGGGGGAACGTTCTCGAGCCGGATACCGTCCCGGTAGATAAGGTTCAGGAGTACACTGAAGCCGACCTACACTCGTCTTGTTTCCATGAAAAGGACGGTGTTAAGAAGAAGGCACCGGGCATTATCAAGAACCACATCGGACAATATTCAGGGTACGCCGTCTGCCTGGTGCCCAAGTGTACAACGTGTGCTACGAAGTACGGCATCTTGATCCACAACGGACGTTTGGATGCCAACCAGGTTGTCAACATTCGATCAATGTTCGTGGCCCCAAAGGGCTGGACATTCTTCGTCATAGATTACAGCAACATCGAAATGCGGGCTGCCGCCAATATCAGCGGTGAGCCGGAATTCATAAAAGAGTTTCTGGAAGGCAAGGGGGATTTCCACACACTAACTGCCAGCAAAGTCTTCCCAGAATTTAACGATCCGAACACCCCCAAGGATGTTAAGAAGAAACTCCGTTCGTTGGCTAAAATTCTGAATTTTGCTTTATTGTATGGAGGATCAGCATATACCGTATTCGAGAATCTCAAATCCGAGAAGCCTGATATTACTTTTCATGAAGCTGAAAATATGGTTAAAGCCTACTGGTTAGGAGTACCTGTCTTTAATGAATGGTGCCTAGATCCAACTACGAAAATCCTGACGGCTGGTCTACAGTGGAAACTACTTAAAAACCTTCATTTGGGAGAAGAGATAATCGGATTTGATGAACATCGATCGAGCAAAGGTAGGCATAGAAAACTTCAGCCCAGCATTGTAGAAAGACTTCGTTTAATCCAAAAACCTTGTGTTAGAATCACCACAGATCGCACATCTATAGTTTGTTCTTTAGACCATCAATGGTTGACCCGTAGACCGGGAAAAAATAATGTATGGTACTGGAGAAAATCTTGGACCCGAGGAAATCCTCGGTATGGATCCCTTAGAGAGGGAGATTTACTTTCTCGACTAAGCCCTGTTTGGAAAGAAGATAAAAGCCACGAGGCAGGATATTTACAAGGAATTTTCGATGGTGAGGGCTGTGTTTCCTCCAGAGAATTAAAATTCACCCAAAAGGAAGGTCCAGTTCTAACCAAAGCAACACAATTGCTCTTCGATAGAGGATATAAGTTGGGTATCTACCCCGATCCCACAGGCACAGTAGTTACTATAAACGGTAATCTAGGTGAGTCCCTGCATTGTTTAGGAAGTATCCGTCCGGAAAGACTTCTAAGAAAAGCAAAAGCTGACTTATGGTCGGGAGTTTCTTTTCCAAATGTTTATTCCGATGTAGATAGAATCATTAAAATAGAGTATCTTGGTGTCCAGGAGGTTATCTCTATCCAAACTTCCACTAAGACCTTGATCGCTGAAGGGCTTCTTTCACATAATTGTAACAACAAGCAGAAGATTGCCCGTGAGCAGATGACTTGTTCTACGACCACGGGCCGGGTGGTTGACTTCGCTTCTGACATGGAAGCACAGAGCATCCACAAACCTACAAAGCAGGAGCTAGAGAATTATTGGTACCATCGTCGCCTGACTAAGAAGGCCGAAGAGCTGGAGAAGGCTAAAGAGCCTGACATGGAGACGGCTGCCAAGTTGAAAGCTAAGGCTTCGGCGCTATGGAAAGATCCGGAGTCGGGCGTCCGCAACGCGGGGGATTATAACCACTTTACAGGCAAGATCCAACGTGTGGCTACCAACATTCCCATCCAGGGCATTTGCGGTGACTTTATGCGCATCGCGCTAAATCGCATTCGTCAATGGGCTGAGAAATTCTTGGTGATTGAATCTGTTCTGCGGTTGTACCTAACCGTCCATGATGAAATCGACTTCGCGGTTAAGAATGAGTATGCCCCTTACGTTGTGCCCCGCGTATCACGCTTTATGAAACTGCGCAAATACCACAAGAGCATGAAGTGGCGCGTTGGTATCGAGTGTGATTGCGAGTACGGAACGTCGTGGGATGTTCAATATCACTTGACCGGAGACGATGCGCATAAACCGGCTGGCTGGACCGAAATCCCGGGCATGGAAAACTACATCCCGACCGAGTTCAAATCTGAAACTGTGTGCACCTTGTTACATGCGCTGGCTTCCGGGGATAATGTTCGTATAAGCGAAGCGAAGACTTGGCTCAAAGCGAACTTGCATGAACGTGCTTACAGCGCATTTGAGTTAGGTGATCCGAAGAACCTAAAGAAGACACTTATTGCGGCCCTTCAATTGCACGAGTATTGGATGACCGATAACATCCCGGACGAGGATGAGGATAAAATGGAGACCCTGGAGCAATACGAAGCTCGTATGGGGCTAACCCCGGCTGACCGCGACGTAATGCCTGAGATGGGATTCTTAGGCGCGGTTCCGCAAACCAAGGTCAAGAGGCCAACGCTCCGGATTTTGGGCGAAGAAGTACCGGCTGAGGACGTTACAATCACTGTCTCGGGGACAGAGATGCGCGTAGAGGCACCGAAGAAGAAAAGGGAGGCACAAGTGACTCAAGTAGATGAAGACGATGTATTTGGCGGTGGACCACGACGGAAACAACAATTCCCAACCGATACCGCCCCTGGACCTTCCCAGTTACCGAGCGAACCTAGATCCGCTCCAGCAGAGGTTGTGCCGGTTCCCGATGGTATCCCGGAACTAATTGAAATGGATGAAGTTGCGTTGCGTAATCTCCAAAAGGCACTTGGCGTGGGACGAAATAAAGTCGTCGTCCGATGCCAGGGTAAGATCTTCACAATTCCAGACGTCGGGTTGGAAACTGTTCCAAAAGAATACGTAAAGGTAAAATAGATGAAGATTTTCTACACCTACATGTGGTTGCGCTCTAATGGCACGCCGTACTACATTGGCAAAGGTCATAGTGATCGTGCGTTCATTAGTCAAGGACACGTAACCAATCGTCCTAAAGAAGCCGCTCGTATTCTCTTACAGAAATGGTCCTCCGAACAAGAGGCCTTCGAGATGGAGAAATACTACATCCGCTTGTTTGGGCGTAAGGATCTGGGAACTGGAATTTTGAGGAATCTAACTAACGGCGGGGAAGGGCCAACCGGATACATTCCTTCTCAAGAAACTCGTCGTGCGATTGGAGAAGCTAACAAACGAAGGAATTGGGAAGAACTTACTCCGAAAATGCGGGCTGCTAGGAGAGCGAGTCAATCTTGCAAAGACCATCTACGGGATATGGGGGAGAAAAATAAGGGTCGAAAATACTCTCCTGAACATTGTCAAAGTATCAGTGCATCTCTTACCGGACGAGAACGATCTCCATCACATTGTGAGAACATGAGAAGAGCTCAAGAAGGAAGACCTTGGTCAGAAGCAAGACGAAAAGCTCAAGATCTACGTTCAACGAGGAGTGCATAATGCCACGGTTTCCTTTTCAGCTCTCTATGCCCAAGGGCGCTCGCACCAGGATTCTGACCAATCAGAAGCCGTTGGAATACGATTCCACCAAAGTCTACATGTACATGGGCACAGCGTTGAAAGCGTCCGAGACCGCTCAAATCGGGATGCTTCGTCTTGCCCAGACGCTATCCGAGACCATAGAAGCAAAGGAGTTACAGGAAGCCGCGCTTCTAGAACGGTTGCAGAACATTCTCAATGACATTGACGAGTTTGAAAGGTTCCTGGTCAAGTTTGAGGTAGGAGAAACCCAGAAGATCGCCAAGTTAACCGGGGCCGCGCTTGAGAACACCCGTTCTGCGTTAGGGTGGTTTCAGAAATTTCTGGAATCCCACAGCGACGAAGACGCGAAGAAATACGCCCCGTTGGCTGACCGGTTGAAGCTGGTGGTTGCCCAGCTGGTGGATGTTCGCAAAGAGAAGATAGAGAACGCTCTCCACATGGAAGAAGCTTACAAGACCAAGCGAAGCAGCCTCCAGAAACGCAGCAATCTGATTCATCCGGTTACACAGGTCACACGTTCCACCATATCCGGTGGGGAAGACCAGCTTCCAACTGTGCCCGTGGATCCACAGGAACTCATGGATAACGCCCGCCTGCAAATCATCCAGAAAGAACTGGATAGCAAATCCAAACAAATTCGGACTAGAGATCTAGAGCCGGGGGAATAAGCGAACTAGAGAGCTAACTATCATGGGAGACACACCGAAAAAGCCCGAGAGCTCAGTGGTGCGTGGAAAGACTGCGCCACCAGGAAAGAAAATTCTTTCTAGGAGCCGCGTCAATACCACAGTCACAAAGACCACGCACTACAAAACTCCTTCGTCCCTTCCAGTGATGGGTTACTCCGCTTGGGGACAGGGCGGGATCAAACGGGAATACGGTTCGGCGGGTCGATACACTACGTTTGTGAATGGCAAGATCGGCAACGACAACGTCTCTGAAAAGATAAACGCCATCCGTAACCAGGCTCGCGGAGAGAAGATTACCCCCGGCCAGGGCATTGGTTTGTACGAACGGATGAAGACCGGTGCGTTGTTCGCGGATGGTTCACTAGGAACAGCGGACATCGCCGACTCCCAGAACATCGGATACTACAGCTTTGAGTTCCCGGTAGACGCACTTGAAATGCCGTCTTCCCGCGCTGAGGAACTTCGTTTCTTCCGGCTGGCCTATGATCGGGACCCCATCGTTGGCCGCGCTATCGATCTACACACCGAAATTCCTCTTTCCAAGCTAGTTCTGGAAAAGCCGAAATGCTCAAACGAGGAGTTTGCTGATTACATCTTCGACTTCTACCAGGGCTTGATGTCTGATACCAAGTTATTCATGTCTCTGCTGGAAGGCTGCCGCGAATATTGGACCATAGGCGAAACATTTTTCTTCGTGGAAGAGACGGAAGACGTTGAAGTTTGCCCCGAAGCTAAGAAACAGCTGGAGAAGAAAGAAGGCGTTAAGGGAACCCAGGAAGGCAAGGAAGCCGAGAATTCTCAGTTAAATGATGGTATCATGGACTACCTCCGTCCAGAAAAGAAATCCGCCTGGATCAAGAAGAGATCAGCTGTCATAAGTGAATTGTTGAAGCACGGAATTAAGTTTAGTTTCGATGAGCCTCTTGAACCCGTTCTTAAAGAAATCAAGTCCAAAAAGGCATCGTTCCAAAAGAAATTCGTCAAGTACGGTATGCTGATCGCCCGTCCGGGCGCTGAAGACGAATATCCAATCCAAGTGACTGCTGAAATGTCGAAAGTTGCCCAGCCACCGGCTGTCGATCCGGTCACTGATGTTCCTACTCCCGACGCCGCATCCGGCGATGTTGCCGCTGATCCTAACGCGGCACCGGGCACAGTTGACCCCGGCGCACCGCAAGGCGAAGCAGGCTTGGGCGATATCGCAGGCGGTGGAGGCGCTCCAATGGGTGGTGGTGGAGGCGGTGCGCCTATCCCGGTACCTCAAGGGCAAGCGAGCGCAGTCAAAGACGCTATTGCCAAGGGCGAAAGTGTAGCAGCGGCTCGCGAGTTAATGGAGATGCGCCATTATCTCAAACTGCTGGATCGCAAGAAAGAATTGCTGGAAGAACTGCAGAAAATCCGCGAAGACAAGAAGGAAGAGCTAGAGTTGTTCGGGCACCTTGTCAACCCGGATTACCAGGGTTTCTTCCGCGTCCAGATTCTGCCCCCGGAACAGATTGAAATCGCCAACGAAGGTACTCTAATTGATGGTCCGACGATTTACTACAAGCCACCAGAAGACCAAAAACAAGCGTATTTGGAAGACCCGGAAGTACCATCTGAAGTTAAGGATATGATCCAACAAGAGGGCAAGATCCCCTTAAACTCCGACCCATTCAAGGGATCGTATGTCATCCACTTTGCTCGTAAGAAATCAGGCTACGAACTTCACGGACGCTCTATTTTGCAACGTTGCTTGCGCACGGTCATCTATCGTGAGAAGTTGCGCCAGGTGCAAACCACCATCGCTTCCCGCAACATGACGCCGAAGACGTTAGTCGTCGCAGACGATATTCCTATCAGCGAAGTCACCATCCTACGCGCCCACATTGACGAAGCTAAGGCGGATCCGGATTACTCCGTCGTGGTAAACTACGCTTGCCAATGGAATGAAATTGGCAGTGAAGGCCGTTTGCTTGTCCTGGACGGTGAATGGAACCACACCAACTCCGACTTGGCTATCGGGCTAGGGTTCAGCCCGGAGATCCTTATCGGTGAAGGCATGTATGGCAACGGGCGCACGCAACTGGAGTTGATGAACACCACCTACACCCAGTTCCGTGACCTCATTAGCGGCATCATAGAAGACCAGATGTTTCGTCCGATCGCAATGAAAAAAGGTTTTTATGAAATGGATAAGTACGGTCGACCCCGGTGGATCGTACCCAAAGTCACGTTCAGCCGCATGGCTCTACGCGATAGCGGTGACCTGTACGATATGCTGTTCAACCTGTACAGCAAGGGATCGTTGCCAGTAGACATCATCCTTGAGTTCTTGAACGTCGATCCGGAAGATTGCAAGCGGAAATTGGAAGACAACCTCTTCACGGTCAACGATTCGAAGTTCAACGAAATGCTGTCTGCTATTTACAACGGCATGGGGGAATGGCTAATGGCTAAAACAGATCTTGGTAAGCGCATCACTAAGGGTTTAACCCTTGACGAAGTTGACAACGATGCCGAAGAGGGTAAAGAGGGGACCGGAGAAGGTATGGGTTCAACCTAACTTTAGTGTAATTAAACAACTTCCTAGTATCAAGTAGAGGGCGCAGATGTTCATCTACTTGATCGTCAATCACATCACAGGCAAGTATTACGTCGGTCAGCACAAAGGTGCTGATCTGAAGAAGTACCTTCGCTACAAGTTTTCTGATGCTAGAAGTTACAAGGGCAGTTCTCACCTCTTCAATTCAATGAAGAAGCACCCTCTTCCGTGTGACTGGTCCATCCATGCTCTCCTCTCCGATGTTCAAACCAAAGCTGAGTTAGATCGGTATGAGAAAGAGTTTATCGAATTTCTTCGCTCTCGAGATCCCGAGTACGGTTATAACATCTGTCTCGGGGGTGAAGGATCAGCGGGGTTTAAGCATACTGAGCAGTGGAAACAATGGATGAGCCGTAATGCAAAAACAAAAGGGATAAAACCCACGCCCGAAGCAACCGCAAAAAGCATTCTAGACAGACAAGAGATCCAAAAACAATCCGGAATTTGGCCCGGTGCTCCTTTCAAGGATATGACGGGCACGGTCGTCAACGGCATTAGCATCTTGAGCCGGTTGGAGAACACTCAAGATGGGGATGCGACTTGGTCATGTCGTTGCTTTTGCGGGAGAATCTTCGCGGCTGCGGGAGGAGACTTGCGCAACGGTCACACGAGAAGTTGTGGCTGTTTGAAGATTGAACAAGACCGGATCAATCTAGGTGGATTGAAAATAATGACTCCTGAACGCAAAGCACAAATTTCGGCGAGTGTTAAGAAATTATGGACTCTGGAACGCCGTAGGGAACAAAGTGTAGTTGCAAAGAAATTCTGGACACCGGAACGCCGCGTTGCACAAGCATTGAGGTGTAAAGCTCAAAGAGTCACCATCTCTCTTCACAAATCAGCTACAGAAAGCTCTACAGAGTGAAATTCTAATGATAACTGTACTAGATACTCAAGCGTGGTCAAAAGAGCTTTATGAGGGCAACTCAGCTTTCATTGAGACAGTTGATGAAACGATATACATCGTCTCTAATGTAAGACCTGCCTACAACGATTTCGTCATTCTGAAATCGGACCCTGTAGGACCCGTGCCGTTAGCGCCAGGACCGGGGAGTTCTTTCAGTGTTGTGGCTACTTACACATTCCCAGTCCCAAATTCAGAGTTTGACCCAGTGCTTGCGTTCGATCCCAACACAGGCCTTCTCCATATTTTGGGTTGGCAAACTGATCCGATTAATCCGTTGCTCTCGGATTTGGTAAAATTCACTTACGACACATACGATTACAGTCCCCCCGTAGCGTTGCCCACACCGGTGGTTTTAGTCCAGGGTTCGAGAATCCGGGACGGGTACGACATTTGTGTTTTGTCCCCTGTTTCGGCTGATTATACGGTTGGGATCGCAGTGTCAGTCGACCAGCCAATCTCTTACGATCCCAATGGGATAGACTACACTCCTTCGCCTGGGATGAATCTGGTCTTTTTTGAACTAGACCCCGATGACACCATTCTTCAAATCAACGAACTCGTCAACTCTCCGATCCGTAGTGGGAACACGTTTAGTTCGGTCTCTTTGATTTCGCCTGATGGGACACAAGTGGAGATGTATTACGAAGCCCACCCGAAGATCCTAACCTTTTCCGACCAGTCGTTCACAATAAATCTACTCCTAAGAAACATCTCTGGCCAATGGGGATCTGCGACCCTGTTGACAACCTTCCAGGGCCGGTTCACAGACGATCGCCTTACGGTGGTTGCTGACGGAACTGCCCGCTGGGTCTCCCAAGTCTATTACAACGTTTTGACTCATCCGCAAGGGCTGGTGGGGAACGCTGTGTTTGGGTATTCGGCAGACGCCAGCACTTGGATATTCCATACCGTACCCGGTAGCACGGCGGGCGGATCATTCATACAGGCAACCTTGTCTCTTAGTCCAAGCGGAGCGAATGTAGCCTACCTGCTCGAGCCGTTTGATTCCCCGGCTACCGAATGGCCATTGCGGGTTGCCACGCTGGATACCACTCTTAGATTTATCGATGTCCCTGGCTTTTACAACAATCTGAATTTCACTTGGTTACGTGGTAGCAAGTCGATTATCGATTCCGGTTCCGTCTGGGCTGTTGTAGGAGACGCGGTACAGCCGATCACGCCTAGCCCGCTCCCGATCTGGATATCCTTTTTCAATGTGCCACCCATTGCTGTTGTGGTACCAGTGAATGCCACAGTCTACCGTGGGGCTGTAGGATACGACATCGGGGCCGGTTTCGTATCCGGAGACTTAGTTTTGAGTGCGGCTTCCACCATCAACGCTTCACAAGATCCTTTGACGTTTACTTGGTCGGAGAACGGACCCGCTGGTGTAACTGTAAATCCTATCAACGGGGTGACAACCACGTTAAATGTGCCTCGTTCTGTAGGCGGCGCAACGGCTAGTTTCCAAGTAGAACTCTCCGTTTTCACCCCTCTCCACCCTGTCAATCCTCCAGTGTACAGCAACATCACAGTGCCGTTCAACGCTGCACCCGCAATAACTCCGCTGCCGCCTTTGGCTGTGCCCCGAGGAAATCTTAAAGATCCAAGTCAGCTCGTGGTAATCGCTCCCATCGTTACAGGGATGGCCGATATCGACGATTTGCCCGTTTATACATGGGTCCAGGTTTCGGGAACGCCCATGAAATTTATCTTTGGAGCGAACCAACCAACGCTAACCTTCCAGGCTCTTGGGGCTGATGTTAGTGGGGAAACTCTTGTATTCCAGTTATCAGCCAACGACGGTGTTAACGCGCCCGCCGTTCAAACTTTCGACGTTGACGTTGCAGCCTACAATTTCGCAAGTCTAGACACATTGCTCCTGTCGAGGTCTGTACGGTCTGGTAACATCGCGGAACGTCACGATCCCACCCAGACCTGGGGAACACTGGACGTATCAGCCATTGTAACGAACTTAGGAATTGTGAAACGTTCTTCTGTTCTAGACGGCAATGACCGTTACCTGATCATCTCTCCGACTTCAGTAGTCGTGTATGGAGGGGTCAACCCGAATCTGCATGTCTTGCGCACGTTGCTCATACCCATAAATCCCAACACGGGAAACCCTGAAGCCACGATCCTTGATGCCGTACATACTGAACAAGACTACACTCTTGTCCTAGGGGCCAACCAAACGCTCTATCGTTACGGCACGGCTCCACTCCATCCTACGGATGACCCGGACACCGAGATCGATCTTACAACGTTGACAAGTATGATTTTCAACAAAGTCTTTACCACGTCAACTTTCGGGGGGATTCGAATTTTGGTCCTAACCGGGCCAGATGGTGTTCTATTGCTCCAGGCCAGCACCCGCACCTTAGCAGTGCAAGGAATTTTGGAATTAGACCAGGCAATTCACTATCTCTATGGCGCGGATAACGTGCAGTTCATCCGTACGAACAACGTGGAGTCGTTGCGCTCGGGCTTACTGCTCATAGGTACTATAGCACCCGCCATAGGCATGATCACCAACCTGCAGATTTTGAACAACAACGCAACTTTTACTGGTGCGAACAATTTGCAGGCCGGTAACAAAGCTCAGCTTGAAGATCTAACCTTAGTGGCACCTGACTTGAACGGACGGGAGTTGTTGGTCACTACAGCGAATCCAGTCCAGTTCACCATAAGCGTTGAGCATGCTAACGCGGGTACTTTACCGTACACTGAGACCGGCACGGCTACCGCGCTCGACGCGGGTTTGACATACGAAACGCTGATAGACTTGGCGCAAGGTCAGATCATCGGAACATGGGATTCTTCAAAGCTACGGAATCAGTTCGTGACGTCAGGTGAGATCTTGTTCGCGCCAGAGAGCACTTATTCTGGTTCACCCGCCGCGCCGGTGTTGAACGCCCCAACCACTGTTGGCACTGTGGTCACGCTATCCTGGGTGGAGGAACGCACCGATTTGATGGAAGGATACACGGTATTCTATTCTACGAATGGCGGACCGTTCTTCCGTCTACAGACTATCAACTCTGGTGTGGTGGAACAGCTCTCAGTGGCATTGACACCAGGTCAGACGTACCAGTTCCAAGTTCAAGCTTTCGGCGTAGACGGCGTCTCACCCTTGTCTAACGTTGAGTTGATCTCCATCTAAACCATGAAGACGTTTGACTTCAGTCAACAGCTCCTCCATGATGTCCATCGCACCTGTAAAGAGCGACTCTGGTTTGACCATTCGGGATGAGCTTCCCGGAAAAGTATGATGGCTTCGGAGAGATCCATGTTAGAATCTACGGCTCTCCCAAAGAAAACAGGTATCAACTAAAGGCATGCTGGTAGACAAGTCTGATCTGCTAAAAACAATCCGATCCTTACAAACGTTCGATACGAATGCATCACCCTATGTGGGTGCGATGTTGTTCGCGGATAAACCACCCCTCTTCTACCGCAGCAGTGCGTTTGGATTTATCCAGTCCAAGGATTTTGGTGGTGCAACCCAGACTAATGTCTCTCTACTCCATTTGAAGGAGTGTGTCTCTGTCCTACGGGATGAAAAGGTGGAGTTGAGCCTAGACCCTTCTGGGATTCTGAAGATCTCTTCGACAGACAACACGTACGAATCCGAACTTCGGGTTCATACCGTCTCTTCTGCGCAGGCTGGCCTCAAGTTGCATACAGTTGGGGACATCGCCACCCGGCTCGAGTCAAACGTCTTCCTCGGAATAGACACCACACCTTTCAAGCCTAAGACACCCCCGGTCTTGGCTCTAGGCCGTCTCATGCTGGCTACTTCCGATGCTGTAATAATGTGGGATGGCCCGGATAGTTTGAAAGGAATTACCTGTAATCCTCGTGAAGCGTTCTTGCGAATAGCAGCTGGCAACACCGCTGTTACAGACATTTGCTTGACCACCAATAATTATTGGGGCGTGGTAGCCGACGATCTTGTGACGTTCACTTATGGTCACACGTTAGGCCGGGAGTTGTTTGATCTTTACAACGTTCCGGCAACTGAGCTGGTTCGGCTGCCAGCTGACCGCCTGATGTACGCGCTACGTGCTGCTGCTGGATTGGTAGGAGACAAGGATCGCGTAGAGATAGACCCAGCCGTAGGAGTAATCTGCCGGAACAAATTCGGAAGTGAAGCTAAGTTCTCCTTGGGAGGTACGGCTGGTTGGACGAAGTTTGGGGTTTTCGGAGGTACCGCACAAGCGATTGTAGACACACTTTCCCAAAGTAAGGATGAAGAAGCCGTATTGAGCTCAATAACGATGGTACATCCGACAATGCGGTTGCGCCGGGGTCCATTTGAAGTATCGTTCAAGGTGATATGAAGAGAGAATCCAGCGCGACGAAAGAAACCGGAGACGTCAGTGGGGTTCCCCACAAACTTTAAGTCCCAAACCAAGTTTTAGCGAGTATTAACGATCTGTCAAAGGAGCACTTACAAATGGCACTCAAACTTGACCACATTGTTAAGAAGGCGGCAACCAAGACCCACGGCATGATCACGGTGGACAAGAACAACTATACCGCGAAGGTTTCGGCTCTGGCTAACTCCGGAGCCACAATCATCAGCGTCACCGTTAACGCTGACGTCCGCAACAGCTATGATATCCACTACTTTACTGTGGCCTAATGGATCAGACGCTGGTCAACCGCATCACGCGGTTCAGAGCGGGGAATGAACGTCTCGCCCAGCAGGTGGAGTACGAAAAGCAAACTGTGGTCCGCTTAGAGGCGAAGATCGCTCAGCTAGAAGCGGACAAGACCCTCCTCGTCAAAGCCATCGGCCTTATCGACAGATGTATCCAAGTCATTAGTGCCAATGGCATCAGTAAGATCGAATCCATAGTCACCGGTGGCCTGCGTCTCGTCTTCAACGATCCCCAGCTAGGTCTGATTGTAGAAAAGAAAGAAGGCAAGCGGGGCAACACCTTTGAGCTGCTGATGCGAAAGGGCGACGTCATCGGAGTCCCCATGGATACTTTCGGCGGGGGACCGTGTAACGTTGTCGGTTTCCTCCTCCGCATTATCCTCATCAAGCGATTCAAACTCGCCAAGTTCATCGCTCTGGATGAGCAATTTATGGGCGTTGGCAAAGACGGCGGGGATCTCAACCGCACGGCAACTATGTTGCGGCAGCTCTGTGATGAACACGGATTCACTATACTAGCCACCACACACGAACGGGCAGAGGCCGGTTTGATTTCAGCCGCTAACAACGTCTACCGAGTATTCAACGAAGATGGTAAGACGCCTGTTCTAAAGAAGGTGAACGCTCTTGAAGCTCAAACTGAAAACTCTGACGGAGATCGCTTCCAACTGCAGGGAAATGATTCATCGTTACCGCCGCCGCTGGCTAAAGCGGAACCTGCGTCCCTGTCCTCTCAATTGTAAGGCAGCGGAGATACAGGGGAAGTATGTTGTAGGATGCGTGGGTTGTGGTTCGAAGAATCCTGAAGTGTGTGCCAAGGCCGCAAAGTTTGAACCACTCTACACCAAGGAAGAGTTGTATGAGCAGTTCCGTCAGCGTATTAGGAATCCCGAAATCCTCCTGCGCGACTACCGCGATATTGCGGCGCTTCTTTGGGCCATAGGTGGTTTTGAAGAAGAGCTAGACGAATCTGTAATCGCAGGAGTTGAAAAGCGCGAGGTCGCTTCTGGCAAATGACATTTTACACTTACATGTGGCTCCGCGAGGATGGCACTCCGTACTATGTGGGAAAAGGCCACGGCCACCGCGCATTTCGAAAAGGATGCCCATTTAAAGAAAGAATCATTGTCCAAGAATGGCCGTCCGAAGCTGACGCTTTTAAGGGTGAACAACTGCTGATAGCTCTGTACGGAAGAAAAGATCTCGGTACAGGGATTCTTCGGAACCGAACTGATGGTGGAGAAGGACCAGCGGGTTTGGTCTTCACAAAAGAATATCGTCAAAAACTCAGGGCAGCGAAACTAGGAAAAAAGCTACCGCCGTGGTCGGAAGAGTCTTGTCTTCGGCGAAGTCAGACTTTGCTAGGTCACGAAGTGACACTGGTCACTCGCCAGAAATTACGAGAATCGCACGAAGGTAGAAAGCTCTCTACAGCGCACTGCGATAGTATGAGTCGAGTACGACTCGGTAAGAAACTTTCATCAGAAACCTGCCGGAGGATGAGTGAATCCCAGAAATTACGCCATAAAAATATCAAACACAATCACCTTAGCATCCCTGCTCCTCGCTCTAGTGATGGGAGTGGTCCAGTTCCAAAACCGGGTGATTCAAACCCAACGGTCTCTAATACACCTGATGGAACCGTCTTACCTAGGAAGCCAAAACGCAAAGCCATGTCCGGCGGTAACAAATGAACCGCAACGCCTATTACCAAATAGTTCCCGATCTAATCAAAAAGGTCGATGAGAAGTACGCGGAAGCCGCCGCCGCTGGCCAAACTTACACCAAACTTTCCATAACTCAAAAGAAGATGGTAGAGTTTCGGAATTGGCAGCCCTCTCTTCCTGTCATACAGGGGAACTTCGATCGGGTGCTCACTGAGCTAGAATGCTTCTACATCCCTAAAACGGTATCCCCCGGCCCTATGATGGTTTTCCCGATGCGAGACATAGAGGGGGAAGCTACCCGCGCTCAAACCAAGCCATATGAAGGATCACCTGAGTTCGGTCCCAAGTACACCTACCTGGGTTTGAAATCAGCGGAATTTCGAGGACCATGTTGGCTAGGAAACGATGCCGGAACGCTACGCCGGATGGTAGCTCAACGAAGAGTTGTTTTAGTCGAAGGGGCATTTGATCTCGCTGCTTGTCGACTGGTAGCGCCTGACGTGCCCGCTTTGTGCCCACTGACCAAAAGTCTAGGTGGAGGGCACCAGAAGTACCTCCGCATGTTCGGAGTAGAAACCATCTTCCTGATGTTCGATAATGAGAAGCCAAAAGATGATCAGCACGACATAGGTGGTGGTGAGTTGTCCATGCGAGCGCTGAAGCGGGACATTCAGGAAATGAAAGTGGAAATTTTGTACTGTCCTTCCTCGGATCCGAGCAAATGCCTGGAGTCGTACACCAAGGCGCTGCAGTTGAAAAGTCTGTTGCTCAACTTGTAGCAATGTGCCTTGGGAAGTTTTCGACCTCTTTTTGAATCTGCGATAGCTTCCCTGTGAGATTTAGAAAACTTCAACTTAGTATTAGGCTAAACTATCCAGTAACGTTACCAAAGATACTCCTAGAAACTAGCGATTCCGCTCGGCGAATCGGTATAATGGGGGTGGGGGGAGTACACCCATGAAACGAGTTCTGGTTGCAACAATTCTGGTCGCGCTGTCGCTATTGTGCGGCGGTTGCGGAACTGGAAGCGGCAGTAGCAATTATCAGTGTGGCGCTCAGGCTGGTATGGCGCTTTCTATCTCTGTTCAGTCGCCTGTCACAAATATGTTTCCAATCAAGGCACTGGGAGCTTCGCAAGCACATTGGACGTTCCAGAATACGGCCACAGGGGACTACACTTGGTTCGACTTTTCCCCATACCAAACGTGGGGGTATTCTAACACTCCCGGCACGGTCATGCACATCACCAAGAGCACCAATGAAGCCTATTGGCTTCCCGGCACCGACGCAGAGGTATGGCAAGCCGAGTCGGACGACGGAACAGCAATATGGAGCCCTGCGCAAATCCAGCGTCGAAACTCCAACTTCGTCTCCTACAATCAATATTCCCACGACCAATACGAACCTTACTACTACCTGCCGGACGTGTACACTGCGCCGTTCTATTTTGAGTCGGAGCATTACGATGTGGGAGAAAACGGGAGCACCTATGGGAAGTTGACCCATCCCACCACGTCTGACTCTCTAGTTTGGCGCATTGGTTTTTACGCAGAGAACGTCACCACCCCCGTTGTATACTGGTCTGGCAATCGTCAGCCATCAATGCGAGGGTACCTCTAACGACGCTTACGAGGAGAAGTGGAAGTTTGCCCCCAATTTCGGCTTGGTGGAGATCGAAACGATCCGAGAGAACGGTCAGATGGAGCACATAGTAATCCAGAGGACGGAATAAGGCTCACAACGCGACTAGCTGAAATCGTTGTTGTTGAATTTATGAGAGTATCAAAAGGTACAGCATGAAAAAAGAAGAATTCGTGTGGTTCGTGCTCGCCTTCTTGATTTGCGTGATGATCTCGATCTGCAACGATATGCGGCAGGTCAATACCGCGCCGAAGCTGGATTGTCAACCTGTGGAAGTAGGGCAGTCGGGAGTTTGTAAGTAGAGGAGAGAACATGCTTTTCGGTAAGGGAAATTGGTCGATTTTTGGAGTTAAACCTTCTAGCCTTGTAGAGTTTAGACTCAGCATGGCGCAAGCACCCGCTCCAGGACAGCCGTGGGAACCCAACCTTACTTTGTTTTGTGTATCCCAGCTCAAAGCCTCTCTTACCACCAAGTTCCAGAACAAAGCCACCGTTGGGATCAATCCATTTGCATCCCCGCGCCTGGACGAAACCTTGGTCGATCCTCTCATCCTCCAAACCGTGGCCAAGCTCTTGGATCCAGTTAATTCTCAACCTAGCTCCGATTCTTTGCCGGGCAAAGGTTTGATAGAACAACTGGTAGATTTCTACGGTGCTAACGAAGCCGCGTTCAAGATAGGCCAGGACGACCAGTCCCATTACTACGGATTTTGGGCCGTCTTCAATGACTTTGATGACGTTAACGATGTCCCTAGTAAGAAAGAAGGACTGGCATACGCGAGCGTGAGCCGCCCGTACAAGTTCTTGAACAAGGATGAGAAGAGTGGTGTGGATTCTTTTGTCCAGGCGACCAACGTTCTCACCCGCAAGCAGTTCCCTGTTCTGATTGACTTCATAGAAGGTCGGGTGTACGCGGCCACGACCAGCGTGGAAGAAGTTGGCTGGGTTCAATCGCTCATTGAAGCCTTGGGTGGCGAGTGCTTCGGCTTATATTGGGATTTTGACAACGTCAATTTCCCGAGTCTCTTCCTGAACGCGGTTCGGTGTGGTACAAAGCCCACCTTCTCCTCAGCTATGGGCACCCGCGCCAGTGAACTTACCCGCTTCACAAAGAAAGAACTCGTGAAACTGGACGACAAGATCATGGAGAAGATTGTCTCCAACTTCTTCGCCATAACGGAATTAGACACTAGCCGATGGGCCGCCCTAAAAGGACCGTCCAAGATCAAGCTGTCGGCTACCAGCGACCCGATAACCTGCACTGGGCCGAGTGAAGCCTTTGCGTTGTTGGGATTAGTTGCTCCCTGGGAAAACTCTCTGCCCGCCGCCGCTACCGTGGTGTTTCAGAGTTTGACAAGCAAGTTCAAGAAGGACGTAGAGTACCCGGTTCGTTCGGATTTGTTTCAGCTCGTCTTAGACGACAACATGAACCTACAGGACGCCGGGGCCGCGCTGCTCAAAGGCTTTGACGTACCCTCTTTCAAGCGAGAAGTTATGAGGCAAATCAAGGATAGCAAGTCGGAATTGCCCATTGCACAGTATTGGGATGCGTGGCTACGTGTAATGCGCAGCGCAATTGCGATGTTCATCGACGATATGACCGAGACGTTGAAAGTTGATAAAAAGGAGTTTGGTCTGAACAAGTACGAGAGCGAAGGGACGACGGAGGAAGTCGTCAACGTAGGAGTCTAATGCTGAAACTTGCTGAGAGGATTCAAAGGGCGGCGCGTCAAGTTTACGCGGAACTTATCGGGGAACAGACAAGTTCCGAATTGAAGATTATTGACCTTCCTTTGGACGATTCTCTCTTCGGAAGAAGGATGAGGAGATTCTATCGCTGACCTTGAGTGAGATCCGTTCGACCAGTCCTCAGGTGACCAACCAATTCCAATTCGGTCGGGTAAAATCCCCGATCAACGTACTAACTGATTTGAGCATTTGGGCAGCACAAGTTTAGAGATTCGACGAGGGAAAGGCCATTCAAGGCCGAGTACTTCGTCGGAAGGGGCCAGCCAGATCGGATAAATCCGTGAGGCGCGTCAAAAACGCCGGACATAGAGCCTGGAGTTCTGGCCCCGGCGCTTTTAGGAGGAACCATGGATCAACGCGATGGTCATGACGTCGGAGCATCGGACATAGCTCGCAATTCCCTTGCGTGTGGCACGTGCCGACAACCGGGACATGTCTCCGAAGATCATCGTTTGCCCCGCGTAGGCGCGGCGACGTTTGTGGTCAAGGGAACCGAGATTCTGCTGGGACGCAGCAACAAACAGGGTGGCAAGCTCGTCATCCCTGGCGGCGGCGTCCGACCTTATGAATCCGTCAATAATGCTGCTCGTCGCGAGATATTGGAAGAGGCCGGAATCCAAGTTCTCGTCCAAGACATCCTGTTCGTTACCGAGATCCTCAACCAGCCACAACAGGAACATCGAATCGTCATTTTCATGCTCGGACAATATCTGAGCGGGGAACTTGTGCCTGGTGATGACTTGAGCGAAGTCTTCTGGGTGGACACCCGCAAGCTGGACGAGTATCAGGACGAAATGACCGACGTGACGATTGACGCCATCTACAAATTCAGCATCGCGATTCGGTCACGAAACATGTCGCGCCATGCAAATTGAATCCCTAAAGACATTGGCTTGGACTCGCCGCCCCGCCCCGCCACTCGGAGTCGCGCCCTGGCTTCGACGTGAGCGATGGTTCCGCTGGTACATCGTTCACACGGCCCTCGCTTTAATCTGGCAGTTACGCACGTTCTTGTGGGAACGCAGAACGGGTGGCCGGCAAGATTGGTGCTGGTGACCCATGGTAAAGAGACGCAAACGCAAGACGAAGCGGTATTGGGTGCCCAAGAGTCGGGTTGCTCGTTTTGCGCTATTCTTCGCCTCTGAACTCTTCTCCTTCTTTTTCATCGCGTCCAATTTTCGCGCTCTTGCCAAGGGTCTGTATTTCTGGACTGCCATCACCGATATGACCCTGGTTTTCCAAGGTATGATCATCACCAAATTGATGATAGAGGACAAGCGTTCCCGGGACACGGTATCTATCATTGCATTCACTTTGGGCGGCGCATGCGGTTCTCTCCTCTCGATCTGGGTGACAAAGCATCTGTGGGGAAGTTAATTGAATCTCGCATCCCAGCGACCCAAGACGTGGAATTCGGTTGTCGGCCAGGATCGCGCTATCCGCGTCCTTCAGGCAGTCTTGACCACGGCAAAATTCATCCCCAGGGGATTTCTGCTCGAGGGCGTCTACGGAGTAGGCAAGACCACTGTCGCTTACCTGTTGGCCAGGGCGCTGATGTGCACCGGGGAGCATCCGTTAGGTTGCAAAATTAGCAGCGGCACACTCCTGGACATGAAGATCTGTCCTTCGTGTCGGACCGTGGATCGTGACGGAATCGACAACCATCCTGATTTCCAAGAAGTAGACGCCGGGTCCACCAAGGACGGTGTCGCCAAGTCCGGTGTTGACGCCGCTCGTGAGATTATTGTAACTGCCGAGACGCTCCCAGTGTTGGGCCGTCGCCGCGTGACCATGCTGGACGAAGCTCACATGTTGACTCCAGATGCTTGGAAAGTCTACCTCAAGCCGCTGGAACAGCCGGACACCAACGCCATCTTCATGTACGTCAGCAATCAAGGGGCGAAGATCCCTGACGAGATCCGCAGTCGCTGCTGCAAGACGAGATTCAATCGGGTGAGCACTGAAGCCATCCTTGGGCTACTCGCGAACATCGCCCATACCAACGCCATCAAGATTGAGATGGATGCCTTAAAGGCAATCTCTGGAGTCTCGAAGGGCATCGTACGCGACGCCGTACAACTTCTCAACACAGTTGCGAACATGGGAGACGTCACCAAGGATCTGGTAATGTCCGTGGTGGATCTCAACCTGGAAGACTTCTGCTTGAAGATCCTAACGGCCATCGCCAAGAAAGATTGCGCCGCCGCGACGCAGACAGCCGATGAAGCGTGTCGGAACACTCCTCCGGTGAAATTCATAGAGGCTTTGTTTGCCGGCTACGCCCGCGCCATTTATCCTCAGGAGAATGACCCGTTCTTAAACTACTATGGCCCTATCAGGGATGAGTTACCGAACGTCTCGGGAATGACAACTATCTTTCTTCGGTGGAGCAGCGCGGGGCAGTTGTCGTCGGATGCTATCCCTATCATGATTACGGAGTTGGTCAAAGTGCATAGCAAGACGTTGGTCGCACTCTCACGACACATGCCACGCGGGGCGGTGACTGTAGCTCTCGACCAGGAACCGGGTAAGAAATCCGCTCGGGAAGTGATGGCGTTCCTGGGAGGCATTGAAAAATAGGAGTATTGAACGACATGGAAGATACAGGAATCGGTGAAACTTTCATATCTGAGGCGATGCCAGTAGCAACCTTGGCCTCCGTTGAACTACCAACCCGCACCATGCGGAAGGCTCAGATCCGCGCTGCAGTCATTGGGGATTTCAAGGCGCGGTTCCCGAACTTGAAAGGGACGAAGCTACGGTCTTTGACGAAGACGAAAGTCGACATGCTGTTCGCTGAAGAATTGCGGACAGGAGCTCAAAAGGAATTAGAGGAATACCAAAAGGAATGTGAGACCGATTTGGAGGGCACCGATGCACCGGCTGGTCTGGAATCCTCGCCCTTGGAAGAGTCGACTGTGAATCCTTACCCTTTGGAAGTATCGGAGATCCATGAAGACAACTAAGACCAGCATTCACCGCATCACCGTAGACATGACGGGTTGTAGTTGCCATGCCATGCAGGAATTTGAGGACGCTGACTTTAAGAAGCCGGTTGGCGGCGAGAAAGTCAAGGCAAAGTTTGTGGCCTGCAAGAAGCATGCCAATCAAGCCGGGGCGGAACTCATCGAAATGATTCTGGTCGAATTGGTGGAGAAAGAAGCACTTGATCACAAGTCCGCTCCTCCGGTGAACCCTGTTCGTCAGAACGCTAGTGCTGTCGTGAATGCGGAGGGTCAACTAGAAATGCGCGTTCCTATTACTAGATCGGGAGGAGTGGCACCGACAGTTGGAAAAATCAAGGTTCAAGCTTCGGGATCCCATGCTGCTCCCGGTTCTGGCCGGGTATCAGCAGCACAAGGTGCGCGCACCGGGCCACAAAAGACCTTCATAAGACCAACGGCATCCACACCCCGCGTGCTACCACCAACTAGCGCGTTGACCACTGCGTTGGCGGAAGACGAAGTTGAAGACGATTTGTTAGCACAAAACGATCCGGAGGCATACTAAGATGAAAGGTATTCTGCGGTCTCGGCTGAGCCTCCAGAGTATTTTGAAAACCATACGACTTGTGGATACTCTCAAACAGAGCTTGGTGCACGCTGACAAGTACGGCTGCCATCCCATTTACCGACGCGACTTGGAGGAGAGACTTGAGGTTGCGCAGTGGCGCTTGAGCCAGGCCGTCCAATAGTCCAACATACAGATGCCCGACACCCCACAGAACGCAACATTCGATCCTGAGCACCCCGAGCGCGGGTGGACAATCGCTATCCCCGAGCCATTCTGGGTTCGGCACTGGCTATTCTGGGAGCGACCGGGTTGTTACACGTGCCGTATCAAACTCAGGGATCGTAACGAATGGGAACTTCACTGGCTGATGAACCACGCAGGGTGAGATACCTCGTCATTAGCTCCGGGAAGTTTTCCGTATAACGTAGTCTCGCAGGTCCAAGTCGTAGCCCGCCGCCCAAAGTCGCCAAAATACAAATCCCAGGTTGCCTAACAGCCATCCTCTGATTAGCATGCTCATGCACCCCGTTAAATGCTCCGGGCACCGTTAAATGCCACACCGAACGTGAAAGTCGTTTCGGTACCCATGTATTCGCCCTCTGTGTTGAAAATATGTTTGCGACCAAGAGAGGATTCCACAAGCGCGAGACCGTTTTCAAGCCGCTCAACTTTAACATCATCTTGGAGCACAAGTTTGGCGTTCGTGTTCGAACAGTTGTAAATCGCCGCTGCGGATTTGTCGATTACGTTCAGTTTGATCATTGCTTCTCTCCTCTTTAATCTACGAGGAAATGGAAAGAACAGCTATCGGATAGCTTCGCAGAAAGCGTATTTCGGACCCGCCGCTATCGCTACGCTCTGCCATAGCAAACACTCCCGTGCTCCGCCATAAAGAGCATCTTCGCGTTGAGTTCCGCCACCGCTTCGTCGTTGTATGGCGCTTGCTTCCAATCCGCAGTATGCTCGATCATAACGGGATGACCGTCAGGGTTTGCCCATAGTTTCTTGCGTTCGCTCATAAATTCCTCTCAGCTTCCCGTTCGTACACGGCTTCTTCTTGCTCGCGTTCGTATTCACCGAACTTGCTGCCCTGGTACCGGTCGTCCTGTTCCATTTCCTTGCGAAATTTGTTGGTCGCTACGGCCCGCGCTTCTTCCTCGTCCAGCATACCGTCCTGGTAATTCTCGGGTTGGGTGCGCTTGTACTCTTCTACTGCCTCTGCGACCAAACGGGCGAGTTCATGGTCGACCGTCTTAGCCACGCGGGTGTTAACTGAATGAGCAAGCTGGTTCAACTTCTCTGACAGCATGGGTTTCATATCCGCACAGACTTCACGGAAAGTCTTCTCGCGGTGAGATTCCATCGCAAGGCGCTCTTCTTTCGCTTCAGGCGTTTCGCGAACCGTCGTCAAAGTGATTCGATCGACACCCATCTGGGCCGCACAATCTGGGCCGATCCCGCTGGCCACCGACTCGGGAACCGTAAGCATACGCCCGCAGCGTCCGCAGCGACCCACGTGCCAGACTTCCACAAGCTCAGGCAGTACATCTTTCTGAAACTGTCCCAGCGCCCAAGAAAGAGCATCAACCGGAAGCGATCCGCGATGCATTTTGGACTTGGCTGTGGTCTTGAATGCACCGTTAATGATCATTCCGATGTAGACGTAATCGCGAGTGTTGTCGGGTCCGGCGAGGACACGGGCGAAGAAATTGTCGGCCCGGTCATTCTTTTGAATTTTGTAGGTAAACCGAGCACCGGTGCGGAGGCTCCGCAGGGTAAAGATAGCATTGCCCGCGAACATGAACGCGAGCACTGATTTTACATCGTTTAGTTTTGTTTCGGTCATTTGCTTCTCTCCAGTTTAAACTACTGAAGGAAAGGGCTAAACAGGTAGCTTTATCAACTTTCCATCCCGATCGTACCATTGACCTGTCGCCAATGCCCAAGCCACTGCTTTAATATAACACCAATCCCGCACGTGCAATCCTACGTGTAACTCAGCTACGTGGTAAACCGAATGTCCTCCACGTAGATCGATACTAGAATGCAAGCCATTACGACCGCACTTGGGACATTTGACGATCTTTTGGTCGCGGGTATAAGGACGGCTACCCACCCGATTTTTAGTGAAATCAAGACGTATCACAGTTCTCTCCAGTTTATACTACTGAAGGAGGAGACGAAAGAGGTAACACTTGCCAGACTTGTGATACACGAGAGCAGCGGTGCGGGGATTTGGATAAGAATACGGGCTTCATGGTAAAATTGTCGCAAAAATGATGACGGTACACCGCAGCATAATGGTTTAAGAAAGACCAGTAAGATCTCCCCGTGATTTGAACGATGACTGGATAGTCTTGAAAATCTCTTGCAAATAGACGGGTGTAAAGAGGGAATGAGGGGCGGGTGGAAAATTCAGTCCAATGGCAGGGGATGTTGCCTTCACCAAATTTTCTAGCCGGAGTGCGATCAAAGGTACGTATCGGTTCTAACCTGTAGCCCAGAGCTAAGGCCGCTTTTTCTAGGTGTTCCGGGTAGGTGCCAAACTTGTATGGTAAGTACAACTTTGATGAAGACTTTGAAATTTTCTTCAGAATTTTCACAATTTTGGAAGTCGGGATACCCGTGGTGGTAGACAACGCGGCAGGGCCACAAAATAGCGTCGTGGTGAGATCGTGTTTTATCGGCACAAGCATAGACATCCAGTATCAAATTACTGAGGAGCATTTTGGTATGGCTAAATTTTGGATCAAACTCGCACTGCTTCTAGTGATCTTCGGAAGCATAGGATCGCTGGCGGGATGGCTTTATGGTCCGGGCTACGGCGTCGGAGCTTTTCTCGTTTTCACCTGCTTTAACTACAAGAGAGTATTGAATGATAGAGGCCCAAATGCACAAAATTCAAGTCGGTAAAGGCTACTATTCTTACATCGTGGGTAATCACACAGTTGGGATTGTTTCTCCCAC
>Ga0209517_10002412_pt1 | contig 26401 bp, 21 predicted proteins | sample PeaSoiMetSII2010_FD_187695 | JGI IMG/M metagenome (GOLD analysis project Ga0209517, IMG submission 187695) | Peat soil microbial communities from Weissenstadt, Germany - SII-2010 (SPAdes) (version 2) | ecosystem: Environmental > Terrestrial > Soil > Wetlands > Peat | place: Germany... | reverse complement strand
TTCTTCTTTCTGCCGCGGCGTTGGTTGGCGTTTTGCACGCTTATTCCAGCCTGCGGCTCGGATATGTGGCGTTATTCTGCTGTTCGGCAGCGCTGACTTTCTCCAGCAGCTATGTGCTGCCGGCGGTCCTCGCGGCTTACCTGGTGTACGATTACTTCCTTAGCCGGGACCGGCGGCTGCTGCTGGCCGCGGCCGGCCTGCTGGCTCTGTTTGCCTTGCTCGTAGCGCTTCCTACGTTGTCCGGAGCAGTGAGCTCCGATCATCTGCTGGCGGCGGTCTGGGAAGGCCGGAATACGCTTGCGAAGATGGAGCACCTGGCCTGGCTAGGCTGGTATACCGCCGGCATTGCGTTCTATGGACCGCTGAATCACCTGCTCCAGGGTTGGGTTCCAGACGGGCCATCCAACCTCATGACCGTGGTTTCGCTGGTTTTGATGGCCGTGGTGGTTGGTTTCTCCTGGAAATCGCGCTCGCGCGGCTTAGTCTTTAAGCTACTCGTTCTTCAGTTCGCTCTTTTTGCCTTTATCAGTCCGTTTCGGCATACCCCGGCTTATGTCGGCTTCTCCGGAAGATACTATACGGCCGGTCTGATTCCATGGCTATCCGCGGCTGCGCTGGGACTCTCCGAAGTTTTGCGACGATACCAGATGCCCGCCGGGTGGCGGAAGCTCCTCTTCCTGCTCCCGCTGTTGTTAGTTGCGCGAAATATACGGTGTGCACTGATAGCGGACGACTGGTTTCTGGTGCAGTGCGGGCGGGCCGCCCGCGTGGATTATTACCAAACCAAGGAGTGGCTCCGGCGGCATGCCAACCAACCCGTCGGAAATATCGTGTTTAGCCGGTCTGTGGCGCCCTGGCTGGACCTGAACATGTTGGTTCCAGTGATTGGCCTGCTGGATCCTTCCTTTGTCACGGTTCCGGTTACGGTGAAGAGCGTCACCTACCTGGAGAATATCGTGAACACGCGCGGCTGGGGACCGATTGTCGAGGGGCAGCCGGCGATCCAGACTTTTCGCGTGGCGCGGCCGGAGATCGCTGCCAAGCTGGAGTTGCTGGTGTCGCGGTATCCGGGATTTCAGGGCGTGGGCCGGCTTTCCATAGCGGACGATGCCGGACATACCTTGTGGAGCGTGGCGATTCCATCGGATCTATGGCCAGCCAACACCTGGTTTGCGGTCCCGATCAACGACCTGGTACGGCTGGAGCCGCAGCGGATGTACTCGATCCAGGTGGCGTCTACAGCCAAGAGTCCGGCCGCGCCAACGGTGTGGATGAATCACCATCCGGATTCGTATCCCTCAGGGGACACTCGGACACCGGATGGGGTTACCGGAGTGTTATGCTTCCGGCTGGCGCTGATGGAGCCGTGAAGCATTTATCGCTTGCCCGGATTTTCACCTTCGCCGTGCCCGGGGATCGGCGGCGATGGCAAAACTCAGTTGAGTTGCGGAATGGAACCGCGCCGCACGGGCGCGCCTGACCAGGGCTAATTGGAGGGAAGCTGCGATAACGCCCAACGACGGCTACGGAAATCAAGTGGATCAAGTGACGGGTAGCCTAAGAATGGTATCCTGGCTTACTACTCCAGCAGGACGCCCCGGCATGTTCTGTTCAGTCAACTCGGCGTGTTCCGTCCTACATCGGCGGCTTCGAACGCCCAGATGGCGTTCTACCTCAACCCGGGGGCAGTAATGCCTGGGACGTCGCCGAAAAGATCCGGCTCTTCGTAGGCGTCTGATGAACCCCTCTTCCCAGCGTGCGCCAGCAAGCCGAATGGATCGCCCGGGGTCGGAATTCCCGCAGCGGACTCGTATGAGAAGCCGGGCCGCTTCGCCCGATGTTGCGGGCCACCAGCCTACAGTGCGACCGCGGGCCAATTGACGAGCGTGCGAGGGAGGGCGACGGCATCGATTGTCGCGCTGGCTGCGCGGCCCAGAGCGGCTGGCCGGCCGCCGGGATTGGGTTCTCCGGGCACTCAGACTTGAAGGATAATATTCGTTTGGATTCCCCTGCCGCGGTTCCCATCGGCTCTGCCCGCACCGCAGTCCTGATTGCAATGCCGGTGTTCAACGATTGGGAAGCCGTTGAGATGCTGTGCCTGGCGTTGGATCGGGAGCTTCGCCCCATCGCCTGGGCGGACTTTCGTCTGCTGTTGATCGATGACGGTTCCTCCGTGAAACCGTGGTTGCGGTTCGGTGAGCCTCTCCGCAAGATTCAAACCGTGGAGATATTGTCCTTGCGCCGGAATCTCGGCCACCAGCGTGCGATTGCCATCGGATTGGCGTACGCTCACGATCGCGTCGCCTGCGATTCGGTCGTGGTGATGGATGCCGATGGAGAAGATCAGCCCGCCGATGTCGGGCGGCTGCTCGCAAAAATGCGCGAGACCGGCGGCGAATGCATCGTTTTTGCCGAACGCGGCCGGCGCCTCGAACACCCTCTGTTCCGCGCGCTGTACCTGGGATATCGGGTGGGGCACCGTATTTTGACTGGCTTCGGCATCCGCTTCGGAAATTTCAGTGCCATCCCCGCACAGTACCTGTCGACCCTCGTCGTGACCTCGGAAATGTGGAGCCACTACGCCGCCAGCGTGATTAAGGCGAAGATACCATTCGTGCTGGTTCGGGCCGATAAAGGCCGGCGTCTGGCTGGGCGTTCGGGTATGAATCTGGTGGCCATGGTTGTCCATGGGCTAACGGCTTTGTCCACCTTTCAGGAGATCGTCGGCACCAGGGTTCTCCTCGCCAATGGAGCGCTGGTGGCGCTGATCCTGTTGCTGATCGGTGTTGTCGTCCTGGTCCGGATCCTGACCGGGCTTGCCATACCGGGCTGGGCCACTTACACCGTCGGCCTGCTGCTGATTCTCTTAGGGCAGATCCTGGCCGTCTCGTTGGGAATGGTTTTTTTCATCCTCAGCGCCCGCAGCAATACGACGTTCCTGCCGATCCGCGATTACGGCTACTTCGTGCGCCGGTGCACCCGGATGTATCCACAATGAACCCGGCCGCGTACGTCGGAACAGAGCTGGACATTTTCGCCCACGCCCGCAACTGGAAGCGCTACTGGGCCTCGCACATAAGGGCTTATCTGCGGGGAGATGTGCTGGAAGTCGGCGCCGGGATCGGAGCCAACACCGGAGTGATTCATAACGGCAATGCCCGATCGTGGACATGCCTGGAGCCCGATCCCCAACTTGCCGCGCGGCTTTCCCAAACCGTATCCCCCGGCTCTCGATTTGAGGTGGTCGTCGGGACCCTGGAATCGATGCCGCCTGAAAGCCGCTTCGATGCGTTGGTCTACATTGACGTGCTGGAGCACATCGAAGATGACCGCCAGGAGCTCGTGCGCGCCGCCCGAATGCTCCGCCCGGGAGGCCGCCTGATAGTGCTGGCGCCCGCGCATCAATTCCTGTACAGCCCCTTTGACCGGGCCATCGGGCATTTTCGCCGCTATAACCGGGTCGCGCTTCTCGCTTGCCAGCCGCCGTCGGTGAGGCTCGAGCGCGTACTCTATCTCGACACCGCCGGCCTCATGGCTTCCTCGCTGAATCGGCTGCTGCTGCGGCAGTCAACCCCTACGCTGGCACAAATCAAGACCTGGGATCGTCTTCTGGTGCCCTTGTCGAGGCTCATCGATCCCGTGCTGTTCTATCGTCTGGGCAAATCCATTCTGGCGGTCTGGACCAGGACTTGATTCCCTGCACGATGGGCCTGCAGTCGGCTTGCCGCCAGGTCCCGCGCCACGTCCTCGGGCAGCCAGGCGCGATCGAACACCAGCGCCTCGCGGATCGCTCCCCGCAACCGCAGCCACCCCTCGTTTCCGGAAGGCCACCCGCGCGCGTAGACCGCCCCCAACTGGAATGAGCGCATGGTTGTTTCCACCGGCGCGCTGAGCCTGCCCACCAAGCCCCCATCTACGTAAAGAGCCTGCCCGTCAGGCTGCTTGACGAGCGCGACATGGTGCCACCCTTCATCGGTCACAACCGGGCCGCCGGTTGCATTCTGCACGCCCGCGCTGGTGAAGAATCCTCCGTGCACCCGGCCGTCTGTGCCAATGTAGAGCAGGGGTGCCCAGTCCTCAGCGGGCTCCGCCGGGTAATCCACCGCCTGCGATCCCAACAACCCGCCCGGGCCGGCTGATCGGAACCACAAGCGAATGGTCACCGGCGCTCTTTCGTATAACGCCTCGGCAGGTACGTTGAAGACCTCGTCCCGTCCGTTGAAACCTGTCTCGCCCGAGAGCAGGCTCAACGAGCCGTCCGCCGGTATGGTTTTTTCGGGCATTCGCAATTCGAATTCCCCCACGGAAGTGAACGGCGCCAGTTCGGAACGGATGTATCGCACGAGCGGTTCCTCGTTGATATCCTGTCCTGTCAGCCACCATCTCAGGCAGCCCTCACAAGCCACCGCGCACGGCCTCGAACTCCGGCGCAGTGCCTCCACCACGGCCTGCTGCTTTTCGTTATCGATCAAAACCACCCACGCTGTCGCGTTCCAGCCCGTGGGGGGCGCGACGCCTGACCAAACGTTCAGGCTGCCCAGTCCCGGCATGGTCACCAGAGTGTCGCAGTGGGCGCGTATATTCGATGTCAGATACTCATACCGGCTCTTCTGCGGAGCAGCTAAATGCAGCATGGACGCGCCTGGCAGCATCAGCCGGCTATTGAACCGGAACCGGCTGATCAGGCCCGGGAGGCCCACATTGTCACAAAAGAACAGCACCATGGCCATGGACACTGCTGCCACCACGGCGAGCTGCCCCATTCCAGCCAACCCCGGCTGGAGCTCATGCGCCTCGGCTACGCTCGTCCAACCGTCGTACAGGAGGAAGTAGCATGCCAGCAGCAGCGGAAATGTCGCCCAGGTGAGCTGGCTTCCGGCGACGGGGTAGGCCTGCAGAATCTGAAACACCGCCAGGTTCATCAGAAACAGCCGGACAGTTTTCGAATGCGTCCCGTATCTCCGGTTATCCAGCCCGGCCGGCAATAACCACAGCGCTCCCGGAATAAATGTCAGCATCGCGCCCGGGCTTTGGAGCGTCAGCCAGGCTCCATACAACCCAAAACCGATCTTCAGCGCCGCGACAATCTTCTGAGTCTGTGCGGCCGGGAAGCCCAGCACCGTATTCGACAACAGGTATGTGATCCCCAGGGCCGCCATCACCAGCGTCGTCACGATGCCCATAATGGGCACCTGCGCCAGGTTGGCGTACTGCGAGCTGAACCTGGCGGGGTTGACGATCAGCCCTGTAACTAACCCTCGGATCGTGGTGCCTGCGAGGAACACCGGGATCAGGGTGATCGTCGTGACCGTCGCCATTCCCAGAAGATAGAGCGCGGTCCATGCCCGCTCGAATGGCAGCTTTCCGACGAGCTGTAGATTAGTGGCCAGGACCAGGAAGATCGAAACCGTGGCCAGAGAACAATAGCTGAAAGCACCGGAAAAGACGTGCCGGCGCATGATCAGGAATGGTATCGCCAGAACCGATGCCGCCAGCAGGAGGCGTACAGGGCCGCCCCACCGCGATTTCGGCACGGTGCAGAGAGGGATCGACAGGCACGCCAGGCAGAAGAACACGCCGACGTTGATCTTCGTCAGCAAAAGCGCGGCTGCGGCCATGCCGCCAATCAGAAACCTGGGCTTCAAGGGCAATCGGTTGGTGCCCAGCGATATGGTCCAGAGAACCATGCACAGCAGCAGCAGCACGGTCTCTTGCGGGTGGCCAGGTTCGTTCACCATGGCCCTGAAAAACACGATGAAGTGGATATAGAGTAGAACCGCCATTAATACGTGCCGGGTGGCCGCAAAGAAAAAGTACCCGCAACTGGCCGCGGCAAATGTTCGGATGGCAAGTGTGATGAGCCGCGTCGTATCGTGCGTGACGCCAGAGAAAGTGATCAGGTGGAACATGGCTCGTAGAACAAAGTGAAACGGACCGTACTGGGTAAAGATGCCATCGTACAGAGGCAGCCCGTGAATGAACTGCCGTAAGCCGACCAAAACATAGCCCTCATCATCGAATTCCGAGAAGGCCTGAAACTGCTCGATATAGCAGAAATAGAACAGGGCGCCGGCCAGCGCCGCCAAAAGGAGGGCGGAAATAATCTGTAAGTCGCGGATACCAGGCCTGAGAACGGGGCCCATGGGGGGGGCCGTCCCAGCCGGCCTCTTGTTCATTGAACGTGAGCGTTCGTCGGGGTGTTTGAGGTTCGACATCCGGGCGACTGCCGCCAGCTCAACGCTGTTGACTAAGAATAAAGAGAATATCAGGAATTACGGCGGTTATGGGCTTCGGCCGGGCCAATACGGCGCTTCCCGGCGCCGAGAGCGCGTTTGACGTCGGCGGGGCACGGCCTGCCATGGCGCGATCACGCGGAGCTTTCGCCACGATGCCCGTGGCGGAATGGAAAGGAGACTTGGCGTAGGGTAAACGTCCGAGAATCACCTGGACGAGCAGGCAGCCATCGCCCGTGCTGTCGGATTTGAATTTTCGGGCGGCGCGCCGGGGTACAGCCGGCGCTGGCGGTGATTACGGCCCTGCCGGACCCTGGGTTATGATGGCAGATTGGGCTGCCATGGGCAACGACTTCCCGGACCAGATCCGCGCAATGCAGGAACGCATCCGCGGTGGCCGATGCCTGTCGCGGGACGACCTTCCAGCGCTGGAGCACCTGCTCTCCGAGGCCTTGGCAGCGGTCCAACAGAATGCCGCCCTCATCGAGTCTCTGGATGAGATCGAGGCGCGCCTTTGGGAGCTCGAGGACAGCCGTTTCCTGCGACTGGTGCGCTGGCCTGGCCGGATGGCGCTCGACTGGAGGGGGCGCGTGGGACACTTGCTGCTCCACTCTCCCCTGCATCCGCTCTATTTGAGAGTCGCGCGGTCCCACGGGTATGACCGCACATACCAACAATGGGTGGAGCATGAGCAGAAGGCCACACCGCCTCGCGAGTGGTTCGAAGAGCGCGGCCGGCGCTTTCAGCGGCGGCCGGTGTGCAGCATTCTGATGCCGGTTCACAATCCGCGGCGCGAGTGGATCGAGGCCGCCATCGAATCCGTGCGGCAGCAGTATTACGCCGATTGGCAGCTTTGCATCTGCGACGATGGCTCGGAGGCGCCATGGGTGATGGGGTGCCTGGAAAAGGCCGCCGCCGATCCGCGCATCCGCTTCGTCCGCGCGGGAAGCCGGCTCGGTATCGCCGGCGCGCTGAACCGGGCGGCGGAGCTCGGCGCCGGCGAATACGTAGCATTTCTGGACCATGACGATGTGTTGCCGCCCTACGCGCTGCATTATGTGGCGGCAGCCCTCCAGCATAACGCCGCCGACCTGATTTATTCCGACGAGGACCGGCTGAACCAAGCCGGCCGGCGCGTAGAGCCCATTCTGAAGCCGGCCTGGTCGCCGGATCTGCTGCTGAGTTGCATGTATCTCGGCCATTTCCTGGTCGTGAAGCGCAGCCGTTTCGAAGAGGCCGGCGGATTTCGCCCCGGGGTGGATGGCAGCCAGGATCACGATCTGGCGTTGCGGGTGACCAGCCGGCCCGTGATGGTTCGACACATCCCGCGAATTCTGTATCATTGGCGCAAACACGGCGGATCTACAGCGTCTTCCGCAACCGCCAAGCCGTACACCCAGGCGGCCGGCCGGAGCGCCGTCGAAGAGGCGCTGAAGCGGCGCGGCATCGATGCCGTCGTAGAGGATGGAAAACGCCCCCACACCTACCGCGTGCGCCGGTCCGCTGTGGCGGGAAAGGCAACCCTGGTGATCTGTTCCCGCCGCGAGGATCTCGCGCTGCGGTGCCTCCGCGCCCTAAGAGATCTGACGGATTATAGCGATCGCGAAGTGATTCTCGTCGAGCACGGCGTCAGGATCCGGCTGGAGAACCTCGAGGCCAAGCCGATGTACTACGAAGGAGAATTCAACTTCGCCCATATGAACAACTTGGGGGCCAAAGCGGCCGGCGGCGACTGGCTGGTCTTTCTGAATGACGATGTAATCCCCTTGCATCGCGAATGGCTGACGGAACTCGCCCGGCAGGTAGCCAGGCCCGAAGTAGGCGTTGCCGGGGCGCGGCTGTTGTATCCATCCGGCGCGATCCAGCACGCGGGAATCGTCATAGGGATCATGGGCGCAGCCGGGCATCCTCACCGCGACACCTTCGGCTCGCCCTACTGGAACTGGTTCGATGTGACGCGCAACGTCTCCGCCGTGACGGGCGCCTGTATGGCTATGCGCAGGTCTGTTTTTGAAGAGCTGGGCGGTTTCGACGAGGCGTTTCCCATAAACTTCAACGACGTCGATTTGTGCTTGCGGGCCCGGCAAGCCGGTTACGAGGTGATTTACGAGCCTGCGGCGGTCCTTCGGCACGACGAATGTCAAACCCGCCAGCCGCGAGTGCGCTGGAGAGATTGCCAGCGCTGGCGCGCCAAGTGGCCGGACATGCGCGTGGGCGGGGATCCGTTCTATAGCCCGCATCTCAGCACCGAACGCGAAGATGCATCCCTGCGGTTGATGGAGCCTCTCTCGCCCGAAGACAATTCCCGATGAAGCGGCCGGCGCCGCGCTGCTCCTGGGCGGTGCGCGGCGGGGACTGACAGGATATGTTGTATACTGAAAAGTCCGAATATCCAGTTGGATCAACAAGATGTGGCATGGCGACTATCTCTATCTCGTTGCGAATCTCGTTTTAAAAGATTTCCGCATTCGCTACCGCAACATGTCGCTAGGCGTACTCTGGTCGCTGCTGAATCCGCTGGTGATGATGGGCGTGCTCACTTTCATTTTCACGAAGGTGTTTCCGAACCCGAATATCCCTCATTTTGCGGTGTTCCTCCTCTGCGGGCTGGTTCCGTTCAATTTCTTCACCGTGGCCTGGATTACCGCCACCACATCGATTGTGGACAATGCCGGACTCGTCAAGCGCGTGCCAGTGCCCCGCGAGGTGGTTCCCATTACATCCGTGCTGTCCAACTGCATCCATCTCCTCGTTCAGATCGGCCTGCTGATCTTCATGGCCATTTTCTTCGGCGGAAAAGTGAGTTGGCAATGGGCCTGGCTGCCGGTTGTCTGGATACTGGAAATTGTGTTCGTTTGCGGGATGGCGTTGTTGACGTCCGCCATCAACGTCTTTGTTCGCGATACGCGATACATCGTGGAATCGGCCACCACCGTCCTTTTTTGGATGGTGCCGATTTTCTACTCCTTCGACATAATTCCGCAACGCTACCGGCCGATGGTCGATTTAAATCCAGTCTCCGCCCTGGTGATCTCCCTGCGCAAGATCCTGATCGAGGGCCAGCCGCCGGTTGGGCTTACGATGATTAAGCTGGTGACGGTCTCGTTCACAGCCTTGATAACCGGCCTCCTGGTATTTCGCCGGCTGAAGCCAATGTTTTATGAGCGTATTTGAGGACCGGCCCGCGGTCGTCTTCGAGGACGCGTGGAAGTTGCTGCGCGAGGTTTCTTAACCATCCGGCCCGTCTCTGCCACCCTGATCGCGGGCGCATCGAGGTGATTGGTCGTGTGGCGGCATTTCCACCAGCATGCGAATGCGCCGCGCCTTCTCCGTGGCCGTCAACCGGATTTCGACTGGGTAGAACCCCGATACGCCAAAGAGCAGAGGTGCCGAGACAAGGCTGTTTTCATCCCGATTCACGGGCCGAAGGCCCAGCGAAAACAGATGACCCGGTTGAGCGGGGTCACTGTAAAAAACGACCTGCGATCCCTCGAGAGGAAACGGGCGGCCCGGGCTTCCATCCTGGAACAGCGAAAGCGGGCTGGTTTGGAGTGGTCCGGAGGTCGCGGGGGGTGGAACTGTTGAGGAAAGCACCCTAGGGGACCGGGAGCTGGTACGGGCGAGTAATTCTGCACTGGACGCGGAGGACCAGGATCAGGAGGAAACGCCTATCCCCGGCGCGCACAATTACCCACCCGCCTGATTATTCTACCGGTTTTCTTCACATCCGTATACCTTTCTTTTTGCCCTACCGCGGACTGAGTGGGATTGGAGCGTTTCCTCAGGCCGGTGAGGCCGCCAATTGCGCAGGATAGCCCATTCCGCAGCCTGGCAGCCGCGTGGCTGGCCTGGATTGGGTGCCGGGGGCCTGGGGAAAGGCCTCGTTTTTGGTGAAAGGGCACTTTGGCCGCGCCGGGTCGCTTCTTGCCGCTTCGTGAGCGTCCAGGCTGGGGTTCCACGTGTTCCGGGAGGGGGGAAGCCGGCTTTGCGCTGGGCTGCGCCGGGAATGGGTCTTTAATACGTATTTTCTCGGCGGAGGCCGCAATAGCCGAGTTCTACTTGCTGCCGGTCGCCCCAGATGTCGTAGCGGAAACGCCAGCGGCGGAGCTTGAGGCGGTATTGCCCTTCGCCTGGCCGGATGCCTTCGAGCTTCTTGATGGGATGGCGGCGGCTACGGTTGTACGGATCGAGTTTGAGGATCGCCAGCGCTTCGGCGAACACCTCGCCGGCGTCACGGGGATGCTGGCCCAGCAGCTTTTTGAATAAACGATCGAAGCGCGGAGTGGTGCGAACGGCGAAAACGCCGGTCATTTCACGGAGGGTCCGGCTGCTTTCTTCGGCTTTTGCTTCCGGCTGATCTCACTGAGCAAGGCTTCGGCAGGCCGGCTCTTGCCGGCCAGGAACTCTTCATGGCTCTTGCGGATGTGTTCGCGGACCTTGGGGTCTCGTAGCTCCAGGTAATCTTCCAACTCGTCGGCGCCGATGATGCCGGCGACGGGGATGCCGCCTTTCTCCAGGATGAAATACTCCTTGTTGACGTGCACGCGGCGCACGACCTGGCCGAGATTCACGCGGGCCTTGGTAATGGGGAGACGATGTACCGTGAGACGCTTGGATTGATTAAAGTTAATCGACACTCATCAGTATAGCATTCCGTAAAAATAGTCGACAGCATCGTTGCGCGCCGGCGCCCTGGGCGGGCTGCGAACAGGGTTTAATCGGGAGCTGTTTTCTCAGGAGTAAAAGGCTCTCACGGTGGCGCAAATGTGTCCGATCTCGTCCGCCCGGAGTTCCGGGTGAACGGGCAAAGCCAGGGATTCCTTCGCCAGCCGCTCGCTGACCGGGAAATCGCCGGCGCCATAGCCGAGGTCTCGAAAGCATTCCTGTAGATGCAACGGCACCGGGTAGTAAACCTGGGTGCCGATTCCGTTCTCCTTCAGGTAACCCTGCAACTGGTCCCGTTGGGGGCACAGAATCGAGAACTGGTTATAGATGTGGCGCGTCTGATAGGCGGCCTCCACCGGCGCCGTCACCGGCGTCCCGGCCAGCAGCTTGCGGTACAGCGCGGCATTTTCCTGCCGCCCGCGGGTCCACGAGTCCAGGTGCCGGAGCTTGACGCGCAGCACCGCCGCCTGCAAAGCGTCGAGCCGGGAGTTGACTCCCACCCGGTCGTGATAGTAGGTGCGCCGGCTGCTCCCGTGCACCCGTAAGGATGCGAGGCGTCCGGCCAGAGAGGGATCGCTGGTGGTGAGCATCCCGCCGTCTCCATAAGCACCCAGGTTCTTGCTGGGGTAGAAACTGAAACAGCCCACCTCTCCGATACTTCCCGCGCGCCGTCCCCGGTATTCCGCGCCGATGGATTGGGCGGCATCTTCAACCACCGGGATCCCGCGATCGCGCGCCATGGCGCATAGCGGATCCATGTCGGCGCATCCGCCGAACAGGTGAATGGGAAGGATCGCGCGAATTTTCGGACGGGCCGCCAGGGCCTCGGCGGCGCGGCTCACGTCCATGTTGAAAGTGGCGGTCTCGACGTCCACAAACACCGGCACCGCTCCCGCCAGATGGATCGCGCCCGCGGTAGCGAAGAACGTGTAGGGGGCCGTCAGGACTTCGTCGCCGCGCTCGATTCCCAGGGCAACCAGCGCCAGGAACAGGGCGTCCGACCCGGACGCGCATCCCACGGCGAAGCGGGTGCCGGAGTAGGCGGCGATCTCCCGTTCGAGGTTCTGGACCTCTTCGCCCAGGATGAACTTCTGGGAATCGATGACGCGGATTACTTCCGCCAGCACCTCCTCCCGGATACGCGCGTGCTGCGCGCGTAAATCCAGCAAGGGGATCTGTTTTTCGGTCAAAGCGGCACTCGTCTGTTCCAAGATCTCAATGTAGCAAAGGATGCGAAAGGCGTGTTTTCGAGCTGCTCAAAAATGCCGGTCACAGCCTTAGCAACTATTTTTTCGGCCTATCCCTCGGCTGATTTCAAAAGACTTACGTGTTGCAACTGGCGCTTTGTACCCGGCTGGGGCAGGGCGGTCTGTTAGATTGAAACCAGGAAGGGAATTGCGCTCACGGACGCGCAATTCCGGGCGGCACAGGCACCCATTCCGCAGCCGGAATTCGTGCCCGTGATGCGGCCCTCCGGGAGCCATCCAATCTTCGACACTCGGTGAGGCGAAGTGTGTCTTTTAGAATCGTAAGGAGCCTCGTGAACCTGGTTCGGTAACTCCGGGGCAAGCTTGGTTAAAGCATATGAAAACACATCGATCGACAATGATGTTGGTACTCGCGGCGGGCGTGTGGCACGCGGCCGGACAGACTGCGGTTGATCTCAGCAGGCAAGGGAAACTGGGGACCGGAACCACGCTGCCGGTGCGGTGCACGGTAGGGCAGGTATTCTTCATGACCAATGCCTCCGCGGGCGCCAACCTGTATGCGTGCACGGCGCCCAACGTCTGGTCGGCGATGGGTCTGCCGGCCCTGGGCGGCGATGCCAGCGGCACTCAACAGTCGATTACCGTCACGGGGATCCAGGGGCGCGGTGTCAGCACCGCCAGCCCCGCAGACCAGAACGTCCTGCGATGGAATGCCACGACCGGAAAATGGGAGCCCGGCTTCGTCCCGGTGATAGGCGCTGCCCCGCCGCCGGGAAACTGTGCGGCCGGCAGTCTCTACTTACTGAACGACACGACGAATCACATTCAACAGCTTTACGTCTGCTCCAGCACCAACACGTGGACCATCGCCAGCATCGGGTCGGGTCCGGCCGCCAACCGTCCGGCGAATTGCGTAGCCGGGCAGACCTGGCTGTCTACGGACACCGCCGTGATGACATACTGCGCGGCGACCGGAAATCCAGGGACGTGGAGCGCCCTTGCCGGCGCGCAAGGCCCGGCCGGGCCGGCGGGCCCACAGGGTCCCGTAGGCGCGAATGGCAACACCATCCTGAACGGCGCCGGCGCACCGTCAGCCTCGATCGGGGTCAATGGGGATTTTTATCTCAATACGGCGGCCAATTGTTTCTACGGGCCCAAAGCCTCGGGGGCCTGGCCGACAGGCTGTACCTCACTGGTCGGAGGCTCTCCCAATTTCACTGCGACCGCCGGCAATGCCTCGATGTCGACGGCCACGGGGGCCACGGGCATCACCCAAACCTTTCTCGATCCGGGCCAGACCCCGCTGCCCTATACGGGAAATATCCAGGTGCCCATCGGGATCCAGACGTACGCTTCGGGCTACAACAATCCAGGTCCCTATGGAAACATTCAGGGGGAGTTGAACCAACTGGAAGTCTTCAACGGGTGGAACTCCTCTTACACCGACTTCAACAAGGACAGCATTTCCACTCATGACTGGGCGGGGATTTTTAATGCTTCCGGCCAGCGGACTGGATACGGAACTACCCTGTTTTGTTTTGGGACGGGCGACTGCACCACGGATTCCAGCATTATTTACTACACAAACCGGGTCACAGCGCCGGGCGACGAGGGAATCGCCGGAGCCTACAGAACCCTGTACCAGAACCCCAACCTGATGAAAAGTACAGCCGGGACGATCACCAAGTCCAATTGTGGCATCACCGGTCTTGCGGCCGGAACGTACATCGCTAACTCCAGCAGCAGCATCGACACCCGAATTGTAACGGTCGTCGGGCCGACGACCAACTGCAATGTGGGAGACTGGCTGGATATCGACAACGGCGTCTTCGGCGTCAACGCCGCGGGGCCGACCGGGGATGCCTACCACGAGCCGATTCAGATCATTGCGAAAACCGGCAGCACGATCACGGCTCTCTTTCACGAACCCCACTGCGGGACCTCGGGCAGTCCTTGCGGCAGTCCGGTTCCGGTGGCGGCTTCACCCATTATCGGGATCAGCCCTCCCCTCCCGCAGGCACAATGGGGCCAGGACGCCATTATAGTGGACCTGGATGGGGCGAGCTATTCGACCGGGACCGCCGCCTGCGATAGCCCGAGCGGCACTACGATCACCGGGGCAGGGACATCCTGGTCAACCGCCATGGTGGGTGGCGATGCGAATTTTGTCGGTGTTATTTCCTTTCCAGGACAGAATTTCTCCTCGGATGTATTCTCCGGAGGGGCGGGACCTTTGGTTTCCTGGTATCCGATTAGTTCCGTAACCAGCGGAACCCATTTGACGCTCGCTCTGGTGTGCGCCCAGAGCCAGTTGAACGACACGTCCCTGACAGTGCAGCAGCCCTATATAATCCGGTGGGGCGGGTATACTTCCGCGCTCACTGTAGCCTATGGCACGAGCTACGGGACCAACACCGAAGGAGTAAACGGCCTGGTGATGCGTTCCACTTCGGGCGCTTCGGCATGGACAGCCGGTCACCACATCGAGAATATCCTTTCACCGAATTCCAGCGTGTCCAGGGGATACTACGTGAATTGGACACACTTCGGCCCGGTCCCATACGGCAAAGGGCCGGATATGTATACGGCGATCAACCGCGGCTACGCGCAGGCCGCGAGCCTGCTGAAATCCTCCGTAAGCAGCAATGAATCCCCCACGTTCGCAGGATACTACCAGGGCATCGATCTGGCCGCCAGCACGGAAGGCAGCCAAATTTCCGTGGGCGGCCAATCGTTAGAGGGGCAGGGCATAAGCCTTACAACCTTCGGTACGGGAAGAACAAACGGCTACACCTGGATGCAAGGTACCGGAGATCCAAAAGCAATCACCTGGGCCGGGACGGGTTGGGACGGTGCCATTTTGCAACCGATGCCTGCCGGTGGTGGATTCGCCATCGCCAGCCATACGCCTAAGCTGGTGTTGGGAAACTGGTCTAACAGTTGGTCTTCACTGACCCTGGACGCGTCGGGAACGACGGCTAATCGGACGCTTACCGTGCCCGACGCGAGCGGTACAATTTTTGTACCACAGGGTGGAACCTTCACGCGCACGACCCCGGCCAGCACCACGCAAACCGTGGACATTGGCACGGCCTCTACCGGCTTCTCGTATTTGGTAGATGCCTGGATCTGTGGAGGGAACAACGGGCAATGTGACCGGTACCTGATCTCGGCCCCTTATTACGCCACCAGCGGAAATTGGGCGATAATCAGTCCCATCACTCGCGCCGTTCAGCCGACTCTCAGCCCCCAGTGGCAGTTGGAAGGCAGCCAGGGCGGAGACGGCATCCTGCGTCTGCGGTTGCGCAGCCTCGACGGGAGTGCAGTCACGGCAACGGTTACCTTGGTCATCGAGGGATCGACATCCAATGTCTTTACCCCGGATTCCACGGTAGCCACTACAACTGCGCCCACCGCGGCATGGCCCGGCACCGTGATTACTCAATTGGGCAACAAGCTCCTGCTCACGAATGCGTCAAACGTTGTGGCAACTGTCGATCCCACCGGCATCACGGCCAACCGCACGCTGACGGTGCCGGACCTGTCCGGGACATTCGCTCTCTCGAATTTCCCCGCGGGCAGCGGCTCCGCACCGTCCTTGACCACGACATCCTGTAGCGGAGCGGCCATCGGCGCAGGCAGCACCAATTGGGCGGGCGTCATCACCGGTTTGCCAGCCGGCTCCTGTACCATGGTTCTGACTTTCGCCTCCGCGACTGCCGCTCACGATTGGTCTTGTCAATTCTCTAACCGCGTCACCCCGGCTAATCTGTTCGTGCAATCGAACAGCAGCGCCTCGACTACGACTGCCACTGTCAGTGGGACGAGCGCTTCGGGCGATGCACTGAGGTACACATGCGTAGCTTTCTGATCTGTCTTGTTATGCCCCCTGCAGCTTTCATCGCCTTGCATGCGCAGGTGCCCGTCACCACGTCCGGTCAGGGCAATCCGGTTATCTCCGGCGCTCCCAATCAGGCCAATGGGCCGGTGGTGCTGGACTCTTCGGGGAATGCCAGCTTTCCAGGCAAAGTAACGGCGGGGACAATGGTGCTTCCGGCGTGGGTCGATCCCCGCGCCTACGGCGCCAAATGCGACGGGGTCACCAACGATGCGACGGCCCTGCAGAACGCCATTACAGCGGCCTATGGCGGCGTTCTCAGCCTGCCCAGCGGCGCAACCTGCGCGTTCGCCTCGCAACTGAACATCACCTCGGCCCTCACCGTTCAGGGATACGGGGCCACGCTGAAGAAGACAGCGAATGTGGCCGGGCTGCATGTCGCCAGCGGCGCCGACGGCTTCGTGCTGGAAGGCTTCACCCTGGAAAGCTCCGCCGCCACCGGGACCGCGGATGGGATTGTCATCGGCGACGCCGATGCGACCAACGGATCGTCGGGCACGTTGCGGGATCTGACCGTCCTCGGCCAGAAAGGCAACGGCATCAACATCCGTAACGGCGGCAGCGGGGTGCTGGATTCGATTCAGGCCTCTCAAAACCTGGGGCACGGCGTTCTCATCGACAACCAAAACACCAACGCGGTGAACGTCAACGCCTGGCATATTCGCCAGTTGACCTGCTATGGCAACGGAGGGGACGGACTCCATCTGGGCACTACGGCGGCGAACGTGGTGACGGGGCTGGTATCGGAAGGCAACAGCGGCGCCGGCCTCTCGGTCAATTACCCGGGCAATCAGATCCAGGGCTACGTGGAGGCCAACACCGGCGGCCCGCTCACGTTGGGCAGCAGTGCTTTTCACAATGTCATTACCCTGCGTTCGGTTGGGACGACGGCCCCCGCCATAGCAAACTCCTTCAACTGGATCTATTTCCTGAACGATGATGCGAACGTGAGTCCGCCGCAGTTGTCCTATAACGGCATCGTCACATTCTACGTTTCTCCCACGGCTCCCACGGCATCTCAAGGAGACAACAGCACGAATGTGGCTACTACCGCGTATGTGGACACCGGCCTGAGCGGGAAGGCGGCGTCGAGTGCAGCAACCACCGTGGATTTTCAACCCTGCGCTCTCGGCGCAAACTGCAACACAGTTTTTAAAGCGCTGGATCTCTCCGGCCAGACGGCATCCATCGGCTCGACGGACTACTATGTTCCGGCCAATGCCGGGACCTACCGGATTACGCTGGTGCTCAACGTCACCACCGCTGGAACCGGAGGCACGGTTACGGCTACAGCGGGATGGAACTCGGGCAATACGACCGCCACATCCCCGGCAGTCTCGTTGAGCAATCCATACTCCTCAACCGCATTCACCACCGTGGCCCAGGTAAACGCCAACAAATACCATTTCTCTTACAGCACGACGGTGAGCGGTGCGACGGGGAATCCTCAATATGCGCTCCAGATTTACGTGGAGCGGTTGAACTAGGGGCGAAGCGTGCGAAAAACATTGTTCATGATGTTTCTTTTCTGCGGCACTCCAGCGGGCCAAACCGCCGGTCCGGAAGCCGATCCCATCACCGACAAACTCCGGTTCGAGATTGTGCGGACCGAGCGGGACCTGCTGCTGGCGGATGGCAGGATGAAGGAAGCCGCGGAGCGGTACATGGCGGCCAAGGCCGAAGCGGAAGGGCTCGAAAAGGCGCTGGCGGCCAAGGTGGTGGAGGCCGGCAAGGCGTGCGGCGATAAAATGGCGTTCGACACGGGAAAACTGGCCTGTGTGGAGAAGCCCGCGGGGAAAGAGCAACGCTAGCGGCCCGCGCCGAAAACTCCGGTAAACCGCTCAACTTGAGCGGCTGTTTTCTGCTAACCCCTTGATTTCGTTGGGCCGTGTTTTTCCAAAACCGCTCAACTTGAGCGGTTTTGCACCTTTCGCCACGGGCGGCTCTAGCGGGCCAGGCTGAGCTGGGACTGCTGGCGCGCCATGTACTGGTCGTAAATCCAGGCGTAAGTCTTTTCGAGCCCGGCGCGCAGGGGAATATCCGGTTCCCAATCGAGGTAACGGCGGATCAGGGTGTTATCGCTGTTGCGGCCCATGACGCCTTTGGGCGCGTCGAGATCGTACCGGCGGTGAAGATGGATGCCGGCGATATCTTCGACGATATCGACTAACTGATTGACCGAGACCATTTCCGAAGAGCCGAGATTGACGGGCTCGAGGATATCGGAGTTCATGATGAGCTGGACGCCCTTGATGCAGTCGTCGATGTACATGAAACTGCGGGTGCGGGTGCCGTCACCCCAGATCACGATCTCGTGGCGGCCGCTGACTTTGGCTTCGATCACCTTGCGGCAGATGGCCGCGGGAGCTTTTTCGCGGCCGCCGTCCCAGGTGCCGTACGGTCCGTAGACGTTATGGAAGCGGGCCACGCGGGTGCGCATGCCAAAGTCCTCGCGGAAATGGCGGCACATGCGTTCGCTGAAAAGCTTCTCCCAGCCGTATCCGTCTTCGGCCAGCGCCGGGTAGGCGTCTTCTTCCTTCAGGCCGGGGTTCGCGGGGTCGCGCTGCTTATCGGCATTGTAAACGCAGGCGGAGGAGGAGTAAAAGTATCGCGCCACACCGAACTTATGCGCCGCCTGGAGCATGTGGGTATTGATCAGTACGGAGAGCATACACAGCGCCTTGTTGGTTTCAATGAAGCCCATGCCCCCCATATTGGCCGCGAAGTTGTAGATTTGGCCGGCGCCGCGGGCGGCCCTTTCGCAGTTCTCCGCGAGATTCAGATCGAGGACCAGGTTTTCGACGTCGTCGAATCTCTGGTACCATTCCTCGAGCGGTTTGATATCCACGGCGCGGATCTTGGAATACGCCTGGCGGCGGAATTCGGCGACCAGTGCGCCTCCGATAAAACCACCGGCCCCGGTTACCACCACGAGTTCGTCTTTCATGAGATCTACCACCGATCTACCACCAACGATACCAGGATTTTTTCTCCGGTATATTTACAGAGACTCTTTCCCCGCAAAGAACCGCCTTGGGGTTTTCGATGAATAATAGCTGCGCCTGAGACTGGCCCACCCGGCTGGACAGGGCTTCAAATGCCAGGTCGAGCCGCGGCGAGCGGTCCTGGGGGTCGTGCGCATCGCTGGCTACGAAATGCGCCAACCCGCGGCGCACCATCCGCCAGGCGGATTCCTCGGCGTGTTTGCCGAAACGGCCCAGCAGGGATTGAGCCGTGACCTGAACCAGGCAGCCCATGCGGATCCATTCCAGAAATTCGTCATTGATGCGGCGCAACTGCATCTGGCGTTCCGGGTGGGTGATGATGGGAATCAATCCGCAGTCGATCAGGGTGGTCAGCACCCGCTGCATTCCCGCCAGCGGGCTATTGGGAAATTCCACCAGAATATAAGGGCCGTTGTTGATGACGTACTTGGCGGGAGTTTCCATGGCGTCCTGCACGTTATCGAAGCTGAGGTGAAAATCGCACCCCCGATGGATGCGGGGTTTGCCATTGGGGAGGCCGGCGGAGAGTTCCTCGATGCGCTGCCGGATGACCTCGGGCTGATAGCGGTACTGGGAATTGGCATGCGGCGTGGCTACGATATCGGTAGTGCCGGATTCGTCCGCCACCTTCAGCATGGCGATGGATTCTTCCAGCGTCTCGGCGCCATCGTCCAGACCCCAGAGAATGTGACTGTGAATGTCGACCATGGATGAAGTACGGCCCCATGGTAGAACGGGCCTGAACCTACCGTCAACACGGCAGAAAATGGTGTAATCACCGATGGTATGGACGCGAACCGGCCCCGCGAGAAAATCCACCCGACCTGCCCGCCATCCTGGCCGGCACCGCCACCCCCGCGATCCACACAACCGCGTCGATGGTTTTCTATGCGACGCCCTCGAGTTCGGGCGGCGTTTTCACCAGACGCGTAATTGCATCACCGAACCGGGCAAAGTCCCTCTGGTTCCAGGTCAGCAAAACTTCGGCGCCGATCTTCAGCGCGCAGCGGCCATGTACCGCGTCGTAGATACTCCCTCCCACGATCCCGGCCGCGGCGCACTCGTCGATCAGGTCGAAATATTCGTCCTCCATCAGCGCGATCACGCGGAGCTGGCCGCGCAAGGTGGCGATGAACAGGCGTGCCCTTTCCGCCGAGACCCGGTACTTGCCCGGCATGCGCGTCAGAGACGAATACGTCTCGACCAAGCCGTGGGCACTACAAAAACCGGTATCCGTTTGCAGACGGTCTATGACCCGAACACAGGCCTCGTGGTGAGGATGATCTCCGTAAAACAACGGGATCAGAATCGAGGTATCAAGGAAGATCCTCACCTGGGCCTCACCTGGGGATGGTCCCCAGAAACCTCGCTTCACGTTCCAGCCGGATCGCGTTGAGGGTATCCTCGGCCAAGGAAGGGGGCATGGGGGTGCCGGTCCGGTAAACCCAAATCCCATGTTCTTTCTGAAACTGCCCACCGGTGGAAGCCGGCGCCTCAGTTGACGTCAATTCTTTTTCGACCAGCGCCTCTAAATAGTCGGGGACGGACATGCCCACGGCAGAGGCGTAAGCCTCCAGCCTGGCTTCCGTTTCCGGCCTTAGATGTAGCGTCATCAGATACCCTGATTTTACCGTGATCGCCCGGTAAGGGATTACCGGGGGCCGAGAGCGTGCCGGCATTTTGCGGCCGGGCGTGTGTGCTGCATCCGCATCCATGGCGGACGATCATGCCGGCGGCCGGGGGATTCCAGCCATGTAGGCCCATCCTTCGCAGTTGGTGCGAAGGTTCGGTTAGCAAAGACAGTACTTGCCGTGAAGCAGTTGGATGATACTGGTGCCAAAGGGTTTGTAATGCGGGCCGTTTTCATGAGATCCTAGGGCGTCAAGTCCGATTGCGGACGAGTGTGGCGGAATGGTCGTCAGAAAGCTTCAGACGTGTTTTCGTTTATCTACGCTGGAGCGCCGGCTGGCCCTGAAGAGCATGGTCCTGGTGGCGTTTGTACGCCTGGGTTTATGGCTGCTGCCCTTCCGGGTGATGCAACGCATTGGCGAGCATGGGGGACGGGCGCGCCGGGGCCGGCGAGGTGATCGGCCCGGGACACAAGAAATTGCCTGGGCCGTGCAGTTGGCCAGCCGGTATGTGCCGTGCGCCACCTGCCTGGTTCAGGCGCTGGCCGCGCAAATTCTGCTGGGCCGGCATGGCTATTCCGGAGAAGTACACATTGGAGTGGCCCGGGATGCCAAGCTCGGATTTCGTGCGCATGCCTGGGTCGAGAGCCAGGGGAAAGTCTTGTTAGGGGGATCGAAAGAACTCGACAGTTACGCACCGATGCTGGTTCTGGATGCCAACAGCCCGCATGACCAGCTAAATCGCACCTAGACTATGCCGGGGGAAATCAGTCTGAATTCTCGCGTACGAATACAGGACGACGTACTGTTTCAAGAGCTTCAGGGAGAGGCGGTTCTCCTGAACCTGAAGACGGGAGTTTATCTCGGGCTGAACCAGGTCGGGACCAGGATCTGGCAACTGCTGCAGGAGGACGGATCGCTCAGCCGGGTGATGGAAGTCATGCTTCGGGAATACGACGTCACCCGGGAAAAACTGGCACAGGATCTGCTGGACCTGATCGGCCAGATGGAACAACAGGGGCTGCTGGCCGAAGCGGGGTGAGCTAAAAGCTCTACTTGGCATGAGCGAAGCGCTCACAGCATCCGGGGAAGGGCAGGTTTCCCGCGTGGGAATCGATGCGGCATGCCGTGTCTCCCTGATAGAGAATCATGACCAGGCCTACTATATCTGGCGTGATGCCGGGGTGAAACAACGCGTGCTGGTGCACGTCGATGCGCATCACGACATGTGGTGGATCGAGGACAAAGTCGTCATCACCATTGCCAACTTCATTTGCCCCGCACTCAAGGAAGATCTGCTTCGCGAAGTCTTTTGGGTAGTACCGGATGCCACATTTAAGAGCGCCCAGAGCAAGAAGCCCGTTCTGAAGCATCTGAGGGCGATTTTGCAAGGGTATCCGGGAGCATCCGCGCCGGTGATCGAAGAGCATCGGATCACGGCTTCGGTGTTGGGGAAAAGGCTGAGTATCTGCGCCTTGCGAGGGCTTCCAGCAATGAGCGAAAGCGTCTTGCTGGACATCGATATAGACTACCTGGTGATTCCGCGGGTGGCGACTTACGGAGAAGCCGACCGTCATAGTTTACTGCCCTGGCGTTGGCCGGGCGAGTTGCTCGCGCAGTTGCGCGGGATTCCCAGCGATCTGGTAACGGTGGTGTATTCGGTGGAAGGCGGTTATACGCCGCTCCAATGGAAGTACCTGGGCGATGAACTGGTGCTGCGGCTGAAGTTACCCGGGGAGGGCGGTTCCGCCCTGGAAGGCATGGATCGGATACGGGAAGCGGCCGAAGCGGAGGTGCGGGGTGAGACGGCCGTGGCGGAAGAGAAATACCGGCAGGCGCTGGACTTGCTTCCGGACTCGGCGGCGGCGCCGTACCGGCTTGCGCGGCTTCTGATAAGGCAGGGCCGGCTGGAAGAAGGCCGGCGGCTGTACCGCCAGGCGGTAGCGCAGGATGGATCATATAAAGGGGCGTATAGCAACGCGGGTTTCCATCATTATTGGAGGCAGGAGTTCGGGGCGGCCGAGCGGGAATTTCGCGACACCCTGGCACTGGATCCAGAGGACGCATATTCCCACTGTGGCTTGGGCATGCTGGCAAAGAAGCGGAGACGATGGAACGAAGCGGAGCGGCACTTTCGCGCCGCCCTGGCGCTCGACGGATGCCTGGTGGATGCGCAACGCGCATGGGGTGATGTATTGGTGAAGCAGGGCAAGAAACGAGAGGCCCTGGCCGCTTATGAGCGGACCTTGAAGTTGGGGCTGATGGGGCACAAACCCCTGTCCGGACCAATTTTGACGCACGCGCCCGATCACGGGCTACTGGATCCCTGGCACTGCGATACGCACGCACGTCTAGCCGCCCTATACGAGTGGAATGGGGCTGCCACAAAAGCGGTAAACGCGCTGCGCATCGCTATTGCGGGCGGTTTTGGCAGTGCCGCCATACACTTGCGGCTGTCCCGTCTATATGCCCGGCAGCGCCAATGGCGGAAAAGTGCCGGAGAGATCTGGCAAGCGATGAAAATTTCGCCCCAAGACGCGCAGCGAGCTTACGCGCGGTTACGCTGGCGGGTCCAGGGGAAGATTGGGGCGGCCAGCGGGGAAGGCCGCGACCGGTTGTGACGGTGCGGGCTTCCGATTGGTTGAAGCAGGCTAGGACATGAGCGGCATTTGCGGAATTCTGAATCGGGACGGAGCTCCCCTCGATGGGAACCTGCTGGAGGAAATGACCCGCTCGATGGCGTATCGCGGGCCGGATGCGCAAGAGGTGTGGCGCGATCAAGCGGTAGGATTAGGACACACCCTGTTGCGAACGACCTGGGAATCCGCCGGAGAGCGGCAGCCGTGCACTTTGGATGGCCAGGTGTGGATTGCGGCCGACGCGCGAGTGGATGCGCGGGCGGAGTTGATCGGGAAGTTGGAGTCGGCGGGACGGCGGGAAGTCCGGCAGGCGACCGATGCCGAACTGATTCTGCATGCCTACCAGGTTTGGGGTGAAGAGAGCCCGGAACACCTGTTGGGCGATTTCGCTTTTCTCATCTGGGATGGGCGCCGGCGCGTTCTGTTCGGCGCGCGGGATCCCTTCGGCTTGAAACCGTTTTATTACGCGGAGGCGGGCCAAAGCCTGCTGTGCGGCAACACCCTGGGTTGCCTGCGGCGCCATCCCGGGATCTCCGACGAACTGAACGATCTGGCGGTGGCCGATTTTTTGTTGTTCGAATCGAACCAGGACCCGGCCACGACGTATTTTGCGGGCATCCAGCGGCTGCCGCCGGGTCACTGTCTGACGGCAACGGAGAAGGGGCTGCGGGTCCGGCGCTACTGGAAATTATCGGTCGAGGAGATTCGCTACCAGCGGGGCCAGGATTACGTGGACCGCTTCCGGGAGCTTTTGGAACAGGCGGTAAAGGACCGCATCCGGACGGACAAGGTTGCCGTGCTCATGAGCGGCGGGCTCGATTCCACGCTGGTGGCGGCGGTTGCCAACCGGCTGATGGGCCAAGCGTCCGAACACTCGGGGCTGCATGCCCACACCATCGTATATGACCGGATGTTTGCGGATGAGGAGAGGAAATACTCCCGGCTGGCAGCCGATTTCCTGCGCATTCCGATCGAGCACCTGGCGGTCGACGATTACGAGCTGTATGAGCAGGGCCGTGGCTGGCAATTTTCCACGCCGGAGCCGGGACACGATCCGCTGGCCGGGATTCGGGCCGATTCGTATCGGAAATTGGCCGGATATACACGCGTGGTGCTGTCCGGAACGGGTGGCGATCCAGCGCTTTCGACCAACGATCTGTACATTGCCGACTATCTGAGGTTTGGCGCCCTGGGGGAGTTGGCCCGAGGTATCGGGTGGTGCTTGCGGGTGGGCCGGCGCATACCGAGATTGGGAATCCGCAGCCTGATCCAGAGCAAGCTCGGCAGGGAAAAACCCAGTCATAACTATAGCTATCCGGTGTGGCTCAATCCGGAGCTCGAGAAACGTCTGGAACTCAGGGGCCGCTGGGACTTTTTCAACGCGCGGGCATCGACCGGGCACATCCGCGCCCAGGCGCGCCAGGACCTGCAAAATCCTATGTGGCCGGCGTTTTTCGAGACCTTGGATCCCGGGATCACCGCGTTTCCGATGGAGCAGCGGCATCCTTTCTTCGATCCCCGCGTGGCCACGTTCCTGGCAGGGCTGCCGGCATTACCCTGGTGCCAGGAAAAGAACATTCTGAGAGCGGCCGGACTGGGGATCGTGCCGGACTCCGTGCGCTTGCGGCCCAAGACGCCGCTGGCGTGTAACCCGACCCTGGAGAGACTCCGTGGCTGTGGCCCGGAATGGTGGGCCAGGCGCCTGGATCCCGTCCCGGAAATGGCCCGTTACGTAATTCTGGAAGCGCTCCCGGCCAGGGCCGCCTCTTCCAAAGCAGGGGAGGGACTGCGGGCGGTGAGCCTGAATTACTGGTTGCAGTCCGGCAGGAACTCGCGTAAAATCACGGCCAACGGGGGCGGGCGCGAAGTTTACGAATTTCGAATCTAAATGGAACGAGGATACTGTGTTTACGGCCTCCGGGTGCTTGCCGACGCAGGCATTGCGGGACTGCTGCCCTGCAACATTACCGATGATGTCGACCTGCGGATTTGGGTGAATCGCATGCCGCCGTGGTGGGATGCGAAATCGGCGAGCCCGGATGCCGTATGGTATCGCAGCCCGTGGGTTGACGATCGGGGCCAGCCGCGGCTGACGGTGTGGAGATTGAACGGAGGCTGGTATCGCCTGCTGTACTGGGACTCCGCCGAGTTCTTAGTGAATCCCGAGGGTGGGGAGGTTTGGTGCGCATGGCCGCCGGGTGTCACCGCGGACGATCCGGTGCCACACCTGACAGGGCCGGTTCTGGGGTTTGTGCTGCGCTTGCGAGGAATCTGTTGCCTGCACGCCAGTGCGATCCGCATCGGGCAGAAAGCGATCGCTTTCTCCGGCCCGCCGCATGCCGGCAAGTCCACGACTGCCGCGGGCTTCGCGAAGCTGGGGTATGCCATCGTGGCGGACGATATTACCGCTCTGGTGGAGAGGGACCAGGCATTTTTGGTGCAGTCCGGTTATCCGCGGCTATGCCTGTGGCCGGATGCAGCAGAGTCCCTTTACGGCCCTGCCAATCCGTTGCCGCGGATCACGCCGGAGGAAGGAATCCTCGCCCGGTGGGACAAGCGTTACCTGGACCTGACTTCCGACGGGTACCAGTTTCAGACGCAATCGCTGCCGCTCGAGGCCATCTATCTTCTCGAGGAGCGGGCGGAAGACGCTTCGCATCCTGCCATTGAAGCGGTGGCGGCGAGTTCCGCGGTGTTCAAACTGGCGGGCAACACCTACATGAACTATCTGCTGGATAGCAGCTTACGTTCCCAAGAGTTCGCTTTTCTCGGCAGGTTGGTTTCCCGGCTCCCGGTGCGGCGTGTCATTCCGCAAGCGGATGCAAGCTGTTTGCCGAGGCTGTGTGAAGCTATTCTGGAAGACCACGAAGCCTTGTCCAGCACGCCCCGGGCTTAATCGTTGCCGGCTGCCCCAGGCGAAGGATTTGCATGCTGAAAGACGCCTTGTTCCTAGGCGCAAAACTGCGGCGGCGGGCGGCGCAATTACCCTATCTGCCGCGGACGATGGGGCTGGTATGGACCGCGGCTCGCGGGTGGACTGCGGCTTGGATTGCCGTGCTGTTGGTCCAGGGCGTGCTTCCCGTGGCCACCGTTTACCTGACGCGGACGGTGGTGAACCGGCTGAT
>Ga0209517_10002411_pt1 | contig 26407 bp, 18 predicted proteins | sample PeaSoiMetSII2010_FD_187695 | JGI IMG/M metagenome (GOLD analysis project Ga0209517, IMG submission 187695) | Peat soil microbial communities from Weissenstadt, Germany - SII-2010 (SPAdes) (version 2) | ecosystem: Environmental > Terrestrial > Soil > Wetlands > Peat | place: Germany... | reverse complement strand
CCCGGAAATGGCCATCACCGACGAAAGCGTCGCCAACACCCTCGCCGAAATGCAGCAGCGCGCCGCTACCTTTGCCCCCGTTGAAGGCCGCTCCGTCCAGGACGGCGATTTCGTCCAGATTAAACTTCTCGGCACGCCCGAAGGCGGCGGCGAACCGCTGAAAGCCGAGAGCGTCCTCTGCCACGTCGGCGCGGAGGAAACCATGGAACCCTTCAACCAAAATCTCCGCGGCGCCGGCGCGGACGATCACAAGAAGTTTGACGTCGCTTACCCCGCCGACTACCCGGATGCCAAGCTTGCAGGCAAGACCTTTCATTATTCCGTGGATGTCCTCGGCATCAAGACCAAGCAACTCCCGGAACTGAACGACGACTTCGCCAAGGACGTCAGCGACGCTACTTCCCTCGATGAGCTGAAAAAGAAAATCCATGAAGGCCTGGAGCACGAGCGCGATCACCGCCAGAAAGATCTCACCCGCGAAAAGATTCTCGCCGAACTCGTCAGGCTGCACGATTTCCCCGTACCTGAATCCCTAGTCGAGCATCAAATGGATGTGCGCCTCGAACGTGTCGTGCGTTCCCTGGCCCAGCAGGGCGTGGATCCACGCGCTGTCAACGTGGATTGGGTTACACTCCGCCGCCGCCAGGAAGACCGCGCCAAGGATGACGTCAAAGCCGAGCTCGTCGTTGACCGCATCGCCACTGAAGAAAAGATCGAAGTCGGCGATGATGACCTCCACAAAGAGCTCGAGCACCTGGCCAGTCATAGTGGCGAATCAGCCGAAGTTCTTGAGGCTCGTTTGACAAAGCAGGGAGCCCTCGATAGGATGAAAGCGAAGCTGCGAAGTGACAAAACCGTCGACTGGCTGGCCCAAACTGCCAAGGTCAAGACCGTCGCCGCGGCCACTGCAACCAGCGTTAAGTGATTTGATCCCCGCTTCTGCGAGCACACTCGTCTACATGAGAAAACACGAAGAGCCCGGCTATTACGACACGACCCTGGTTCCCATGGTGGTCGAACAGACCAGCCGCGGCGAGCGCGCCTACGACATTTATTCCCGCCTGCTCAAGGAACACATCATCTTTATCGGCACGCCCATTGACGACCACGTGGCCAACCTCGCCACCGCCCAGATGCTCTTCCTCCAGGCCGAAGATCCCGAAAAAGACATTCAGCTCTACATCAATTCCCCGGGCGGCTCCATCACCGCCGGCTTCGCCATCTATGACACCATGCAATTCGTCAAGCCGGACGTGGTCACCACCTGTGTCGGCCAGGCCGCTTCCATCGCCGCCGTGCTCCTTGCCGGTGGCTCACCCAAAAAGCGCTTTGCCCTGCCCAACGCCCGCATCCTCATCCATCAGCCCTGGATGAGCGGCCTCGGCGGACAGGCTACGGACATCGATTTGCACGCCAAGGAGATTCTGCGCATGCGCACCACCATCAATCAGCTCCTTGCCAAGCATTCCGGCCAGCCCATCGAGCGCATCGAGAAGGACGTCGAGCGCGATTACATCATGAACCCGGAGCAGGCCAAGGAATACGGCATGATTGATGAGATCATCTACAAGCACAGGTAGCCTGCGCGGCGTTGCTGATTGCTATCAGTACTAGAGACTTTCTCTTTCGCCTGAGGGAGAATTCGGCCTAGAATGAGGTTACTGCTCCGGTGCTTCCGCCGGAGGACGAGGCCTTCACACACGTGAAAAAATACAGCCCAGACGAACCCCTGCGCTGCTCCTTTTGCCACAAGACCCAGGAGCAGGTCGAGAAGCTGATCAGTTCCCCGTCGGACTATCCGCGCGCGTACATTTGCAATGAGTGTGTGGGCGTTTGTCAGACCATCTTGGAAGATGAGAAGCGCGAACAGGCCACCGCTCCTGCCCGCCGCCTGCCCCGGCCCCCGGAGATCAAGCAATTCCTTGATAGCTACGTCATCGGCCAGGAGCGCACCAAGAAGAAACTCGCCGTGGCTGTGTACAACCACTACAAGCGCATCTTCCTCAACAAACAGCCCGGTGAAGTGGAGCTCAGCAAGTCCAATATTGTCCTCATTGGTCCCACCGGCACGGGCAAGACGCTCCTCGCGCAAACACTTTCGCGCATGCTCGACGTGCCCTTCGCCATCGTGGACGCTACCACTCTCACGGAAGCTGGCTACGTCGGCGAGGACGTCGAGAACATTATCCTGAAGCTTCTTCAGGCCGCCGACGGCGATGTGCAGAAGGCCCAGCAGGGCATCATCTACATCGACGAAATCGATAAGATTGCCAAGAAGGACGAGAATCCCTCCATCACGCGCGATGTCAGCGGTGAGGGCGTCCAGCAGGCGCTGCTCAAAATCCTCGAAGGCACCGTCGCCAACGTGCCTCCTCAGGGCGGCCGCAAGCACCCCCACCAGGAATTTACCCCTGTCGACACCACGAACATCTTATTTATATGCGGTGGCGCCTTTGTCGGCTTGGAGAAGATCATTGAACGCCGCGTCGGCAAGCGCTCCCTGGGCTTTCACACCGACTCCGCCGCCGCCACATCGCAGCGCCGCAACACGGAACTCCTCGAACAGGTGCAGCCCGGCGATCTCATCCGCTACGGCCTGATCCCCGAATTTGTGGGACGTTTGCCCGTTGCCGGCGTCATGAGTGATCTGGACAAGGGCGCGCTCATGAAGATTCTTACGGAGCCCAAGAATGCGCTCCTGAAGCAGTACCAGCGCCTCTTCGAGTTTGAAAACGTGCGTCTCCGCTTCACCGAAGACGCTCTTGATACCGTCGCGGAGTTGGCGCTTCAGCGCAAGGTCGGCGCGCGCGGCTTGCGCATGATCCTTGAAGACCTCATGCTGGAGTTGATGTACCACCTCCCGATGCAGCGCAAGATTCGGGACTTTGTCGTGACCGCGGATATGGTGCGCGGCCATGAGATCAATTGGAGCTTGCTCGAAAAGGCGGGATAATCAAGTTTGGGGATTCTTTTTCCCTGGCGGCCAAGTTCCTGACGCCAAGTTCCACGACGGCCAAGTCCACCTCATTGTCATTCCGAGGGCGGGTCTTGCCCGAGGAATCTGCTTTTTCTCTTGGGTCCGGAAGAACGGTTCGCTAAATTCTCTTAGATTGACAGCCGCGGCGCTTGCTTCGGCCGCCGCCGCAACAAAGGAGTTTCAGGGGCCCGCATGTTCACTCGCGAAAAACAGGAAATGAAGCGCGTACCGATGATGCCGGTGCGGGACATGGTCATCTTCCCGCAGCAGATGACTCCTTTCATCGTCGGCCGCGAAGCCAGCGTCCGCGCTCTCGAAGAAGCCCTCGCGGGTGACAAGAAAATCTTCCTCTCCACGCAGCACGATGCCTCCGTGGACGACCCCAAGCCCGAGGAAATCTACGCCGTCGGTACCCTCGCCAACATCGTTCAGAGCGTGAAGCTCCCCGATGGCAACATCAAGGTTCTCGTCGAAGGCATCGAGCGTGCTCGCGCCCTCTCCATCAGCCCCGAGGAAGGCTTCTTCCGCGCCACCATCCGCTTGATGGCCGCCAAAATCGAAACTTCTCCTCAGGTCGAACAGCTCGTCCAGAAGGTCACCGCCCTCTACGAGCAGTTCATCAAGCTTTCGCAGAGCCTCAATTACGACACCATGATCGCCGCCGCGCGCGTCGACGATCCTTCCCGCCTCTCGGATACCATCGCGGCCAATCTCCAGCTCCCTGTCGACGAAAAGCAGGATCTCCTCGAAACCGCCGACCCTCTCGAGCGCCTCAACCGCGTCGCCGATATCCTCGAAATCGAACTTGAAAAGCTCAACGTCGACCGCAACATCAATACCCGCGTCAAGCGCCAGATGGAGCGCGCGCAAAAAGAGTATTACCTCAACGAAAAGCTGAAGGCCATTCAGAAGGAACTCGGCCGGGGCGAGAAGAGCGAAACCGACGAGCTCAAGAAGAAGATCGACACCGCCGGCATGCCCAAGGACGTCCACGAAAAGGCCACCACCGAATTGAAGCGCCTCGAACTCATGCCCCCCATGTCCGCGGAGTCCACTGTCAGCCGCAACTACATTGATTGGCTGCTCGCCGTGCCCTGGAAAAAACGCTCCAAGGAAATTCGCAACATCAAGGCCGCCGAGGAAATCCTCAATAAAGAGCACTACGGCTTAGAGAAAATCAAGGAGCGCATCCTCGAATTCCTCGCCGTCCGCCAGCTCGTCAAGAATCCCAAGGGCTCCATCCTCTGCTTTGTCGGGCCTCCCGGCGTGGGCAAGACTTCCCTGGCCATGTCCATCGGCCACGCCACCGGCCGCAAATTTGTCCGCGTATCCCTTGGCGGCGTGCGCGATGAAGCCGAAATACGCGGCCATCGCCGCACTTACATTGGCGCCCTGCCCGGCCAGATCATCCAGATGATGAAGAAGGCCGGCACCGTCAATCCCATCTTCGTCCTCGATGAAGTGGACAAAATGTCCACCGACTTCCGCGGCGACCCCTCCGCCGCCCTCATGGAAGTCCTTGATCCCGAGATCAACCACAGCTTCACGGATCACTACTTGGACGTCGAATACGATCTTTCCAAGGTCATGTTCGTCTGCACCGCCAACGTTCTCCACACCATTCCGCAGCCCCTCATGGATCGCATGGAAATCCTGCGCCTCCCGGGCTATACCGAACAGGAGAAGTTGGAGATCGCCAAGCGTTTCCTCGTCAAACGCTCCCAGGAAGCCACCGGCCTCTCGGAAAAGAATCTTACCTTCACCGATGAAGGCCTGCTGCACATGATTCGCCACTACACCCACGAAGCGGGTGTGCGCAACCTCGAGCGCGAAATCCAGAATATCGCTCGCAAGATGGCCCGCCGCGTGGTCGCTGACGGCCCCGAAACTTCCGTCCACATCACCGCGGAAAACGTCAATGAATTCCTCGGCGTCCTCAAATACCGCGAATTCTGGCTAGAAAAACAGAACGAAATTGGTTTAACCACGGGCCTCGCCTGGACCGAAGTCGGCGGCTCCGTCCTCGCTGTGGAAGCCACCACCATGGAAGGCAAGGGTCGCCTGACGCCCACCGGAAAGCTTGGCGAAGTCATGCAGGAGTCGGCGCAAGCCGCGATGAGCTATGTGCGCTCTCGCACCGCCGCATTGGGCCTCGAGAAGGATTTCTACCGCACCCTCGATATCCACGTGCACGTCCCCGAGGGCGCCATCCCCAAGGACGGCCCCTCCGCCGGTATCACCATCTGCAATTCCATCGTTAGCGCTCTTACCAAGAACCCGGTGCGCTGCGATGTCGCCATGACCGGCGAAATCACCCTTCGCGGCAAAGTTCTCCCCATCGGCGGGGTCAAGGAAAAGCTGCTGGCCGCCCACCGAATGGGCTTGCGTACCATCGTGCTTCCGAAGGATAATGAGAAAGACCTTGCGGATATCCCCCAGGAGATTCTCTCCAGCCTGAAAATGCACTTCGTGGAAACCATGGATGAAGTGCTGCAAATTGCGCTGGAGCGCCCGATTGTGCCGCTGGAGCACACTGGCGTTGCGCCCGTCGCGGATTCATTCTCGGGCGCCGATAAAGACACGAGTTTGACCAACTAAGTTGCAGTCTCCGGGCACGGCTTGCACCTGCGGGCCGCGCGATCGTCAAGACCCGGGGCTGCCTCCGGTTGCAGACAGTTTGGTTGCCCACCCTGGCGGATCAATCGTTCCGCTGGAAGGTATACCACCACGCAGTCCATTCCGGGATGTCAAGGTCAACTAGCACAACCACTTCAACTATCAAATCACCAAGAGTCAGGATATATGGCAAAAGAGACAAGCACGGAAGGCAACAATCAAGTCAGCATCAGCCTGGCTGAACTCAAAGAAAAGAACATCACCGATCTGGCCAAAATCGCCAAGGAATTGAACATTCCCGGCGCCAGCGGCATGCGCAAACAGGAGCTCATCTTTCAGATCCTCCGCGCCCAGACCGAGAAGAGCGGCTTAATCTTCTCCGAAGGCGTTTTGGAGTGTCTCCCGGATGGTTTCGGCTTCCTCCGCGCGCCGGAGTACAACTATCTCCCCGGCCCGGACGACATCTACGTCTCCCCGTCGCAGATCCGCAAGTTCGACCTGCGCACCGGCGACACCGTCTCCGGCCAGGTCCGCCCGCCCAAGGATGGTGAGCGCTACTTCGCCCTCATCAAGGTTGAAGCTGTCAATTTTGAGGATCCCGAGGTCGCCCGCAACAAAATCTTCTTCGACAACCTCACCCCGCTCTATCCTCAGGGCCGCCTCAAGATGGAGACCACCAAGGAGAACCTCACCGGGCGTGTTCTCGATCTCCTCTGTCCGGTTGGGAAAGGCCAGCGCGGCTTGATCGTTGCGCCCCCCCGGACTGGCAAAACCATGATGCTGCAATCCATCGCCAATTCCGTCACCACCAATCATCCCGAGGTCGCCCTGATCGTCCTTCTGATTGACGAACGCCCCGAAGAAGTCACCGACATGCAGCGCACCGTCAAGGGCGAAGTCATCAGCTCCACCTTCGATGAGCCGCCCCAGCGCCACATTCAAGTCGCCGAAATGGTCCTCGAAAAAGCCAAGCGCCTCGTGGAGCACAAGCGCGACGTCGTGATCCTCCTGGATTCCATCACGCGCCTAGCCCGCGCCTACAACGCCGTCACCCCGCCTTCCGGCAAGGTCCTCAGCGGCGGTATTGACGCTAACGCCCTGCAGCGCCCGCGCCGCTTCTTTGCCGCGGCCCGCCACGTCGAAGAAGGTGGCTCGCTCACCATCATCGCCACGGCCTTGATTGACACCGGCAGCCGTATGGACGACGTCATCTTTGAAGAATTCAAGGGCACCGGCAACATGGAAATCAACCTCGATCGACGCCTTTCGGACAAGCGCGTCTTCCCGGCAATCGATATTCAGCGCTCCGGCACGCGTAAGGATGAACTCCTTCTCCCCCCCGACGAACTAAGCCGCGTTTGGGTCCTGCGCAAGGTTCTCAGCCCGCTCTCCACCGTCGAGGCCATGGAGCTTTTGCTCAGCCGCCTTACCAAAACCAAGCTCAACATGGAGTTCCTCAACTCCATGTCCGCCCCCACGTAAAGCCCTGTGGAGTGCGGCGCCTAGGCGCAGCTTTTAAGGTTGCAGCCGTCATCGCCAAACTGAATCTCTGCTCCCACAGCATCCTCTCGCGCGCTTAGCCTTTGCCCCCAACTCCGTGGCGTGTACTATCCAAAAGGTGCCTCCGTGCATGACAATTTCATAGCCCGCCAGCCCATCTTTGATCTGCGCCTGCGGGTCTTTGCCTACGAACTGCTTTTCCGGGGTGGCCCGCAGAATGCCTTCCAGCCCTACGCCAACGCCTCCGCCAGTGTCATCGCCGATTCCATTACATTGTTCGATCTACAGCTTTTGACCGGCCATGTCCGCGCCTTCGTCAACGTCGACGAGCTGGCGCTACGCCTTGGTGCTCCTCGCCTGCTTCCCCCGAATCGCATCGTTGTGGAGATCCTGGAAACCGTCCAACCCACGGACGAGATTCTTGCCATCTGCCGTGAGCTGCGCGATGCCGGCTACTTCTTTGCCCTCGACGATTTTGTGGATGCCCCGCACTCCCGGCCATTCCTCGAGCTGGCGCACTTCCTCAAAGTCGATTTTCAGTTGCTTGATCCCGATGCGCGGAAATCTCTCGCGGCCAAATACCGCAGCCCGAATATTTCCCTCCTCGCAGAGAAAGTGGAAACCCAGCGCGACCTCGACGAAGCCCGCAGCCTTGGCTTTACCTATTTTCAGGGCTACTTCTTCTGCAAGCCTTCCATGATCGAAACGCGCGAGATTCCCGGCAACAAGCTCGTTCAGCTTCAGTTGCTCAACGCCGTCTCTTCCCCCGATCTGGACTTCAACCGCATCGAAGGACTCCTCAAGCTGGAGCCTTCCCTGCTCTACCGCCTCCTCCGCTATCTGAATTCCCCCGTGCTCGGGCTCCGCAGCGAAGTTCACACCGTCCGTCAGGCCCTCTCACTGCTCGGGGAACGCGAGTTCCGCCGCTGGCTCTCCGTCTTCGCCGTCATTGCCTTAAGTAGCGGCAAACCCCCGGAGCTCATCCGCACCGCTCTCACGCGCGCCTATTTTTGCGAAGAGATCGCCCAGCCCGCCGGTCTCCAAGACAATAGTTCCAGTCTCTTCCTCATGGGCCTTCTCTCCGTCGCCGATGCCCTGCTCGATAGGCCCATGAACGAGGTCTTGCTGCAACTCCCCGTCTCGCAGGAGGTCAAAACCGCTCTCTGCGGCGGTCAGAACCGTTTCCGCGACGTCTACGAAGTTCTCCTCGCCATGGAACGTGCCGAATGGCAAGAACTTGGCGCCCGCGCCGCCCGCCTCGGCCAAATCGAAGAAAACCTCCCCGACACCTACAAACTAGCTATCCAGCGCGCCGCCGCCCTCACCTTCTAACCCCTCTTCCTTTTCTCTGCCCCCGCCGGACTCGCTCCTGCGGCCCAGCCACTCCTGTTTACCCTGAGCTTCGAAGGAACTGTGCTTTTGGGTTGTCTTCCTTGGAGTGCGGCGGCTTGCCGCTGCTTTTACGCCCGCATGCGCTGCTGCCAAACTAAGATTCATCCCCCGCCCGTCCACGCGCCTTTCCCTTCCCCGCGCTCCGCACGCTCGACCCCATCTCGCCAATTCGTAAACGGTTGTCATCCCGACCGAAGGCCCGCGCCGCTTGCGGGCCGCAGTGGAGGGATCGTGGCTAGATCGCTGCTCGCCTCTGATCCCCCCGGGTGGCAAGGCGTAAATGCCCCGTCATTCCGAACGGAGTCTGCGAAGTGAGGAATCACTCTGCTCTTTCTTCTGTGTGAATCTCCGCGCGCTCCGCATTATCTCTGTCTTCCTCTGTGCTCTCTGTGTTCCTCTCTCTGTGAACTCTGTGTTAAGTCCCTCTTCTTTGCTTCTTTGCTTCTTTGCTTCTTTGCTTCCTTGCTTCCTTGCCTCTCTGTTTCTTCTTCCCTTGTCTCCCTTTCGCCAAGCCGCACCCTCTTTCCCAACCGCCGCGCGCAATTCTCCGCCATCGCGTTTCCCTTGCGACGCCCCCCCTTCTCGCTTGTGAATTTTCACCAACCAGGCGGGCGAACAACCACCTTCACGCGTGCTCCAGCGCCGCTCCCTCAGAATCCCTCTTGCTCTCCCGTTCGTGCGCCAGAAACACGATCAGCCGCGCCGTCTCCTCGATTCCCATGGCCGTGTTGTCCAGCAGCACGGCGTCCGCGGCGCGCACCAACGGCGAAACTCTCCTCTCCCGGTCGCGTTTGTCTCTCTCGCGCACCTCCTGCAAAACCTCCAGCAGCGAAAAGTTCTCACCCTTTTCCTGATGCTCTTTCCAGCGCCGCTGGGCTCTCGTTTCCGGGGAAGCCTCCAGGAAAATCTTCAACTCCGCCTTGGGAAAAACCACCGTGCCGATGTCACGACCCTCCATGACTACGCCACCACCCTGCCCCGCGCGTTGCTGCTCCGCCACCAGCACTTCGCGCACCCCCGCTATCGTGGCCAGCCGCGAAGCCGCTTGCGCCACTTCCGCCTTGCGGATCTCCTCGGTCACTTCCCGCCCGTCCAGAAACACGCAATTCTTCAATCCCGCGGTTTCCTGCTCCGGCGTGGGCGGCTTCAGCTCAATGTGTGTCGCCCTCGTCAGCGCTTCCAGCGTTGCCTCATCTTCGAGCGGGATCTTGCGCTCCAGCGCCTTCAGAGCCACCGCGCGGTACATTGCGCCGCTGTCCAGATACAGGTATCCCAGCAGCGCCGCCGTGCGCCGCGCCGCCGTGCTCTTCCCGGACCCCGCCGGCCCGTCAATCGCAATCGTCAGTCGTGCACTCATCTCCGCCATCCCCGGCCCCAGTTTTCCGCAGTCTTGTCTTTACTTTCCAATTTCTATTTTCCATTTTCCGACTTCCGTGCTTCCTGATCGCTGATATCTGATAACTGATATCCTTTAACACCACCGCCGCCTGCAGCCCTAGAAGCCCATAATGTTATATCCGCAATCCACATACAGCGTCTCGCCGGTTATCCCCGAACTCGCCTCCGAAAGCAGAAACGCCGCCGTCCCGCCCACCTCCGCCGGATCCACATTGCGCTTCAAGGGCGAGCGTTCTGCGTGTGCCTTCAGCATTTCTCCAAGTTGCGAAACGCCACGCGCCGCCAGAGTCTTGATCGGCCCCGCCGATATGGCATTCACCCGTATATTCTTCGCTCCCAGCTCACTCGATAGGTAACGTACCGTCGCTTCCAGCGCGGCCTTGGCCACGCCCATCACGTTGTACTTTGGCACCACTTTTTCAGCGCCGTAATACGTCATCGTCACGATTCCGCCGCCCTCCGTCATCAACGGCGCCGCCGCCCGCACCACGGCGATCAGCGAGTACACGCTAATGTCGTGCGCGATCCGGAATCCCTCCCGGCTCGTGTTGACGAAATCCCCTTTCATATCTTCCGCCGGCGCATACGCCACGCTGTGCACCAGTCCGTGCAACACGCCATAGCGCCCCTGCAACTCCACAAATAGTTTCGCAATCTCCTCGTCCGACGACACGTCGCACATGAAGCCTTCCGACCCGGGCAGATCGGTGATCAGGTCTTTCGCTTCCAGCGCCAGCCGCTCGTTCTGGTACGTGATCGCCAGCCGCCAGCCCGCTTCGTGCAGCTTTTGCGCGATGGCCCACGCGATGCTCCTCTTGTTCGCCAGGCCAAAAATCACCGCGGTCTTTTGTCCTTCGCTCACCATTCCCTCGTTTGTTCTTATTCTTGCTTCCTGATCGCTGATATCTGATAACTGATATCAGTGATCAGATATCAGTTATCAGGGGTCAAATCACGACCGAATCCATCGAAGTCTATCAGCCTTGGCTCGCCACTCGCCACTCGTTTACCCAGAGCCCTTTCCTTGAAGGGCCACTCGCCACTTCTTCATATCCGGTGAAATGCCTTCTCAATCTCCTTTAACGAATAGCGCAGCACCACCGGCCGCCCGTGCGGACAGCTCATTGGGCAATCCGTCTTAGCTAGCGCTGCCAGCAGCCATTCCATCTTCGTCTGGTCCAGCGGCATGTTCACCTTGATTGCCGCGTGGCACGCCGTCGAAGCCGCAATCTTTGCCTGCAGCGTATCAATGGAAATCGCGGCGTTCTCCCGCTCCAACCCGTCCAGAATTTCCGTCAACAATTGTTCCGCATCGCTGGCCGCAATTCCGCCGGGCACCGCTTGTATGGCCACGCTCTTCGGCCCCATCGGCTCCACTTCAAAGCCGTTGGCCGCCAGTTCCTCCCCGATCTTTTCGTAAATCACCAGTTGCCGCGGCGCTAGTTCGATCACCATCGGCATCAGCAGGCGCTGCGCTTCCACCTTCCCGGCCCGCCGCGCTTCCAGATGCTGCTCAAACAGCACGCGTTCGTGCGCCACGTGCTGGTCCACGATCCACAATCCCTCGCCATTCACCGCCACGATGAAGCTGGCGTTCACCTGTCCCAGCGGCTTCAGGTCCGCAATCTGCTCCGGACGCGGCAGCGTTGCCGGCGCCTCCGTGCTCGCTCGCGAAAAATTCTCCGCCCAATTCGCCGCGGGCGCCGCTGTTCCCATCCCCGCACCAGGGCTGAACGATCCTCCCGGTTCAAACGGAAAACGCTGCGGCACCGGTTGCTGCGGCGCCGAAGTCAGATCGAATCCGCCGCCTGACGCATAGTCCGATCCCACGCCGGACCCGACGCCCAACTCCTCCAAAGGTGGAATAATCGCCCGCGACACGCCCGAATTCGCATTCGGCTCCGCAAATCCGCCCGCGAACGAGCCCGGCGGCGCCACGGGATTCGGCGCTATCGTCGCCGCCGCGGCCGCAAAGCTCGCGATCGGCCGCGTATTCATCAGCGCCTGGCGAATCGCGTCGCGCGTGAAATCGTGCACAAATTGCGACCTCCGGAAGCGCACCTCGATTTTCGCCGGGTGCACATTCACGTCCACTTCGTCGTACGGCATCTCCAAAAACAGCAGCGTCGCCGGAAAAACATTGGGCGGCAAAATATTGCGGTAAGCCTCGTGAATCGCGTGCAGGATCAACCGGTCCCGCACCAGCCTCCGGTTCACGAACACGTAAATCCCATTGCGGTTCAGCCGCTGAATCTCCGGCCGCGAAGTAAAGCCCGTCACCGTCAGTGTCGCCGACTCTTCCCCCGCCTCCATCTCCGGCTCCGTGATCGCCGCGCGAAACGCCGCCGACACCGGCGCAATTTCCACCAATTCGTCCAACGCCTGCTTCCCAAATAACTGGTAAACGCGGTCCGCCAGTTTTTCCGCGGGCGCGCAATTCACAATCTCCTGCGTCGGCGTCGTCAGCGTGAACTGCTTCCCCGGATTCGCCAGCGCGTAGTGCGTCACCAGCGAAGCGATGTGCCCCAGCTCCGTCGTGTCCGACTTCAAAAATTTCCGCCGCGCCGGCATGCAATAAAACAAGTCCGCCACGCTGATCGTCGTTCCCGCCGGCAACCCCGCCGGCTTCACGCCCACCAGTTTTCCGCCCGCAAATTCCACCCGCGTCCCTTCCGCCTCATCCGCGTCCCTCGTTTCCAGCAGCAGCCGCGAAACTGCTGCAATCGAAGGCAGCGCCTCCCCGCGAAATCCCAGCGTGGCAATCGAAAGCAGGTCCTCCGCCGTGCGCAGCTTGCTCGTCGCGTGCCGCTCAAACGCCAGCAGCGCATCGTCGTGCGCCATCCCGTGCCCATCGTCGATCACGCGGATCATGCGCTTCCCGCCCACTTCCGTCTCGATCCGCACCGAATTTGCGCCCGCGTCCAGCGCGTTCTCCAGCAACTCCTTCACCACCGAAGCCGGCCTCTCCACCACCTCGCCCGCCGCGATCTTGTTCGCCACCCCCTCCGCCAATATCCGTATCCTGCTCATATGGCTTTCACACTTCCACGCTGATTGTAGCGCCGCACTGAACGCGCAATCTGCCACCAACGAATTCCAAACCATAGAGCTAAGGGAATAAGCAGAGGCGAATTGGCAAGCAATCCTCGAATGACATCTGCTTTCTTCCCGTGTGTGAGGTAGAGGGTCATCGCGAACACAACCAGGGTACCGGCGAGCCAACCTGCCACGCTAATCGGTAATAAGAACAGTTCTCGCTCCCCGCCCGACATTTCTGGCCACTCATTTGAGCCATCCCAAAATACCTCTCTGCAATGCCAGCATGCCCTCCCGCCCTCGCCCAATAGAGTATTCGACGGCCCCCAGGTGACCTTAAACGGCCACTTGCAGTAAGGGCATTTGTAGAGAGTGAATCGAACGATGGGGAGAATTCCGATTGCACCACCGATACCAGGAATCACCCGCTTGAATGGTTCAATCTCACTCCTGATTGCCCATAGCCGGTCCATCGCGCCTTCCTTGCGATCTCATTTGCTTGGCTTGATCTGTATCCCCAATTGCTCCAACTGCTCCTCATCCACCGTGCTCGGCGATTCCGCCATCAAATCCACCGCCGCCGTCGTCTTCGCAAACGCAATCACTTCGCGAATGGACTTCTCCCCCGCCAGCAGCATGGTCACGCGGTCCAGCCCCAGAGCAATCCCCCCGTGCGGAGGCGTGCCATACGTCAGCGCATCCAGGAAAAATCCAAAGCGCCGCCGCAATTGCTCCTCCGTCAACCCCAGCGCCTTGAACAACCGCTCCTGAATGTCCTGCCGGTGAATCCGGATGCTTCCCGACCCCAGCTCCACTCCATTCAAAACCAAATCGTAGCCCTTCGAGCGCACCTCCCACGGCGCCGTCTCCAGCTTCTCCAAATCCTCATCCACAATTCCCGTGAACGGGTGCTGCGCGCTCACCCACGTTTTATCCGTTTCGCTCCATTCAAACAGCGGAAATCCCGTCAGCCACAAAAATTTCCACTGTGTCTTGTCAATCTTCCCCAGCGCTTCCCCAAGCTGCAGCCGCAATTGCCCCGCCACTAGCGCCGCCGCTTCCGTCCCCTTGATCTCTTCCTTCGCGGACACCGCCACCACCAGGTCGCCCGTCTTCGCGCCGCAAGTCTCCGCCAGCTTCTTCACATTCTCCGCGCCAATTAATTTCTCTACGGTGGAAGTGATTCCCTCCGCCGCCAACTTCACAAAGTACGCCCCGCGTGCTCCGTGCCCCTTCGCTTTCTCCGCCAGCTCATCCAGTTGCTTCCGCGAATAGCTCGCCGCCCCGGGCGCTGCCAGCGCGAACACGCTGCCACCTATCTGCAGCTTTTGCTTCGCTTCCGCCGGGAAGCAATCCGTCACCTCGTGCAGTTCCATCCCAAACCGCAGGTCCGGCTTGTCGCTGCCATACTTGCGGATCGCCTCTTTGTACAGCATGTGCGGAAACGGCGCATGCACTTCAATCCCCGCTACCGCGCACGCCCGCACCATCACGTTCTCGATCACGCTGAAAATATCTTCCTGCCGCGGAAACGACATCTCCACGTCCAACTGCGTAAATTCCGGCTGCCGGTCCGCGCGTAAATCCTCGTCCCGGAAACACTTCACAATCTGGAAGTACCGGTCCAGCCCGCCAATCATCAGAATTTGCTTGAAAATTTGCGGCGATTGCGGCAGCGCGTAGAACTTCCCGTGATGCACGCGGCTGGGCACCAGGTAATCGCGCGCGCCTTCCGGCGTGGAGCGCGTCAGCATCGGCGTTTCCACCTCGATGAACCCCATGTCGTCCATCGTCTTGCGCATTTCCAGCAGGATTTTGTGCCGCAGCGCCAGGTTGCGGTGCGGCCTAGGCCGCCGCAAATCCAAATACCGGTAGCGTAGCCGCGTCTCTTCCGACGCGCTGATTTCCTCCTCCACCGGAAACGGCGGCGTCTTCGCGGTGTTCAATATGTGCAGCTTCGTCGCCACCAAATCGATTTCGCCCGTGGCCAGCTCCGGATTCGCCTTTTCGCGCTTGGTGACTTTCCCTTCCGCCGCCACCACGAACTCGCTGCGCGCCTGCTCCGCCTTGGCGTGCGCTTCCGGCTGTGTCTCTTTGTTGAACACCACCTGCACGATTCCCGAACGGTCGCGCACGTCCAGAAACAGCAAATTCCCCAGGTCGCGCCGCCGGTGCACCCAGCCCATCACCGTCGCATCGCGCCCCGCATCCGATGCGCGCAGAGCCCCGCAATAATGTGTCCGTTTTAAATTCCCCAAAAAATCCAGCACGTCAGTCCACCTGTAGCTCAGGCCTTCAGGCCCGAGGCTTTCACTTTTGCACTCTTATACTCTTTCACTTTTATACTTCTTGTCTTTTCCTTCCTCCCCGCAAACATGATCAGCGTGTCATCCTGAACCCGCGCCGTATGCGGGTGAAGGACCTCAACCGCAGCGTCTTGTCTCCCAACAACCCCTTCCACCCACTCTTGCCCTTACACTCTTGCACTCTTTCACTCTTATACTTTTATACTTCTTCATTCCTTCTTTTTCTTATCTCTTCAAATACGCAACCAACCCCTCCCCGCGCACCTTCCTCTGCGTCCCATCCGCCAGCGTCTTCACCGTCCACTCCCCGCTCGACACTTCATCCTCGCCCAAAATCAGCGCATACCGCGCGCCCAGTTTATCCGCCTGCCCCAGCGCCTTGCCGAACTTCTGCTCCACCGGCGGCAGCTCCACGCGAAATCCCGCTTGCCGCAAATCCCGCGCCGCACGTATCGCCGTCGCCTCAGCGCTTTTCCCCATCCAAGCGACATAAACATCGCATCCGCTCTTCCCACTAGCCACTAGCCACTCGCCACTAGCCACTGCCTTTTTCGTTTCCTGCAGCGAAAGGATCACGCGGTCTTCGCCAATCGCAAACCCAATGCCCTTTGTCGGCGCACCGCCCAGCAACTCCACCAGCCCATCATAGCGCCCGCCACCGCACACCGCATTTTGCGAACCCAAGCCCCGCGCGGTGATCTCGAACGTCGTCCGCATGTAGTAGTCCAGCCCGCGCACCAGCCGCCAATTCTCCCGGTACGCCACGCCGCGCATTTCCAGTTGCCGCTTCAATTCCGCATAATGCTTCGCGCAATCCGCGCAAAGGTGATCGCCAATCCGCGGCAGCTTCTCGATAATCGCCTGTTCGCTTTCCAGCTTTGAATCCAGCACCCGCAGCGGATTCGTCTCGATGCGACGCTTGCTGTCTGCCCCGAGCTGATCCTTCACTTTTTCCAGCGCCGCCTTCAGCTTCTCCACATAGGCCCGCCGGCATTCCGGCGCGCTGTGCCCAATCGAATTGATGTCCAGCACCACGCCTTCGAGCCCCAGCCGCGCGAAATACACCATCACCATCTCAATCACTTCCGCGTCCACCGCCGCGTCTTTCCCGATCGTTTTCGTCGCGTCCGTGTTCGGCGTGATCGCCTCTAGCGCCTCCGCCCCAATCTGATAAAACTGCCGGTATCTCCCCTTCTGCGGCCGCTCTCGCCGGAACATCGGCCCCATGTAGTACAGCTTCACCGGCTGCGCAAGCGCGTGCATCCCATGCTCGATATATGCCCGGCAGACGCTCGCCGTCGCCTCCGGCCTCAGACTGACAATTTCGCCCTTAGGGCGCGCCTCAAATTCCTTCCGAACTCTGGCTACCCACTGCTCCTGAGATTCGCCCGGCTCACGCCTTCGGCTCAATGCATGTTCCAGGCTTTCCCAAAACATTTCTTCTGAAGTGAATGGATCGGGGAAGGTGTACATCTCCTTCGAGACGATGTCCGTCTCGCCGCCCACCGCTCGCGCAAACAATTCCGTCGGCTCAAAAATCGGCAATCGTATCTCTCCAAATCCAAACGAACCAAACACCTCGCGCGCCGTCTGCTCCACCCGGTTCCACAATTCCGTCTCCGGCGGCAGCAGATCCCGCGTCCCTTTAATCGCCTGAAATTTCGTCTTGTTTGCCATTCCCTATTAGATCGTCCCCAAAATCGCCACCGGGGGTCGGAGCTTTAGCTCCGACATTCACTCAGCCCAAAAACTGGGCTTTAGCCCCTGAGGAATCCGACTCACCCTCCGCTCCGACCGCTCAGCCTTTGTACTTGCTCCAATCCACCTTTTCGCCCCGCTCCATCGCCTCGGCGCGATAAATCTCTTTATACTCGGCATAGCGTCCCGAATACATCCCAATCGTTTCAATATCCGCTGCCGTCAATTTCCGTTTCACTTTCCCTGGCGAACCCACCACCAGGCTCCCCGGAGGAATCACCGTCCGCTCCGTAATCAGCGTTCCAGCCGCGATAATGCAATCCGACCCGATGACCGCGCCATTCAAAATCGTGCAACGCATCCCGATCAGCGCCTTCGACTCAATCGTGCACCCGTGCAGCATCACCGCGTGCCCCACGGTCACATCGTCGCCCAGGATCAGCGGGTACTGCTCTTTCATCACATGAAGCACGCTGCCATCCTGAACGTTCGTGCGCTTGCCGATCCGTATGTAGTTCACGTCGCCGCGCACCACGCACATCGGCCACACGCTCGAATCCTCGCCAATCGCCACGTCGCCGATGATCACCGCCGACGGGTCAATGTACGCGGACGCGGCAATCTCCGGCCACTTCCCGCGATACGCCCGAATGTCAGGAACGCGCTTCAAGGACGCCCAAAATTCCCCGTAAGTGATTGCAGGGCCACACGATAGCCTACCCCTGCGCCATCCGCGCGCCTTCCGCGAATACCCCACCATAGCATCCGCTTCCCCTCAATGACAAGGAATCCCGCGCCCTGTCCAGAGCGCGCGTGAAGGAATCGCTGCAGCCCGCGCCATATTCGGTGAGCCGCCAGCAGCCCTCCCGCGAGCCCAATCAAATGTATGTGGGAACCCGTCCACCCGTAAGGAGACGGCTCCACAAGTTACCGAGAAAGTGATGTCAATTGTCATTCCGAGCGCAGCGAGGAATCTGCTTCTGGCAATGGACCAAGAAAAAATCGGGTTCCTCGGGCAAACACCGCCTCCGAATGAGACGCTTAGGAATATTCCCGCAAACTCATGAGCCGCGCCGCAAGCCATTTCTTGTCAATCCGGTTTTAGCCGCTGAGCTTCTCAGCCGCCTGCAGAAAGAGTTAGGACCCTCAACCTCGTCCCGCCGGCGGCTTCAATGACGACGATTTGCTCGGGTCCCCCATAGCCGCCTTCTGCGCCGCCATGTGCTCCGCAATCAACTCCGCTGTGAACCGGCTGATCGTGTCCGGATCGGTGATGATGGACTGCGTGTTGTTCTGCGCTTTGTAACCCGCGCCGCCGGGCTGGCCGGTAACGACAAACACGCCCTCGCCGGACGTGGACCAGTTTGTGGAACCCTCGCCCGCCACTTTGCCGTCCGCCACAAATCCTTTGGTGTGGCTGATCTGGTGCGTCGCGGATTGTCCGATCACGAAATGCGTGTTAAACGCTGCAAGGCCCTTTGCGCGGTCGGCGTCCAGCAGGCTTTTCTCCGTTTTTGAGCCGCTCTGGCTCTCATCCAGCGTGATCAGCATGGTGATATTCGGATCCATCACCTTGGCCATGAGGATGTCGTTGAGTTCCGCATCGTCGTACCCGAACATGTTCAGGTAAATGGAAACGCTGGCCCGCGAGAGGACATACTTGAGGATGTCATGCACGTCGTCTCGTCCAACAAAGAACAGGTGAAAATCCTTGCTGGCATTATTGGAGTAGGATTTCTCCAGCGTAAATTGCTGGAGGTCAGACAGGTTGAACGTCTGGAGGGATTGCGTTGGATCACCAAGCGCGTTGCTTGCGCTTTTCCTTGCCTTGGCCATCGGCTGGCCTCCTTGGTTCTCAAGTGGGGCCGTGGGCTCGTGTTTGCACGGATGAAAATGCCTTCTCTCCCATCGAAATGGCCCTGTTGCTTGGGCAGCTACTCTATCATAACTATAACGTTTTGAAACACGGTGTAGACAAGGGAGGATGCGCCGCGGACCCGCTACCTTCACTCAGTCCCAGCGCTTGATCTGCGGCCAAAGTTTCTCCAGCGCCCCGATTTTCGCCTTCCGGCACACGTACACGTCGAAGTGCTGATACGGCATCGACAGCGGGTGATACACCGTCCCCGCCAATTCCACGCTCTCGTATAATTCCTGCAGCCGCTCCCGCCGGTCCGCCATCACAATCATGCACTCGCCCGTATACCCGCGCGGCCCCCAATAAAAATAGTTCTGGTGCCCGCTGATGGCGTTCGGCAAACCCATCTTCGCCCCAAACAAATCAATCGCACCCGCCTGCCCATAATTCTGCCCAAAGATCGCGCAACTCTTCTGCTCTTCCGCCGGTAATTTGTAATACGCATCCGCCACCACTTGCGCCATTTCCTTCCACCCAAACTGGTCGGCGTAGAGTTGCGGCAGCGGCCCCAGCCGGTGCGTTTCGATCCGCGGCGGTGCAAAATGCCAGAATTTCGCATACGCGATGTACTGATTCACCGTCAGCATCGGGAAATACGCAAACGGCGCAAGCAACAGTCCTGTTACAACCAGCAAAGTGATGTAAGCGGGTTTCAGCCACCGCGCGCTCTGCATGCCCGCCAGCCAGCGTTCAAACACTAACCCGCCCGCAGCAAAAAGCATCGGATACGCCGGCGCGGGGTAATACATCCGCCCGTGCATCGTCAGCATGCACGCCATGATCGCCAGCCAGGTGATCCCCAGCACCCGCCAGCCCTTTCCCCCGCGGTCGCGCAACAGTTCCACCAGCCCGGCAATCCACACCGGCGCCGTCAGCGGGTGAAAGATGAACAGCGCCTGCATCACCATGAACTTCACCGGCCCCATTTCCGTATTGCGCCCGCTTTGCTGAACATTGTGCAGCAATTCAATCGTGGGGAAATGCCGCTGCACCTCCCACACCAGGTTCGGCAGGAAAATCAGCAACGCGATCAGCCCGCCCAGCCAAATCCATGGCGAGGAAAACTGCCGTCGCTGCTTCGTCAACACCAGTCCCACGAACAATCCGAATCCGAAAAACAACATGGAATGTTTGTTCAACAGGCCCACGCCGCAGATCACGCCAAACAGCAGCCATAGCCTTTGGCTCGCCTCCTGGAAGATTTTCAGCGCCACCAGCGCCGCCCCCATCCAGAATAGCGATTCAAACACGTTCATCGTGAGCAGGGAATCCAACCCCAGATAAATCGGCGCCACCATCACGCACACGCACGCCAGCGCCATCCCGAAACGCCGCGCCCCCAGCTCTCGCGCGATCGATCCTGTCAGCAGCACGCGCAACCCCGCCGCCACCGCGGGCAAAAAATGCAGCGCCGGAAGAGAATCGCCCAGCGTCACGCGCACCAGCCACGTTATGCAGGCAATCAGCGGCGGCTGATCCACATAGCCCCAGGCCAGATGATGGCTGCAAGCCAGGTAGTACAGCTCGTCCACAAAATAGCCGTACCGCCCGCTCACCAGCATGTGCGCGGCAAACACCAGGAAAGACAGCCCGCCCAGGAGTGCCCATTCTCCCGGACGGGCGCCTTGGGTATGTTCTGTTGGAAAGGATTCGACCGGTACGGATCCGCCCATGGAAACATCCTCACTCTTCAGAACGGCTCCCCCTATCGAAAAGTTCCACGGCTCAAACTAATTTTGGACTTCGAATAGTCGAGGCACCTTGCAAATAAACTTGAGGGTGCCCCATCCTTCGCGCCTTTTGCGAAGGGTGGGTTCTTACGGTCGGAGTCTGAGATCTTCGTCTCTTTTGCTTTGCGCCCAGATTCTTTGAGTAGTCTTGGGCTCAGGGAATCCACGCCTCAATCGATCTGCACTGTCGGCCCACCCGACGTTCCCGCCAGTTCCGCCAGCCGCGCCACCACCGCCTTCGTCACGCGATACAAGCTCTGCGCCGCGGGAGCCGATTCGCCCTGCGCCGCCACGGGCTTGCCCGTATCTCCGCCAAGCCGTATCCGCGGATCAATCTCCACCTCGCCGAGCACCGGCACGCCATATTCCGTCGCGGTCTTCGCGCCCTCTCCGTGCCCGAAAATATCTATCGGCTTGCCGCAATGCGGACAGATGAACGTGCTCATGTTTTCCACCACGCCGAGCACTTCCACATTCACCTGCCGGAACATCTCAATCGCTTTGCGCACATCCGCCAGCGCCACCGTGGACGGCGTCGTCACCACCACCGCTCCTGTCACCGCCACCGTCTGGATCAGCGTCAGTTGAACATCACCCGTCCCCGGCGGCAAATCGATGACCAGATAATCCAGCTCGCCCCACTCCACGCTGCGCAGGAATTGCGTGATCACGCTGTGCAGCATCGGCCCGCGCCAGATCACCGGCTTGTCCCCGGGATTCAGCAACCCCATCGAAATCATCCTTATGCCCTGCGCCTCAACCGGTATAATCCGCTGTTGCGGGGTCGCCATCGGCTCGCTTGTGGACCCCAGCATGATCGGCACGTTTGGCCCGTACACGTCCGCGTCCAGCAACCCCACCTTGTAGCCGAGCTTCCCGAGCGCCAGCGCCATATTCACGGCCACCGTGGTTTTGCCCACGCCGCCTTTTCCGCTGGCAACCGCAATCAGATTCTTTACTCCCGGAATCGGCTGGCGTTCCGGCAATTGTCCCGGCATTTGGCCTGGCGGCATAACTGGATCTTCCCCCTGAGACGAGCGTTTCCTCACACTTCCTTCTGCTCGTCGCTTCTTTACCTCATCAACTCTTTGTTTCTTCTCTTAAACACTCGCGCCGTGGCACTTCTTGTACTTCTTCCCCGATCCGCACGGGCAGGGTTCATTGCGTCCCACCTTCGCGCCCGCGCGCACGGGTTTCGGCGCTTCGGCTTGGCCAGCACCCGTCTGGTACTGAAGATCCTTCTGTTGCCGCTCCTGCCGGCGCTCCAGCGCCCGCGCAAAATCCGGCAAACGTTGCGCCGGCGGCTCGTTCGCTCGTGCTGCAGCGCTCGCAGCCGCTGCGGCGGCCGCGCCCGGCAGCGCACGCGCCGGCTCCGGCCTCGGCTCTTTCGCCTGCGGTGGAGGTTCGTTCTGCTGGATCTGCACATGGAACAGGTACCGCACCGTCTCATTGTCAATACGCGTCATCATGTCTTCGAACAAGATGAAAGCTTCCTTCTTGAATTCCACCAGCGGATCTTTTTGTCCGTAGCCCCGCAGCCCAATCCCTTCTCTCAAGTGATCCAGCGAGAGCAAGTGATCCTTCCACTGCGTGTCCACCACATCCAAAATGATGCGCCGCTCCAGCCACCGCAGCAGGTCCGGGCTGAACTGTTTTTCCTTTTCCGCGTAGCGGTTCTTCACCGCCTCCACTACCGCGTCCGCCAACTGCATGTGGTTCAGGGTCCCGGGGTCCGCGCCTGCGGCCTTCGTGTCGATTCCAAACTGGCTGTGTATTTCCGCTAGAAACTGCGCCGCATTCCACTGCCCGGGATGCTGCTCCTTCGGGCAATACGTATCCACAGCTTCCAGCGCCACATCCTCCGCGATTCCTAGCACGTAATCGCGCTGGTCCTTCCCTTCCAGCGCCGACCGCCGGATTCCATAGATCGTCTCGCGCTGCTTGTTCATTACATCGTCGTAGTCCAACAGGTGTTTGCGCGCATCAAAGTTCTGCGCTTCCACCGATTTCTGTGCGTTTTCAATCCGGCTGGAAATCAGCCGCGATTCGATCGGCACGCCTTCCGTCATTCCCAGCCGGAACATCAATTGCTTCACGCGCTCTCCACCGAAGATGCGCATCAAATCGTCTTCCAGCGACAAAAAGAATCTCGACGACCCTGGGTCTCCCTGGCGTCCCGCGCGCCCGCGCAACTGGTTGTCAATGCGGCGCGCCTCGTGGCGTTCCGTGCCCAGAATGTGCAGCCCGCCGACGGCCACCACCTCATCGTGCTCCGCTTTGCACTGCTCCGCGAACGTGTCGTACACCGGCTTCCACGCGTCCTGCGGCACCTGGAAGATCTTTCCTTCGTGCTGGAAGAGCACCATCTGGACTGCGGGCTGCGCCGCATCTTCCGTCCCGTTTTCCCCGCCAATCACCGCCGGCGCCGCCGCGTACGGCATCGCCAGCTTGTTCTTCAAAAAGTGCTCGCGCGTCAAAAACTCCGGATTGCCGCCCAGCAAAATGTCCGTGCCGCGCCCGGCCATGTTTGTCGCCACGGTCACCGCGCCTTTGCGCCCTGCCTGCGCCACGATACGCGATTCCCGCTCGTGCTGCTTGGCGTTCAATACCTGGTGTGGGATCCCGGACTTCTTGAGCAACTCCGCGATCGTCTCCGATTTCTCGATCGAGATCGTCCCCACCAGCACCGGCTGCCCGCGCATGTGATAGTGCCGGATTCCGTTCGCCAGTGTGCTGTCTTCCTGCAAAACCCCGTTGACCACGGCCTCGAATTTTTCCTTCTCCGTGCGATACACGACGTCCCGATGCTCTTTCCGGATCAAAAACCGGTTCGTAGGGATCACCACTACGTCCAAATCGTAAATCTTGCCGAATTCCGCCGCTTCCGTTTCCGCCGTTCCCGTCATTCCGGCCAGCTTTTTGTACATGCGGAAATAGTTTTGGAAGGTGATTGTCGCCAGCGTCTGGTTTTCCCGCTCGATCTTCACGCCTTCCTTCGCTTCCACCGCCTGGTGCAATCCGTCGGACCACCGCCGCCCCGGCATCTGGCGTCCCGTGAACTCGTCCACGATGATCACTTCGCCATCTTTCACCACGTAATCCACATCATTTTTATAAAGCGTGTGCGCCCGCAGCGCCTGGTACACGTGGTGCATGATCTCCACGTTGTTGATGTCGGACAAATTCCCTAGCCCCAGCAGCCGTTCGCACTTGCTGAAGCCTTCCTCCGTCAGCGTCGCCGTACGGTGCTTTTCGTCCAGCGTATAGTCAATATCCTGAATCAGCTTGGGAACAATCTTGTCGATCTTGAAATACTTGTCTGTGGACTCTTCCGAAGGCCCCGAAATGATAAGCGGCGTGCGCGCCTCGTCAATTAGAATCGAGTCCACTTCGTCCACGATGGAGTACTGGTGCCCGCGCTGCACGCAGCTCGCCAGGTCATACTTCATGTTGTCGCGCAGGTAATCGAACCCGAATTCGTTGTTGGTCCCGTAAGTCAAATCCGCGCCATACGCCGCCCGCCTCTGTTCGTCGTCCAAATCGTGCACGATCACGCCCACTGTCAATCCCAGTGCCTTGTACAGCGGGCTCATCCACTCCGCGTCGCGCCGCGCCAGGTAGTCGTTCACCGTGACCAGGTGCACGCCCCTGCCCGCCAGCGCATTCAACGCCGCCGGCAGCGTCGCCACCAGCGTTTTCCCTTCTCCCGTTTTCATTTCCGCAATCTTGCCGGCGTGCAGCACCATTCCGCCGATCAACTGCACATCAAAATGCCGCATCTTCAGGAAGCGCCGCCCCGCCTCCCGCACCAGCGCGAATGCCGGCACGGTCACCGGCTCCAGCGTCCGCCGCAGCTCCTCTTTATAAGAAGGCTCCGCTGGATCGCTGTCCTTCAATTGCTCCTGCACCTGCGTCTTCAGCGCCGCGAACCGCTCCTTCAGCTCCTCGTCGCTCAGCGCCTGCGTCTCCGTTTCCTTCGCATTGATGGCGTCAACCAGCGGCTGGAGTTTCTTGAGGTCGCGTTCGTGCTTCGTGCCGATAAATCGCGCTACGACGCGGTCGAGTACTTGGGCTACATCCATGGACGGTTATTCGTTTCCTGTTCTCTTCTGCCGTGTTCTGACGCTGACAGTCTGTCTACCACAGCGCCGAACAACTCTTTCTCTTTAGGAGGCCGGGCCTTCAGTTTACCCTGCTTGCCCCGATCCTTGAGGGAAGCTTTCACAGCACTCAAAAACTCCCTCTCCTTAGGAGGCCGGGGCTTCAGCCCCGGCGTAAAGCCTATACAACGAATGGGCTTTAGCCCCTGAAGAAAGACGTTCCGCTGTCATACAGCAACATGCCGTTGCTCGCACAGGCCATTCCATTCGCCTTTGTGCAAACACTTAATTGTAACTGGTTGGATGCGCCCGCGCCAAGAATCACCCTTGGAGTGCGGCGGCTTGCCGCCGCTTTTGCGGCTATTCTATCCCCTCCAAAGTATCCGTCCTCGTAGCACCCAACCGCGTCCCCGCAATCCACGCCGCTCCAACCCATTCGGGCATATACTGCGGCTATGGACCACACCAAGCTTGTCGTCGTCCAGAAGTACCTTACCCACCCAGAGGCGGACTTGGCCAAGAGCGAGTTGGATTCTGCCGGCATTCAGGCAATGATTCAGGGTGACACGGCGGGAGGAATGCGTGAACACCTTGCCTGGTCTGGCGCGGGATACAAAATCCTGGTGCGCGAGGAACACGCAACCGAAGCGCGCGACGTCCTCACTCCGCCAGCAGACGCCGGCGAAAAACTTGACGCCGATTTCCCACCTGATCACGACCCTCACCCACCCTGGCGCAGCTTCACTTAGAACGCTCCCATTCCTGCGCTGCTCACGAGTCACGAATCACGAGTCACTACTCGCCAATCACACAATCTGCACCAGCTCCGGCGGGCACTCCCGCAATCTCTCCATTGACACACCCTGCTCCGCCTTCTCGATCTGCGGCGCCGGCAGCATCCCCAGGCTCCGGTTGCGCCCCTCGCGTTTCGCCAGGTACAGCGCCTTGTCCGCCAGTTCGATCACATTATCAATGGACAGCAGCCCCACGTCGTCCCGCAGCCACGGGAACGGCGCCCATCCGATCGAGCACGTCTTGTGAATTTCCACCCCGTTCCCCACATCGAACGGCAACTCCCGGATCGCTTCCAGCACACGATCGCACAGCATCCCCGCGTTCTCCCGGTCCGTTGTCCGGCACACCAGCAAAAACTCTTCCCCGCCCCACCGCACCAGGTCGTCCGATCGCCGCATCACGGAGGCGATGCGCTTGGCCACCTCTTGCAGCAGGCGATCCCCGGCCGCATGCCCCATCTCATCATTAACGCGCTTGAACCGGTCAATGTCCGCCAGCACGAAGATCAATTCCTGCTTCGGCCCCGGTGGCGCATCCGAGTCTGGCGAGCTCAGGTGCGCACGCAAAGCCTGGGCCTCGTCCGTCGAAATTGTCTCGTAGAAATACCGCCGGTTTCGCGTTCCTGTCAGCGGATCGGTCAGCGAAATCTCTTCCAATTCTTTGTTCTTCAGCAGCAACTCCGCGTTCCGCTGCTCCACCGCCTGTTCCAATTCCAGTCTGCGCCGGTCCAGCGCTCGCGTGCGCTGTGCCACAAACACCCATAAACCAAACAGCAGCAGAACTCCGCCCGCCGCCTTCGCCCACCACGTCTGCCAGAAACTCGGCAGCACCCTGAATCGGAAACTCGCCTGCGCCGGCTCCGCCATTCCGTTCGGTTTCTGGCACTTCACCCAGAACTCGTATTTCCCCGGCGGCAGTCCCCCGTACTGCACCTCGCGCAG
>Ga0209517_10002410_pt1 | contig 26413 bp, 25 predicted proteins | sample PeaSoiMetSII2010_FD_187695 | JGI IMG/M metagenome (GOLD analysis project Ga0209517, IMG submission 187695) | Peat soil microbial communities from Weissenstadt, Germany - SII-2010 (SPAdes) (version 2) | ecosystem: Environmental > Terrestrial > Soil > Wetlands > Peat | place: Germany... | reverse complement strand
TTCCGATCTGTTCACGTTCCAGAGGACCGTCTCGAAGGGTCCGCCGCCCGGGTGCCAGGGATTGGTAAAGTTGTAGTCACCCCAACCGCTTGCTCCGCTGATGCCGCCCACAAGGAAGTCGTAGCCCCATGGCTGGGTCGGATTGACGTTGTCCTGCAAGACGATGGCTCCGCCAGGGGCGTTCAGTCCCCACGAAAGCGAGCAGCCGACGTAGCCTTTGTCGTTCACCGCGCATCCCGCGTACGCCATGGTCACAGACGGGTTGTAGAACTGGTCGTTGCCGATGTAGGCGAGCGAATGCAGCTTGAAGTAGTTGAACACGATGTAGTTGTTGCCGCCGCTGAATGAGCTCGGACCCGCCTGCATCGCCACTTCGAGAATGTCGTCGCCCGCGAAGGCCGAGTTGGCTTGGGCTCGATACTCGGCAGGTATGATCACCGGCGATTCATACCTAGCGTCGAGCCGGCTGCACCAGTTCGGCGAGCCGCATGCGACGGGGCTGGCGTTGTACGCGTTGATCCCTCTCGTGACCCAGGAGTAGGACCCGCTGTTGTCGGCCCACCAGAAGATACGCTCGTTCTGGCCATTGACCGTGCCGTCGTTGAACAAGTTCGAGACCCAGTAGAACTGATCGTGGGAGCTCTTCTGCTGCGCCAGCGCAAACGTGAACTCGGTGCTGCGAGTCAGGTAGCTGAAGCCGAAGCCCGCGCAAGAATTGGCCATGGCGTCGAGCGGCATTCGCGCGAGCCCTGAAGCCGCAAAGCCCGCATTCGGCGGGTAATCGTTCCACGTGAGAAACAGGTTGTTGTTCGAGAGCGCGATCTTCGGGTAGTCCAGCGTGTCAGTCGACCCTTCGCCAAAGCTTGCTCCGGTGAACTTGTAGGTGCACCATGTAGCCGGGGTCAAGCCGCGCGCGACCGACAGCGTAAGGCCGTTGGTCGAGGCCCCCTCCGATGTGTAGTCCAGCAGGAGCAGGATGAACACGTCGCGTTCCTGGTCGTAGACGACCTCAGTGTCGCAGCAGTACCCGGGCGAGAGCGTGTAGGGATCCTGATTCAACCAGGTGGCGCCCCCGTTGTGGCTGTAGGCGATGTTCCAGTTGCTCGTCTCGACGACTTGTTCGCCGCTGTTCGCCACCGACGGCTCATTCACGGTCGATTGCGCGCACCCCGAACATAGCGAATTGATCAAACTTTTCTTGAAAACGGTGAAGGTGGTGGCGACGTAGTCCGGCGAAGCTTGCTGAACCGAGACATCCGTTGGGGGGCCGCCGGGGCGCGCCACATCCGCCGCAGTCGTGTGCGGTCCGAGCGGAGGCGCCAGATGCTTCGACTTAGCGGCCAGCACCTGTTCGTGAGCCTCGATCTGAGCGGCCGTCGGAGCGTACGAGAAGTCGCTCCATGGGACTTCAACGACTGTTCCGGGCCCCATGCTTCCGGCCTGGGTCTTATCACTCATGGCCCCTTTCGGAGCTCCGGCCGTTTGGGCCTGCTGCGCAGCGGGGAGACCGACGAACGACATGACACACACAATCAACACCGCTACAAACACATGCTTCTTCATAATTTACCCTCCCAAAAAACCTGGTGTTCCTGGTTGAAGTTGACTCCGCACGGCACGGAGGTCCTGGTTCCCGTTGAGACACACAAGGTTCCTATTGGGTCTGAGAAAACCGGTCACCAAACTCGTTTGCGGACGGGTTCTTTCCACAACAGTCCCTTGCTTCTTGAGGAAGTCTGACGACGGATTATTAGAAGGGGAAGAGTCTGACCGTACAGCCCACACCAGCGTCACTCATTATGGCCAGTTCGCGATTGGTGTCAAGAAAAATCGCACAGCGGACGCGAATTTTTCCGTGTCCTTAACAATGCAGATATAGTACAAACATTTTCAGAGTTATTGTCGAAAAGGGGCGCCGGACGGCCACGCCGCGCGTGGACTTCAATGTTTTCGGGAAAGAAGCGACGTTAGAGCCCGCCCCGAGCGCAGCCGATCGGGGCCGCGTAGGCTACGAGAATGCGGCCTCCAGCCCTGAGCGCCGGGTATCTCCGCTACTTTTCTTTCGCAACATTCAGCCGCGTTTCCGCGCGCTGCAAAGCGTCTTCCGCGCGCGTGTAATCCACCTGAGGATCGTTGCTCTTCAGCCGCTCTTCGGCGCGGTCTTTGGATTTTTGCGCGCGCTCTACGTCGATTTCCTGCGGACGCTCAGCGGCTTCGGCCAGAATCGTCACCTTGTCGGGCAGCACTTCCGCAAAACCCCAAGCTACCGACAGCGTGTGCGTCACTCCGCTCGCCTGATAAGTAATCGCACCGACGCCAAGCTCCGTAATCAACGGAGCGTGTCCGGGAAGAATCCCCAGATACCCGCTCAACCCCGGGATCTGCGCTTCCTCCGCCGCGTCCTTCACCACCAGTTTGGCGGGAGTCACAATTTCGAGTTGGAAAGTATTATCCACAGTTCTCAGTTCCCGGTTCTCAGTTCTTAGTTAGCATCCGGCGGCTGTCCATACTGGCTAAGTGCTAACTGCTGCCCTAAGCTGCAGTCCCCTTCATCTTTTCCGCCGTCTCGACCACTTCGTCGATCGTTCCCTTCATATAGAACGCCTGCTCCGGGATGTCGTCGTACTTCCCTTCCACGATGCCGCGGAAACCTTTCACCGTGTCGGCGATCTTCACATAGCGTCCTGGAGTGCCCGTGAATTGCTCGGCCACAAAGAACGGCTGCGAGAGGAACTTTTGGATCTTGCGCGCCCGCGCCACCGTCAGCTTCTGGTCCTCGCTCAGTTCGTCGATGCCCAGAATGGCAATGATGTCCTGGAGGTCCTTGTACGTCTGCAGCGTCTTCTTGACCATCTGCGCCACATCGTAATGCTCCTGCCCGACAATGCGAGGATCGAGAATTCGAGAAGTGGAAGCCAGCGGATCGACCGCCGGATAAATTCCAATCTCCGTAAGCGCGCGGGAAAGCACGGTCGTGGCATCCAGGTGAGCAAACGTGGTCGCCGGGGCTGGATCGGTCAAGTCGTCCGCCGGAACATAAATCGCCTGCACCGAAGTTACCGATCCTTTCTTAGTCGAAGTAATTCGCTCTTGTAACTCACCCATTTCCGTCGCTAAGTTGGGTTGATAACCGACGGCGCTGGGCATGCGGCCCAAAAGCGCAGAGACTTCAGATCCTGCTTGGGTGAAACGAAAGATGTTGTCGATGAACAGAAGGGTGTCGGAGCCTTCTTCATCGCGGAAATATTCGGCCACGGTTAGAGCGGTTAACGCTACTCGGAGACGCGCTCCGGGAGGCTCGGTCATCTGGCCGTAGATCAACGCCGCTTTCGATTCGGCGGGCTTGCCGGGTTTGATGACTCCCGACTCGCTCATTTCCAGCCAGAGGTCGTTGCCTTCACGGGTGCGCTCGCCGACTCCGGCGAACACGGAAAATCCACCGTGCTGCTTGGCGACGTTGTTAATGAGCTCCATGATAACGACGGTCTTGCCCACGCCGGCGCCGCCGAAGAGGCCGATCTTTCCGCCTTTCAAGAAGGGCTGGATGAGGTCCACCACTTTCACTCCGGTCTCGAACATTTCCGCGGTGGTCGACTGTTCATCGAACGCGGGCGCAAGACGGTGAATGGGCATCCTCTTTACGAAGTCGATGGGACCGAGATTGTCGACCGGTTCTCCGATGACGTTCATCACGCGGCCCAGCGTGCCACGGCCGACGGGAGCCGAGATCGGTCCACCCTGATCGACGGCCTTCATGCCGCGCACCATACCGTCGGTGGCTTCCATGGCGACACAGCGCACCCGGCCTTCGCCTAAATGCTGCTGCACCTCGAGAATGACGTTGATGGGCGAAGGCACGGTAAAGCCCTCGCTAACCACGCGAAGCGCCTGATAAATGGGAGGCATCGCCGCTTCGGTAAACTGCACGTCGACGGCGGGGCCCGCGATTTGGATTACGTGTCCGATATTTTCTGACATAAGACCTCAAAACCCGGCAATTAGCACTTAGCAGTTAGCACTTAGCTTGGAACTCAAAGATTTTGCTAAATGCTAATTGCTAAGTGCCGACTTACTGCGCTGCCGCTCCGCTTACGATCTCGATAATTTCTTTCGTGATCTTGGCCTGGCGCGCGCGATTCATGACCAGCGTGAGCGAATCGATCATGTCGCTGGCGTTGTTGGTGGCCGCATCCATAGCCGTCATGCGGGCGGCGTGCTCGGCGGCTACGGACTCCAGCAGCGCGTGAAAAATCTGGATGCCGAGATACTTCGGCAGAATGCCCCCGAAAAGCTGCTCGGGCGGCTGCTCGTAGATGTAATCGACGGGCGAAGCCCCGAATTTGGCGGCGGCCTCATCGACGGCGCTGGTATCGATTGGACGCAGACCGACGTGGGCCGACTTCGCCGCTTCGATTCGCCGCTTGCGTTCCTCTTCCGAAGCCTCTTCCGCCATGAGGACGTCGACTTCGCCGATCTCTTTGATGGGCAGCAGACGCTCGGCGACGAGGCGTTGCGCGATCACCGACTTGAATTCGTTGAAGAGAATGTAGACGCCGTCAATCTCGCCGCGGGTGTAGCGGGCAATCACGCTCTCACTCAGAGTGGCCGCGAAATTGTGTTCGACCTTGCCAAGAACTCCGACATATTCGCCGACGATCTGCACGCGACCGGCGCGCGGCGGAGCAGCCTCCGAACCCGGCTGGACGGGCGAGACGCCCGTCGCTCCATCGACAGGGGCCCGCTCTGGCGCCATCGGGTAGCGGCGGCGCATGAAGTCGCGGCCCTTGCGTCCGATGCATTCGACGTCGATATTTTGTTCTGGCTTCGACTCGATGAATTTCGAAACCATCTTCAGGATATTGGTGTTGAAGGCCCCGGCCAGGCCCTTATCTCCGGTAACGACGATGAGCAGGATGCTGTTTTCCGGGCGCTCGGCGAGCAGAGGATGACGCGGCTCTCCGGTGATGGGATCGTAGATATCGGCTCGCGACACCAGCGATTTGAGAACGTTGGTGAGCATCTGCGAATAGGGACGCGCGGCCAGGGCGCCCTCTTGCGCGCGGCGCAACTTCGCCGCCGAGACGGTCTTCATGGCCTTGGTGATCTGCCGCGTGTTGACCACGCTGCGGATACGGCGCCGAATGTCGAGAACGTTTGCCATTCTTTGTAGAGACGCGGCTTGCCGCGTCTCGATCTCTCAACGCAGGAGACGCGGCAAGCCGCGTCTCTACAAAACTATTTCGCTACTGCTTGCCTTGCATCCACAAACTGCTGTTTTGCTTCTTTGATTACTTTGGCGATTTCCGCTTTCAAATTGTCGTCCAGAATCTTCTTTTCCATGATCGTGTTCAACAGGCCGGGATTCGCGGTCTCCACGTACTTGTACATATCTATCTCGAAGTCGCGCACCTGTTCTACCGGCATGTCGTCGAGCGCTCCGCTGGTGCCGGCGAAGATGATCAGGATCTGCTTCGAGAAGGAGAGTGGCGAGAACTGGTTCTGCTTCAGTAGTTCCACCAACCGTTTGCCGCGATTGAGTTGCTGTTGCGTGGCTTTGTCGAGATCGCTGCCGAACTGGGCGAAGGCGGCGAGTTCGCGGTACTGCGCCAGTTCCAGCTTTAGGGTTCCCGCTACCTGGCGCATGGCCTTGATTTGCGCGCTGCCGCCGACGCGGCTTACCGAAAGTCCCACGTTCACGGCGGGGCGGACGCCTTGGTTGAAGAGATCGGTTTCCAGATAGATCTGGCCATCGGTAATCGAAATCACGTTAGTCGGAATGTAGGCAGAAACGTCGCCCGCCTGGGTCTCGATCACGGGGAGCGCGGTAAGCGATCCTCCGCCGTTCGCGTTGCTGAGCTTAGCGGCGCGCTCCAGCAGACGCGAGTGGAGATAGAAAACATCACCGGGATAGGCTTCGCGGCCGGGGGGACGGCGGAGCAAAAGCGAAATCTCGCGATAGGAGGCGGCGTGCTTGGAAAGATCGTCGTAGATACAGAGGGCATGGCGTCCCGCATCGCGGAAAAACTCGCCCATGGCGCATGCCGCGTACGGAGAGATGTACTGCATGGGTGCGGGTTCGGAAGCCGAAGCTGCGACCACAATCGTGTACTCCATGGCGCCGGCATCTTCGAGAATCTTGACCACCTGCGCAATCGACGAGCGCTTCTGGCCGATGGCGTTATAGATGCAGATCAGGTCGTTGCCCTTGCTGTTGATGATGGTGTCGAGGGCAACGGCGGTCTTGCCGGTCTGGCGGTCGCCAATGATGAGTTCGCGCTGTCCGCGGCCGATGGGGATCATGGAGTCGATGGCCTTGAGTCCAGTGGCCATGGGCTCGCGCACGGGCTGGCGCGCGATGACGCCGGGAGCCAGGCGCTCCAGCGGGATGAACTTGTCGGTCGAGATCGGACCCTTGTCGTCAATCGGCTGCCCCAGCGAGTTGACGACGCGGCCAATCAGGGCGTCGCCGACGGGCACGCTCATGATGCGGCCGGTGCGCTTAACTTCGTCGCCCTCTTTGATCTCGGTGTATTCGCCGAGGATGACCACGCCAACCTGATCTTCTTCCAGGTTCATGGCGATGCCGGCGACGCCGTGCGGGAAGCTGAGCAGTTCTCCGGCCATGACCTTGTCGAGGCCGTAGACACGGGCGATGCCGTCACCGAGGGTGATGATGGTGCCGACTTCGTCGACTGCGATCTTCGATTCGTAGTTCTCGATTTGCTCGCGGATTAATTGCGTAATTTCGTCTGCTTTGATTTGTGCCATAAAATCAGTTCTCAGCTCTCAGCTGTCAGTTTCAACCTGCATATCAGCGCCTTAACTGAAAGCTGAGAGCTGATAGCTGACGGCTAACTCACCAACCGCTCCCGAATTTTTTCCAACTGCCCTTTTACGGAACCGTCGTAGATGGTGCTGCCTACCTGCACGACCGCTCCGCCTAGCAGCGAGGCATCTTGTTCGTATCTGGCTCGGACTTTCTTGCCGGTCATTCTTGCGATCTCGGCTTCCAACATCTGCTTTTCCGGGTCGCCCAGCAGCCGAGCGGTGCTGACCTGCGCTTCCGCGAAGCCCTGGCGGTCGTTCAATTCTTGTTCCACCTGTTTCAGGATTTCGCCGAACAGCGGCAGCCTTCGGTTATCGGTAAGTACGGCAACAAAATTCCTCACTTGCCGGATAGCGCCCAGGCGCGCGGTGATGGCGTCCAGAACGGCGCGCTTGCGGTCTCCGGGAATGGAAGGGTTTTCCAGCACGCGGCGCAGTTGATCGCTTTCCTTCAGCAGGGCGCCGACGCTGTGCAATTCCAGGAGGGCGCGCGCGGGATCGAGCTGGTTGCTGGCCTTCATGACCACATCGGCGAAGGCGCGGGCGTAGGTGCCGACGACGGAAGCCATGGCTAGCGGCCGTCCTTTCCGCCGTCATCGTCTTTGCGCGAGGCGGGCACAGCCAGCTTCGCGGCGAACGTGCGGACCAGAACCTGGTCGGTATTGGAATCGACGTTGATCTGCTGGCGGGCGAGGGCGAGAGCCAAGTCGGCGGTGTGCGTGGTCAATTCGCGGCGGGCTTGCTTGGCAGCGGCGGCGATTTCCTGTTCGGCGGCGACCACTACCTTGCGCATATCCTCTTCCGCGGCTTGCTGGATGCGAACTTCCTCGGCGTCGCCTTCTTTTTCCGCAGTGGCTTGCATCCGCCCGATTTCCACATCCAACTGACGCAGACGATTCTCGATGTCCGCTAAACGGCGACTCGCGTCTTGGCTGGCGGCGCGCGCCTCTTCCAAAGCCCGCTGGATGGCTGCGCTCCGGTTGCGCAACACGCCGGGCACGAACTTGCGCACGGCCCAGAACACGATAACCACAATGATGGCGAAGTTTATAGAAATCAGCAGGAGATGTGCCCCATGCACGCTCAGACCTGTCTTACGGGCCAGCCAACGGATGGGGGCGGCATGCTTGAGGTCGGCGTGTTCTTCCTCTTCCGCTCCGGTGGCTTCACGGGTCTCCTCGGCCAGTTGTCCACCGATACTCTTCTGCTCGGGGGCGGCTTGCTTGTCTTCTATCTTTGCGGGTTCTGCCGATGTCGGTTGGCTAGCCTGGGCGGAAGGCTGCGCCCCGGATGGTTCCTGCGCGTTGGCAGACTGCGCAGTAAACAGCGACACGAAGACCAACAATGCGACAACCGGCAGCGGGCGGAGGAATCCCGCCATCTTTCGCCGGCCAGCCCACTGGCCAGCCCCTGAAGCGGCGGTTAATCGCGAGTTTATGGCATCGCTAAAGCGATGCCCTGATACAAGGCCAAGACAAGGCATTCTCATTGGCCACCGGCCTGACTGGGCGATGCCACGGGGCGCAGCACGGTGCGCACGATGTCGCTGGCAAGCCGGGCCGCGTCCGCTTGCAGCTTCGCCATGGCTTGCTGCATATCCGCTTGCATGCCGGCGCGGGCCTGCTTGACTTGTTCCTGGGCCCGGGCGCGGGCTTGATTCACGGCTTGGCTGCGGGACTGGATCGCCTGCTGGCGGCGGGCTTCCTGGTTCTTGAACACCTTCTGGCGGGCTTCGCGCAGGCGTTGCTCGTAATCGGCGGTGCGGGCCTCGGCGGCGGCGATATCGGCGCGCGCTTTTTCCATGGCCCCCTGGGTCCGGCTGCGGCGCTCGGCGAGGACGGCGGTGAGCGGCCGATGGACCAGAAAAGTGTAAAGAATGTAAAGCGTCCCGAGCAGGATGACCGTGGGCACGGCTCCGAGCAGTAATCCGCCTAGTTGGTGGAGTGTCTGTTCCATTTCCTGATGATCAAATCGACGATCGAACCGACGATCGAGTCCTTGCTGATCCTGCTGGCTGTTTCTGCCTTGAAGAAGAAGAGCCGCTTTGAAAACTAATTAACGTACACCGTGGCGAGGGAAGTGTCAATGATTCCGAGCACGACTGGGGCTGATTTTTTCCAAATGGGCGCCCACGGGCATGGGAAGTTGGCTCTTGACAACCCAACCGGAGGGGCTACGATGGAAGTATCACCTCCGATCCCAGTCCGGATCGAATGGGCCGATAGCCAAGGAAACGTCACCGCTTCTTGGCTGGCGGCCCATTTTAAGTTTTCGCGATCGGCCCCCGAAAAAAGCAGTTGAAAAATGTGACGACAAGTTGACACGGGTGTGACAACAGCTCCGCTCGGGACGGCGAGAATGATGGCAAGTAGCCTGGGACTGGAAGTGGTCTGGCGGGGCCCTCTCTCTCCACCCCGCCAGACCTTATTTTTCTTGTGGCAGAAGTGTTGGTTGGCGGTTAGTCCACGTCTGTGGGCTGAAGCAGGGTGGCGATCCGCTCGAGGATCAGGTGCATGCTCAGGTTGGAGTCGACGGCGGCGTCCACCTCGTGATGGTGGGTACCGGCATGCATCACCAAAACCTTCGTCCCTTCGTGGGCCTTCTTGACCATGTAAGGAAGGTGATGGCGATCGTCCCTGGACAACGTGGCTCCAAGGATGACGAGGTCAAAGGCATCGCGGCGCAGGGCTTCCTGCACGGCTTGGCGGTTGAGAGCCGTCGTCACGCCATGTCCAACCTTGCGCATTTCCTCGGCTTGGGCGGTGAGAGTGGGTTCGTCCGACTCGGCGTAGAGAATCTTGATAGTCGATTGGCGAGCGGATTGGGGAGCGGATTGGCGAACGGATGGCTGAGCGGATTTCTGAGCAGTCGCGGGCAAGGGCCCTCCTAGAACTCCACTGCTAAGGGTAGCAATTGGGGAGGAGCCTTCCGAGATCACGGAAGACCAGGGCCAGACGGGGCGACTACGCCGTGGGACAACCGGAACCAGGTTCTTTCGAAGTCAGTCGCCGCGACCGCAAGCGGCACAAATGCGGGGCAGAGCCGACAAGCCTTTCAGTTCAACGCTGGGCGCGAGGTATCCGTCGCGAATCGGTTCCTCCTTCATCAGGTCGGTGCTCAAGTACTTCTTGTTGTCGTCGGGAAATACCGTCACCACCACCGCATCCCCCAATATTTCCTGCACCTTGACCGCCGCCAGAAAATTACACCCGGACGAAATTCCGACTCCCAAACCCAGCCTCGATGCGAGTTTCTGCGCCATCAGGATCGAATCGCCGTCCGGCACCGCCATGATTCCATCCAGGGCCGCCAGTTCCATGATGGGAGGAATGAATTCGTCCGAAATCCCCTGGATGCGATGTTTGCCGACCTTGCGCCCCAAGGAGAGCGTTGGGGACTCCGCGGGCTCGACAGGATGAACCCTGATTTTGTCATTCTTGCGCCGCAGAAACCGCCCCACGCCCATTACCGTGCCGCCCGTGCCAACCCCGGCGACAAACGCGTCGGGCGCGCGTCCGGCGTCTTCCAATTGCTGCCAGATCTCCGGTCCGGTCGTGGTTTCGTGCGCTTCGGCGTTGGCATCGTTTGAGAACTGGCAAGGCAGGAACACATCTCGACGGCTGGCCGCAAATTCCTCCGCCATGCGGATGCTGCCTAGAAATCCTCCCTGCTCGCGGCTGACCGGCACGATCTCGGCCCCATAGCTCATGATCAGGTCCTTGCGCTCGCGACTCATCCAGTCCGGCATGAATATCCTGACGGGGTGACCGAGAGCGCGGCCAATGGCGGCAAACGCGATTCCCGTGTTGCCGCTGGTAGCCTCGGCAATCGTGTCGCCCGAATGGAGTTGCCCGCTTCGATACGCCTCCCTCAGAATGTGCAGCGCCATGCGGTCCTTGATGCTGCCCGTCAGGTTCAGCTGCTCGGACTTGGCATAGATCACACGTTGCCGCCCGCGAAATTCGAACGAGATCTCCAGCAATGGCGTATTGCCGACCATCTGGGAGAGCCCCGCGAGCCGGGCGCTGTTGGAAGCATCAAACATTGGGGGTGAAATCACTTCTGTCCACTTTCAATCACCCGAGAACCTTCCGCATGCACCCGCATCGCGGTGACGCCTCCGACTCTTTTCTTGGAGTTCAACGTCCCAGGCATCGGTCCGGTTGAATGATAAGAACTGGCGGAGAGAGTGGGATTCGAACCCGCCTGAAAACGTAAAACGAAAGACTTACAGCGCACAGGTAGCGACCCTAAGACACTGTAAATTCATGAAAAGCCAAAGATCGGGTTTCACGCGGGTTTCAGAGGGTTTCACCTTTCCGTTGAACGTTCGCTCACCACACTACCGAGGTTTGGGACGGAAAGGCCTCGGCCATCGCCGCCGGACCACGCAACAAGCGCCGCCGGTCATCGATGTTGTCCCAGTTGAGATAGGTATCACTGATCGACCGGCAGGCCGTAGTCTTTCCGACCTGGCGTGGTCCCGAGACCAAGGCCATCCGGCGATGTCGTTGGAGATGGTCGGTCAAGATTTCAGTGTAGAGACGCCGGCGTTCTTTCATCAGGACCATTATCGCGTATATCGTAAAATAGTCCAGACCGTTTTACGATGGGCACGCAAATTCCTCTCGGTCGTTCAGATCTGGTTCTGGTCCCGCGAGGGATAGACGGCTCCCTGTATCCCAGTTCCGGGGCGAGCATGTCGAGGCAAGGATACCGATCGAGCGCACGCAGCACGTTGTCAATTGAGCAGCCTCGAAAGAACTTGGTTGACCGCGAATGCAGAAACGTACGCGAAGACCGTCATATAAGCGAACTGGACGATGGGCCACTTCTAAAGTGTCAACTATGTTCCCGGCTGTTCAAGTTCACTTCTCTGCCACGCTTCCACCTGCTTTCGCATGGGATCGAAGTTCCGCTGCATTCAGTCAACGCCAACCGAGATGCAGTCGACGAGTGGGAACGACTTCGAGCGTTTAGCGAGCATGGGCGTAAAGGCGCATGGGACAATGTTTCCGAATTGAGCGCCGCCCGCAAGATCTGCGGCCAATAGGTAGTTATGGTGGAAGGCCAGATTACGGCAGCGGTGATTGCGGGCGGTCGCAAAGCGTCGCTCAAACCCCGCCCTGAGCTTGGCTTCGGAATCGTGGGTGCGAGAGATTAGTGGATCACGACCGCTGGTTGAATTCCCGTGCCCCAACTGTCTGCCGGTGGCGTTATCGTGGATGGCAAGGCTCCGCCCTGAGACGAGCCAGCCGAGGCGTTAATAGCGAAGCTTATGTTGGTATTCGCAGCTGCCACTTTCGCGCAAACGCTCGAGCAATTCGTCGTAAAGGCAAGATAGTATCGGCCCGCCCCGAGGCTGGTGGAACCTTGAGTCCACGCCAGCGTTCGGAATCCTTTCGACGGTGCGAACATCGTTCCTGGAGTGGGCCCAATATCCACGACGAGAGCCCCCGCGTTAGTGAAGATGCCAATGTCGTAGTCATTGGCAGTATTGTCTGCGATCGTTATGTCGTAAGTTATCTCCGTAGTGGTGACGTTGTACGGCAAGAGGAATCCCCAGAGTTTAGTAACATTTTGGACCGCAGCCTGGGAAGCTGCCGGACGCGCGTCGCCCGTGACAAAGAATGGCAACGTCCCGCCCCCTCCGCCACCCGAGGCAGAGATTGTGACCGACCCTGGGCCGTTGGTGATGCTGACGTTCTGGCCCGCCGTCAGTGTGCTGAGTACCGGCGCGCTGCCCGCCGAGCCAATCAGGATTTGCCCGTTAGTGGGGGCCGGCGTCGAGATCACATTCGCGGGGTTCGAGAAGTAGGCGATTCCATTCGTTGTGCCCGACAAATTTGCGGCCAGCGTGACCGTGCCGCCCAACGATACCGTTCCGCCCCCCGACAAGCCCGATCCAGCCTGCACCGTGATCGAATTGTTGGCCAGCATGCCGTTCGTCACCCCGGCGGAAGGAATGCTGATCGTGCCGCTCTTGGTGATCGGTCCCCCCGTCAAACCCGCGCCCGTACCCACGCTGGTGACCGTCCCCCCTAAACCAGGAGACGCATTGGTCAGCGTGACCGTGCCGCCCAACGCCACTGGTCCGCCCCCCGACAAGCCCGATCCAGCCTGCACCGTAATCGAATTATTGGCCAGCATGCTGTTCGTCACCCCGGCGGAAGGAATGCTGATCGTGCCGCTCTTGGTGATCGGTCCCCCCGTCAGACCCGCGCCCGTACCCACGCTGGTCACCGTCCCACTGCCCGTGCCGGGAAAGGTCTGCCCCGAGGCAAAACTGAGAATCCCGTTCTTGTTGACAGATATTCCAGTTTCGCTTATGGATCCGGTGACACCGTATAGCAGGTTCAGCGTTGCACTTGTACTCGAAGTGTCATTTCCCACCGGCTCAGCCTGCCAGCGGAAGATGTAATTCGCCGCCCTCCCTAAAGTCGTGTTGAACAATGAAGCGTCGATATCCAGGGGGTTTGAAATGTAGCCCTGCGAAGCTGTCGCTGTACCAGTAGGGGTGATAACGGCGCCCCCCAAGGCGGAGAGCGAACCCCGAACGAAAGCCGTTCCCGATACGTCTAGTGTGCCGGCAGGGCTGGTATTGCCAATCCCGACGTTTCCACCAGATTCGAAAATGGCCGAATTTTCAATGTTGCAGGCGCTCGTGAACTTGGCAATCTGGTTGCCTGTGGCGGTTCCATCACTGGTGATGGACGAACAAGCGGTTTGCGGCGACACGAGCAACGGGAGTGCCCCCGAACCGGGAACCAGAACCTGTGGGCGGCTCTGCGAACTTCCCGAACCTATCCCGGCTTCGGACGCAGGCTGAGCTGACGAGTTCTGACCGTCTGCGAGGACAAAAGCAGAAGCCGGTTTGCCCCCCAACAGATCAGTGTCCGCTGCCTTCAACGCGTAAGCCACGCTCAAGAACAGAATTCGTGGCTGCTCCGATTGTCCTTCAGGGCGAACTCCCAACCAGCGCGCTTCGCCGGCCGAGAAAATCTCCAGTGGCAGACCTGCGTCATTCGTCGCTCCGAGCAGCGCGCTGTAACGCCCCCCAGAGTCCAGTTGCAGGTTCTGGTTTTCCTGCCAGACCGCAACCTGATCATTCTCGTCTCTATACAAGCTAAACGTGATCCCAATATTCCCGTTGAGCGGCTTCCCAGTCTCATCGCGCACTACTCCCCGTATCCGAATCAAGCGAGGCACAGTGGCTGCGGAAGCAGGCGCGGACGAAAGCGGAACTTCCTGGGCCGACCCAAATGAATTGAGAATCAGACACGCTGTCAAGATGCACACTGCAACGCGGCTAGAGCGCACACGCACCTCCTGCTGGTTCGGGGGAGTTGAATCAACGGCTGCCGGGCGCAAGCGAAGTGTTGCCCACCCGATCAACCAATGCCCCACACCCGAAGCACGCTGCGCTTGCCGAGCCAGCTTGACCCTCTTCGAGTGGTAACAGGGCCGACCGGCGGACCGCGTCTGGGCCGGGCATGGAGTCCTCCTTTGGTTACGTCTTAATGCAGCTCCTTACAATTACCCAATTGGATTAAGCGAGTGAGTTAGGCTTTCAGGTTATGCAACTTTGGATCGCCCGGACCTCCTAGCCAAATGGAGGATTGACACACCGCTGCCCCTGAGCTTAGATGGCGGACGGGAAAGCCGGTGCCTATCCCCTTCGTGCCGACTTCCTGACTCCGGTGCTGGCCTTCACGGCTCCAGCCCGACCATGGAACTGGATATGACGCCTATGAGAAGCCTTATCCTTATGATGTGTGTGACGGGGCTGGCATCTTTCGCTCTTTGTCAGGACACCACGCCACGGCGCATAACCGCTGCCGATGCCAAGAACCATCTCGGCGAGACCGCAATCGTGTGCGGAAAAGTGGTAGGCACCAGCGTTCCCAAGTATGGAATCGCTGGCCGCGGGAAACCCGTATCCTTCTATCTTGATCAGCCCCAAGCGAATCCAGTGTTCTACTTTATAGCGTTCGGGGCGCAACCGGGCGGACCCGCGGAGGTCATTGCCGCGTACCAGGACAAGCGCGTGTGCGTCACAGGCAAAATCGACACCGTGCCATCCGGCGGACCCCCATTCATCATGGCGGCTGATCGTTCCCAGATTAAGACTGAAGCGGCCGGCAAGTAGCGAAGACTGCCACGTGACAAGTATGAAAACGATGATCGTTGTGATTTGTATGGCGGGCCTGTTGCCGCTAGCTCTTGCCGGGGACACGGCTCTGCCGCGTGTGGACCCAGCCTGACACCAGGAACCACGTTGGCGAGACCGCAATTGTTTGCGGGAAAGTCGTAGGCGCCGACGTCCTCAAGAACCCTCTGTAGGGGAGACAATTCCGAATTGGCATCGCTTATTTGCTTGCATCTTTCTGGGGCACCAGTGTGGCACTCTGCTTCTTTGCCGTGGTCACGGCGCCCAACTCTTGCATCACCGTGTCCCGCAATTTCATGTATCCGATGGCGCCGCTCATGAAATGGCCATTGATGAAGAAGCTCGGTGTGCCCTGTAATCCGAGCCGCTGGCCTTCTTTGGAATCCTTCTTCACCGCGGCCGCCTGTTCTCCGCTGTCGAGGCATTGATCGAAGCGAGCGGTGTCGAGTTTCAGCTTGCGAGCCTGCTCTTTCAAGTCGGAGACTTGCAGCCGTTTCGTCTCGAACAAGGAATCATGGAACTCCCAAAACTTGCCTTGCGCGCCGGCGCAACGCGCGGCCTCGGCGGCTCGCGCTGCCAGCGGATGCATGGGAAGAGGAAAGTCTTTGTAAGTCACGGACACGCTATCGCGAAATTGTTCGCGCAACTTGGTGAGATCCGCATTTACCTGTTGGCAGTAGGGGCACTCATAGTCGGCGAATTCGATGATCTGCACCGGAGCACTTTCGGAACCAAGCCTGGGAGCATCCCCCACCTCGACGTGAGCGCTTGGCTGATTCAGTTCAACCACGACGGCATATTCGCCTCGCAGTTCAGCGATGTATGCGTCCCGCGCTTTCTTCGTACGAAGCTGGTGTACCGTATCGATGATGTGGGGCCGCGCCGCCTCATAAGGCTCGTCCGTTTGCACACCCTCGTAGTAGAAGCGAAGTTGGTCTTCTGTCGGCTCGGGTATATTGGCCGAGATGTGACGCTTGAATAACTCATCAAGAGTCACACCTTCCTTCTTCGCTTGCATTTCCAATAGCTGATCGTCGATATATTGATCGAGGGCGTCCCGCTCAGCGAGGTAGTACTTGTACTTGGCTTGAAGCAGTTTGCCGGCTTCCTTTTCCTCCAGTTCATCTGCGCTCACCTTGTGACCGGCGATCTCGGCTACTACGCTGGAGCCATTCTGGCCAACAGCCGGGATCGAAAAGACGCCTAGAGCGATTCCCAATCCAAACGCGATCGGAGCATATTTGGTTAACATTGTGGAAATTTCCTCTCTCCAAGAAACAACAAGATGTGGTAGCTCAAGAGGGGGAGGGCGCCTAGACGCCGAGTCTAAGACCCGGCGTCTAGGACATTTGAAATCGCCTACAGTTGCATTGCGACCAAGGACTAAAAGTTATAGCCCTCCGCCGTGCAAGAGCAGGGTACTCCGCTCAGCAGCGCGTCATAGTAGCACAGGTTCTGCAACAACGCTTCTTCACCCGAGGACAGGTTCGAGTCGGCTAACGTGGTTTCGGTACCCCAGTAAGCGGTATTCTTCTGCATGTGGGTTGCCCAGCCCCGCAGCCCAGCCGTCGGCTTGAGAACGGTCGGATCGTTACTCGCAGACGAAACGACCTTGATGACGCCAACTTTGGGCACCTTTGAGGTGATCGGGTTGGCTGTGAGATTTTTCATTACGGACTCCGAGAGCAATCCGTTTGGCGTGATGACGCAGGCGCAGCATTCCGTCAATTCCTGTTTGTCATCGAACACGTAGAAGGCTGCCCACAGGTTTGCGCCTGTGTCGCCATCGTTGATGAGACGCACCGTTTCATCGGGGGCGCCAGCGACATTATTGGAAAAGTAGGTGACAAAGTAGACGCTGTTGTCACCAACGTTTTGAGCCGCCGCACTTCCCACCATCAGCGCGATGGCTAGCACGGTAAACAGCACTCCAAGCTTTCTCATGGTTTTGATCCTCCGTTTTTGTCACGCCGGACACTGGGGGGAGTTCAGCTCTGTGGCGCTGGCGAAAACTGTAGCCTCTTGTGAACCTTTTGCAAGTACCCACGTGGCCTAACCCAGAACATTAGCGCCGCGAGCTACTACTTATGGAGTAGTTCCCGAACTTGGAACACGCCGCAAGCGCGAATTCTTGCGGAAGCGCGCTCAGTTGCCAGCATCCATGGGAAAACGACATGGGCTGGCTCGTCGGGGCTCCGGTCATCGTGCGGCATTTCCGTCATTGCGGTGGATATTGCTGCCGGTTTTTCTCCAGCAGTTCGCGAGCCTTCTCCCTCATCAGCTCCCCGCGAGCCTCCGGCGGTACTGGTTCCTTCGGAGGCGTTAAACTCTCGTCGTACTGCGGGGGCAGAACAAGAATAGACGTGTCTTCTGGAGGGGTCCACAGAACGTTTTTCGGAGGGGTCCACAGAACGGAAGAGGTCGATGCCTGCGGCGGGGCAGGAGCCGGGCTGGGAATGCCGGTATCCGCTCCTTGCAGAGATAGCAAGACCTGCGCCGGATCCTGGGGACGTTGCGGCGACCTGACGATAATGAAATTGAAGCGCGAACCGTTGAGTAGATGTTTCAGTACCTCTTTAGCCGGTCCTGGCCCCACGTGCTCAACTATGGGTTCCAGGCCGCTACCGGGCGGAACATCGATCGTAGCGCCGGTCGCCTCGGCAACCAATTTCAGCACTTGCGCCAGGGTTGAGTTCTGCGCATCAATCGTGAGTTGGCCATCCCGATAAGTGACCACGGGCGCGTGTTGCGTAGGGGCCGTCGTTTCCGCTGGCGCTGCACCGGCCTCCTCCGGCAACGGTAATAACACGGCGTTGCCCGCAGTGTTCTGTCGTCCAGCCGGAGGTGCAGCAATCTGTTGTCGCTTCCCCGAAGAAGCACTGGGTTGGGCAACTGCAGGCGGCGATGCCCCGAGTGCTTCCGCTCCAAAGCAGGCCAGCAACCCGGCTGCCACTGTAATGCGAGTGCCGCTTCGAATGCAGGCACGCAAATCGAAAATAGACGCGCTGCGCGGGCCATGTATCGCGCGATCGCGCGTTGCTGGAGTATCCGTATGCATCACCGACTCACTGTGGCGCGCAGCCATCAACCGGTGTGTCAATTGCTCGCGAACGGATGACGTCTGAACAGACTGATCCCTGCAGCCATTGGCAATTAACCATGGAAATCTTCTTGGGGGCAATTCCACGATTGGATTAGCCCATCTGTCTAAAGACGGGAACGGCTTTCGTTCGTTTTGCGGCCAGAACAAACTCGGGTTCCGCGAGCTGCATTGGCTTCGAGAGCGCTCAATGAGGGAAGAGGCGCACCACAACCAGGGGACATTTCTATTGTGGTATGACCAACGAAAGACTTCCTCTTGACAAAACGCGCCTTGCGCTAGACAATGTCCTCGAAGATTTCTGGGCCCCTGCATTGTTCTGGCTTTCGCGTCATCCCCCCTTGAGAGCCGGAATCCGAGTACGGCGTTTTCGCGCAGTTTCAATCGTGATCGCGGTCGCTTGGACTGCGCCAAGCACTGAGAACGACTCAAGTCAAGCCACTTCGAGAGGATCGCCGTGTCAATGGTTCCGAGCGCCAACGGCTTTCTACTGTTGGATACTAAATTGAAACTGGTGGCAGCGAACTATCCCGCCCTTCAAATCCTCTGCTACCCCAGCCCGGCGGACCGGATCAAGCAACCCAACGTCTTTATCGCGGATCGGGTGCGCACCGCCCTTGTCGACCATCAACATCGGGGCGGAATCGCTTTCGTCAAAGAGGTTAAATCGGGGAAGCGGCACTACATGTGCAAGAGCTTTCAAGTCGACTGCCATGATAACTCTTCCCTGCAACTCGCTTTCGCTCTGCTGCTGGACCGGAATTCAGCGAGTATTGAAGGAGCATCAGCTGAGTATGATCTGACTCAGCGAGAACGCGAAACCGTGGAGTTTCTTCTGCAAGGGTTCACCAGCAAAGAGATCGCAAGCCGCATGAACATCAGTCCTAACACCGTAAAAGCGTTTCTTCGATTGGTAATGGTCAAAATGAAAGTTTCGACACGTTCTGGCATTGCTGGGAAAGTTTCAAGACTTATTGAGAATCGCAAATCCTAGCGACGGTTCGGAGCGGAAAGACGCTGGATGCGGCGAAGAGATTATGCCTCCGAGCGCCCGACTACTCTAGTGCAATCGGGCTTAGTTGCGAACTAGTCCAATTGAGGAATTTACGGGTTTCGTAATTCTGGGCATCATGTGACGCAGTGATGCGTCCCTCGGATCGAGAACGACGCCAGCATGAGCGTTTCCCGCAGGTGTTTGAAGTCCGGGCGCGAAGCTGGTTATCGGGCCAGGCGTCAGATTCCCTGCCGAGGGAATTCCACGGTCGCGTCCATAATCTCAGCAACGGCGGCGCCTGCATCCTCTCTTCGTGTCCTCTCCAGGCTTCCTTGCTCGTGTGTTGCACTTTCCCCGCTCCCGATTTCCCCGTTTCGATTCCCGCACTCATGCAAGTGCGATGGACGGCCAAGCAAGGGAAAAAGCCCCCGAGCTACATCAGTGGCCTTCAGTTCGTCGTCTGAGTCGAGCAAAAAGCGGGCTTTTGACTTGCGTGTTTGACCTCTGCCAATGTGCTACTCCCAATGGGTTAGTACCACCTGAGGATTGCGCGGGATAATCTGTCGGATATAGTTCCTATTCGTTAGTCTACTCTCTCCCCTCTCCCAGATGTCCCCGTTTCGATTCCCGCACTCATGCAAGTGCGATGGACGGCCAAGCAAGGAAAAAGACCCCGAGCTACATCAGTGGCCTTCAGTTCGTCGTCTAAGTCGAGCAAGAAGCGGGCTTTTGACTTGCGTGTTTGACCTCTGCCAATGTGCTACTCCCAATGGGTTAGTACCACCTGAGGATTGCGCGGAATAATCCGTCGGATATAGTTCCTATTCGTTAGTCTACGCTCTCCCCTCTCCCGTACTGCCACGAGGGCACGACCATGAGACCTCGGTCAGGCGCGCAAACAATTTGTGTTCTTACCCTGCTCCTATGCTTTGGAGCGTTCTTGAACTGCGGCGGAGGCAGCATCGCCCAGGTAGGAGGCGGCAGCGTCACACTCACAACAATCACGATTGCTCCCTCTAATCCGGTTATTTCGAAAGGAGCGAGTGTGCAGCTCAGTGCTACCGGGAATTACAGTAATGGAACCCGGCAGCCCTTAACTGCGTCGGTGGCGTGGCAGACGAGCCAGTCGGCAGTTGCGATGGTCAACAATCAAGGTGATGTGACTGGCGTGAGCGGAGGCGCTGCCCAAGTGTCTGCGTCCTACGAAGGAGTGACCGGGGGCACGTCGGTAACAGTTGGGCCAGCCGCGTTGCTCGGGATCGCGGTGAGTCCGAACCCGTCGTCTTTGCCTGTCGGGGAATCCGAACAACTCACCGCAACCGGGAGCTTTTCCGATGGAACTGTGCAGAATCTGACGCAGTCTGTGACGTGGAGTTCATCAGCGTTAGCGGTCGCCAGTGTGAGTCCCGCCGGTTCGGTTCTTGCCAATGCAACCGGCACGGCGACGATCAGCGCAACTAGCGGGTCCGTGGCCAGCTCCGCGAGCCTGACCGTGACCCCCGCTGTGGTCGTTGGTCTGAATATCGTCCCCGCAACATTATCCATAGTCTTGGAGAGCAGTCGTCAGCTTCAAGCGATTGCGACCTGGAGCGATGGAACAACCCAGGACGTGAGCAATGTCGCAGACTGGAGTTCGACACCGGAAGGCATTGCCATCGTGAGCAGCGGCGGTCTGGCGAATGCCCAGCAAGTGGGCTCGACGACGATCCTCGCCACTGACGGTGGTGTCAGTGCGTCGGCAAATCTCACTGTTGTGCCACTCGTCTTCATAAACTACTACGATCGGGGCGCGGCGAAGACGTCGGGTATGGATGGCACTGTTAATCTCACCAATCCGGGTCTCACAAACGGAAGTCTTTGTGCCATGGTTTACGTGTTCGATCAAAATCAGGAATTGACCGAGTGTTGCGGATGTTCGGTGTCGGACAGTGGACTGCGTACCTTGTCTTTGCTCAACGACCTCACCGCAAATCCTCTAACCGGAACAAAGAGTCCCGCCGGAACCGTCATGGTCATACCCTCCGATATCGGCCAGAATCCGCAGTGCGATCCCGGTTCATTAACTCCGACAGGCGTCATTCTTGGATGGGAAACCAACGATCAAGCTCTTTCGAACGGCACTTTCCAAGTCACGGACACTAGCTTCGCGTCGGCTCCTCTGAACAGTGGAACTGCGACGAACCTGGCAAATTTGTGCACCTTCATCGAAAACGAAGGCGGCGGCCAAGGCATTTGCACGTGCGGAACCGGCAACTAGCGGCGCTTGCTATTTCGATTTTGCAAAATAAAGCCGACGAATCCATTTGCGAGTGGAAAACGACACCACCGCTCTGGCCTTTTAGAACAATCATGGAGAGAACTTTGCATCATCGTGAGGCGGTGTAAGCCGGGCGCTTGCGGCGACTCGCCCAACAATTCCCGAGCGCGTAGACACGCTCATCTTCACCATCACCATGCGAACAAAAGCCTTCACTGTATTTGTACTAATTGCCAAACGGTTCGCAATTTCTTTGGTCGTCAATCCTTGTAAAAGGAGTTCAACCGTTTCACGCTCTCGACAAGTAAGATCAAACTGCTTGTAGATTTCCTCCACCGCAAACTCCGCGGTTGCGTGCCGTTGGAGCAACACCGCGGTTGCAGGCTGGGAAAAATACGGCACGTTGAAGTCGATCTGAAATTTCCGGCAGAAGTAGCGGCGGCTGCCCGATCGAAGTTCATTCACCAGACTGGGGCCTTCCGGCGAGTGGTGATCGACCAGAGCCGTGCGTACTCGGTCCGAGAGGAAGATGTTGACCGGTTTGATCCGATCGGGCTTGTTGGGATAGGAAAGAATCTGAACAGCCTCGGCATTTAAATCTATCGGATTGAACGATGGATCCAAGAGCAGAAAGCCACATTTAGCCGGAGCGATAGACATTGTCTTATCCTCCTCGAATCAGTTAAATCCCCTACATTTCTCGGCAAGATCTTCACTGGGGTCCCCTGGCTGCACGTTGGAGTCGTTCTGTGCGCGCAACCTATGAACAGGAAACCACTGGCTTCCATTGAAGAAAAGCAAACCCGCGATTGGACCGCAGAACAATGCTTAGCTCATACGAACAGCTTCTAGCAAATTAGTCCGGTATTGCGCCGCTCGTCAAGTGGGATAGCCGTTGTTTGGCTTAACACAAATGGAGTAGAACATTTTCCCTGTCTTAATCAAATCGGCTAGTTCAAGGGTGGAATTGCTCGCAAGTAGCAGGAGTGGTCAACTACGTTTTGTGCGTGGGGAGGGTAGAATGTGCGGCACTGAATATCCGCCCGCTGCCAAGACCTCGTCGCCGTTGCGCACCCACGGCCGAGGGTACGTACTGGCCGCAGTATCCCTAAGGAGTTCGCAGCAAGGGGATCCCTCCACCCAAAGATGCAGCCCCCCTTCCGAAACAGACTTGATCGACCTCAATCTGCGGCCAGTTGAAGCGAAGGAGACTTGGAGTGTCGACTCCGATTGTGCACGAGAACAAGCGGGAAGCGATTTTGCTCAATGTCGTAACCAGAAATCCAAAATGCGGGTTTCGCAGTGCGAGCGAGGCCCGGTGCGAAACCGCAATGCTCCCGGCTGCTCCCCAAGAACACGCAGGAGTGAGATATGTCAACATTGTGCGAAAGCCTTCGAGCTAAGGCGGTCATCGTTCTACTAGGAATTCCTCTTCTTTCGTCGTCGCATGCGCAGGAATTGATGGGTCACTCGAAGTTCGGGACTGTGCTTCCTCAGGCGGTCGCAGCACGGCATCTGGATCCGGTTGCCATGTTTCCCACTCCGCCCGAGGTCACTTATATTGACGGGTTGTTCACTATCGGTGCGCACAACGCACCCTTGGCGGCTGTGCTCGAAGCGGTTGCCGGCCAGACAGGTTCCGCAGTCGACATCCCGCCCCCGGCTGAACTGGAGCGGATCAGGGAACATACAGCCCAGGCGCGGGATGATGATTTGTTGTCAAGATTGTTGAAGGGTTCTGCGTTTGATTTCGTCATTGCGGGTTCGTCGCGTTCGTCGTCTGAATCTCTGCGACCAACTTGGCCCCTGCGTCAAGCTGGTCGGGTATTCCGGTGAAGGTCAGGCTGATTCGGAGGGAAGCCGCACAACGTTCCGAGGCGAAGGTGAACGGCAGCCTTCCGGGCCAGCGTCGAGGGGACTCCAAACGTGTAGCTCTCCACTGGGCGCGTGTATGGCTACGGCACGGTGTGTTGGCAACGGCTGGCGGATCGGACACACGAACCTAAGCGGGACTTGAAACACGTTCGCTGGCCGGATCGTTTCGAGCTTCATTGTTCTGTTCGCCACAGATTCGTCTAGGCCGCAGTACGGAGATAAAGATGACTCATGACGACAGTGGGGCTTACGAGGGAGTCGCCTTAAGTCTCTCCCTCACAGAAAGGATTCCCCATGCGTCGTGAAATGTTTTTCGGGTGCCGTTTATTGGCTGTGCTCGCTTCTCTGTTCCTGTTTGCCGTTCCCTCCGCACAACCTGAAAACGTTTGGCCCGTTCTGATTACACAAGATGTGGATGAGAGCAAATTGGTAACGCTGGGGGGCAATACGCGGCCCGAGGCGAAAGCAAAATACGATCGCGGGCGCGTGGACGACAACCTTTTGATGGAGCACTTGCTGCTCCTGTTGAAGCGCTCCCCGGAGCAGGAGCGAGAACTGGGAAAGTTTATTGACGACCTTCACGACTTGTCATCGCCCAACTTCCATCGGTGGCTCACGGCCAAGGAATTCGGGGAGAGGTTCGGTGTGGCCGAACAGGACCGCGACACGATTAAGAATTGGCTGCAGTCGCATGGTCTCAAGGTCAATGTGGATTACACGAACGGCCTGCTCATCGACTTTTCCGGGACGGCTGGTCAAGTACGAGACACCTTCCACACCGAGATTCACAACTTGAAAGTGAAGGGCGTGAAGCACATCGCCAACATGAGCGATCCGCAGATTCCGGCCGCCCTAGCGCCAGCAGTAGCGGGAGTGGTGTCATTGCACGACTTCCCGCCCCATCCCATGCTCAGGCCACGAGCAGATTACACCGTTTCTGAAAGTGGAACGACATATTACCTGGTGGTTCCAGGGGATCTGGCGACGATCTACAACCTGAATCCACTTTTCAGTGCGGGCATTTCAGGACAAGGCCAAACGATTGTGGCGGTCGAGGACACAGACGTCTACACCACCGCCGATTGGACGTCGTTCCGTTCCGTATTTGGCCTTTCGTCGTACGCCGATGGCTCAATCACGCAGATCCATCCCCCGCCTCCGAGTGGCTCGAATAACTGCTCGGATCCGGGAGTGAACGGTGACGACAGGGAAGCGATCGTTGATGCCGAATATGCCAGCGCGGCCGCACCGAGCGCGGCCATCGTACTGGCTTCGTGCACTGACACGGAAACCTTTGGTGGCCTGATCGCGCTGCAAAACCTTCTGAACGGAAGCGGCACACCGCCGGCGCTCGTGAGCATGAGCTACGGCACGTGTGAAGCCGAAAACGGCGCATCATCCAATGCAGCTTTCAACGCCACCTTCCAACAGGCGGTCGCCGAAGGTGTCTCGGTCTTCGTTTCCTCGGGCGATCATGCGGCGGCGGGCTGCGACGTATACGACCAAGACGCCATTTATGGTATCGGAATCACTGGTTGGGGATCGAGTCCGTATAACGTGTCCGTAGGCGGTACCGATTTCGGCGATACTTTTGCCGGGACCAACAGCACTTACTGGAGCGCCACCAATTCGAAGACGTATGAATCGGCCAAGTCCTATGTCCCCGAGATTCCCTGGAACGACTCCTGCGCCAGTTTGCTGCTCGCGGAGTTCGAAGGTTTTAGCCAGACTTACGGATCGAGCGGGTTCTGCAATAGCAGCATGGGAGAAGCGGATTTCCTGGATACGATTGGAGGCGCCGGCGGACCCAGCGGCTGCGCGACTGGAACGCCCTCTCAACCCGGCGTAGTCGGCGGAACGTGCGCTGGTTGGCCAAAGCCGTCGTATCAGTCGGTGCTCGGAAATCCGCACGACGGTGTGCGCGATATTCCCGACGTGTCGCTCTTTGCCGGCGGCGGACTTTGGTTGCACTATTATCCCTACTGCTTCTCCGGCCCCGGAGGCGCTCCCTGTATCGGGGCGCCTGTTGACTGGCCGGGAGCAGGAGGCACATCGTTCTCCTCACCGATCATGGCTGGCATTCAAGCTCTGGTGAACCAGAAAACCGGCGCACGCCAGGGCAACCCGAATTTCGTCTATTACAGCCTGGCGGCCACCGAGTACGGCGCTAGCGGCGACGCTGCTTGCAATTCAACTCTGGGAAATACCATCGGCAGCTCGTGCATTTTCTATGACGTGAGGCAGGGCGACAATGATGTGGATTGTGTCGACACGCACACCTTCGGCACGAACAACTGCTACCTGCCCTCCGGCGCAAACGGTGTGCTCTCCACTTCCAACAGCGCTTATCGGCCAGCTTACGGTACTACAACCGGCTGGGACTTCCCGACGGGAATCGGGACAGTGAACGCTTACAACCTGGTGAATAACTGGCCGGCAGGTTTCACGCTTACAGCCAATCCGAGCAGCGTGGCCATCGCGCAGGGTAGCCAAGGGACGAGCACGATCAGCATCACCCCGTCGAACGGTTTCAGCGGCAGCGTCACTCTTTCCGCGTCGGGCTTGCCCAGCGGCGTAACGGCGGCGTTCAGTCCGAATCCGGCCACGTCAACCGGTACGCTGACCTTGACGGCGAGCGCGACGGCTGCCACGGGCACGGTGACGGTGACGATCACCGGCACGTCGGGTACGCTGACGAATACCACGGTGCTCAGTCTCTCCGTGAATACTCTGAAGACCTTCAGTCTCTCGGCCTCACCGAACGCAGTCACCATCACGCAGGGTAGCCAAGGGACGAGCACGATCACCATCACCCCGTCGAACGGTTTCAGCGGCAGCGTCACTCTTTCCGCGTCGGGCCTGCCCAGCGGCGTGACGGCAGCGTTCAGTCCGAATCCGGCAACGTCAACCAGTACGCTGACCTTGACAGCGAGCGCGACGGCTGCCACGGGGACGGCGACGGTGACGATCACAGGCACGTCGGGCAGTTTGACGCAGACCACCACGATCAGCCTGACGGTAACCCCGGCGCCGAACTTCACACTATCGGCCAATCCGAGCAGCGTGAGCATCGTGCAGGGCAGCCAAGGAACGAGCACGATCAGCATCACACCGTCGAACGGCTTCAGCGGCAGCGTCACTCTTTCCGCGTCAGGCTTGCCCAGCGGCGTGACGGCAGCGTTCAGTCCCAAT
>Ga0209517_10002408_pt1 | contig 26427 bp, 22 predicted proteins | sample PeaSoiMetSII2010_FD_187695 | JGI IMG/M metagenome (GOLD analysis project Ga0209517, IMG submission 187695) | Peat soil microbial communities from Weissenstadt, Germany - SII-2010 (SPAdes) (version 2) | ecosystem: Environmental > Terrestrial > Soil > Wetlands > Peat | place: Germany... | reverse complement strand
CCCCGACGCTTTCTCCATCGAGGACGTCAACCACATGCTCACGCCTTTGCGTCGTCGCCGGGACAAAGCCTCACGCGGTTAGTCGCCAGCACGGTAAACAAATACTTTTTATGTTTAGCTGAGTTAATCCGATAAATGCCATTCCATAAGGGCTCAGTATCTCTATTGAAGGTGCCTTGGAGAACACACGCTGAAAGGCATCTACCAGTATACTAACAGATACGGTATAGTCTGCCAAGGACCTAATAATCTGTACTATCCTCGTGAATATGTGCAGCTTGAATTCTAGATACAGACCGGCATGTTTACCATGCGGGCGAACGAAATCAGTCATATGAATCGCAGTTATGCCGTGAGCTGCGTATGGAATAAGCATTTTCGTCCAGCGCTCATCTAAGCGACGGAATCCGTTCCAATCCAGTACACACCCACCGAGAAGGGCGATCTGCCCTTCAGTAGCGCTTTCGTCTAAATAGCAAGTTACAGAGACCAGCTTCCGGTTTGGGTCGGTAGAACCTTGCATTAGAAACCAAAACTCCTTTAGGCGTGCCCTTCGGAGACGCCTCTGAGCAGGGAGGTTCAGCATACCGCATCTCCATCCCCGCCCAGTTTACCGCTTCCTAATGGATTAGGCAAGTCTATTAATGCCGAGTTCCAGGGGATGTGGGAGAAGATGCTGAAAAACTTGCAGGAGAAGCACAAGGAGATCTTTCGGGAGGAAATCGAGCACCGGCTCGATTCGGAGTTCCGGCACTGCGGAACGCTAGGAAAGGAATTTATTCGCTAGCAAGTAGCAAAGCATCGTATCTCCCAAAATGGTTGGTTTCGGAACAAACGCGGGATCCCCTGAAATCAAGGCCTTGCGCTTCTCATAAATCAGTCCCAAAATCGCGGCCAAATAGCGGCCCTTCGCAGCGCTCGGATTGATGACGGCGTCGCCCCGAGATTCTGTCCCCAACGCAGGCATCATTTTCGCTTTCCCCCTCAAGACTCTCCCCCTTCAGCGGTTCCGCTCGGCCGTGTAGTCAGCTATGCTGAGATTGGTCAGACACGGGCTTCTGAGGCGCAGCGGGCAGAATAGCTAACCGGCCAGCCGCACCGTACAAGATGTAGATCGGGGAGATAATCAGAATATTGTGGACTCCCACCCGAAGGATGGTGCCGGCGGCGAGATAAGCGAAGCGTTCTCCAAGGCGCTTGATGACATGCGCGCACTCGGTCAGCGAATAAACGAATCGAAAGCATCAATCGAACATGTCTGGTTTCGTAATCTGCTTCTCGGGATCATCGACTGCGCACTGAAGGACCACCACAACGCGAAAATTGGAATCCGAAAGTTCGTTCCCCTTGCAGCTTGGGCCACGCGGAATCTGCTAGAGCTTCGAATTGTTACTACTTACGTACTCAAATCTGCCACTAATGCTAACCAGTTCAAAAGTGAACTGATCATCGATGTGAAGGAATTCTACGAGAGCGTTTCAAAGAGCACCGTCGCAGGTCACAAGAAAGTCGTCGCGATGATGCGTGAGGCTGCCGAGCAGGAGCAGGGTCCGATGAGAGATGCTTTCATGAAGATGGCTGATATGGAGGCTGCGAAAGAGCCGCAAACCGAGATTGCAGATGGAGAGGCCGATGCCTGCAGATACCTCCTAATGTCCGAGTTCGGCATCAGAGATACCCAGCAACCCAAGATGCACGGCGCTCTCGCGCGCGAAGTACAGCAACACGAGGACTTCGGCCCGTTGAATAAAATCTTTTCGAAGCTCACGCACAGAACTGCATTTTCCATTGCGACAAGTACCGTCCAGGGCAGTCTGGATGAGGTGATCCCCTTCCTATCAAACGTTGCGGACAACGAACTCTTGTCTATCTTCGCCATGATCAACGATTACGTGCGTGATTACGGCCTTGAGCCACCCAAATGATGCATCGTGCCTTCCTGGGGTGGTCGAACCATGTTCCCGTGTTTCACCAGCCTTCCAATTTTGTCGAGAGTGAAACACGGGCGTTTTCAGGGGATTTGGGCGATAACCGGTGCGGACCGCGCAAGCTCGTGGCAAACTGACGGTTTGCCATGTCGGACTTATGGGCTTCGTTTATGCGCCACCCGCGGAGGTGGTCCGCCCCGGACCTCAGTCAGCGCGTTTTCGGGTTTCCGTTCGTGCTGCAATCGCGACAAGCGCCCGAAGAGCATCATTCACCGATTTTGAATCTGGAAAAGCTTCGGCCAGTTCTGGGTCAAGCAGAACCACATTGGTTCCGCGGCGGTAGCGGTCTACATACTTGCCACGAACGCCATTGGAAAAGTCGTACTCCGCTCTCATCTCGGTGGGACGGCGCTTAGAGGGGGGTTTCTTCATAGTTGCGTCTCTCGTCCTTCGTCGCCAAGCGCGCGCTAAGTAGATCCGGCACATGCGCACTGTAGCCGGTCTCGGTCTTTTCGAACAGAACAACATATCTCATTTCGGCCCCGCTTGTTTGAGGATACTACTCTGTGTCTTGGGGCCCAGGTCCCAAGTCGGCGTGTATTCTACGCTGCCGGCGACGGTCACGTGTTGTACCGCTCCATGGTGCGCGGGTTGAAGCTCCAGTGGAATTCCAGCTCGTAGCCCATCGATCGCGCCAGGCCGTCGAGGTCGGGGAACAGGGTGGCGTAGGTGATGGCCATGCGATACAGCTCGCGCATTCCGGTCTCGCGGACCGGATTGGTCAGCACGATCTTTGCCAGCACGTCGTCCCGGCCGGGATCGCTCAGGATCTCCTCCACCGGGACATCCAGAACGCCGGGGACCGCGAAGGTCCCGGCCTGCGCGATCAGGCGGCGGTTCATAGTGTGGGGTTCGCCCATCCAGATGAACCGATGGTTGCCCTTCAGGTAGTAGCGCTCGATGTTGCCCTTTTCGCGCGGATCCATGCGCGCCGGCCGCGGGGCGCGGCTGCTCTCGATGCGCGCGGGGTTCATGGCCCACACCACGCCGTCGGCCAGGGTGCGCTCGAGGGCGAAAAACGCGGCGACGTAGGGCGACCAGGTGAAATCGAGCAAGCGCGTGGGAGCGCCGTGGTGCTGCATCAGCGCCATCCACTGGAAGTCGTCGTCCGCGTCCGGCGGCTTGTCGAGAAACTGGTGCGCCTTGCGCTTGAAGATGCGGAGGATGCGGGCTTCCTGGCCGGGCCACGCTTCGGGCGCGACGCCGAAATTCTGCAGGTAGCGCGACAACGAGCTGTACAGCGGCCAGCGCTCGTCGCGCTCTCCGCGGAACGCCCAGTTGGAATAAGGGGGCTTGGTCACAAGCCCGAGAAACGCCTCCCAGGATTCCAGCCGGAAGACGCGGTACGGCCTGCTGGCCCGTTTGCGAACTGCCATCTACTAGCTATCGTAACGGTACAGCGCCTGCTCGATGGAAACCCCCCGCACGTCGATCTGCTTCAGGCCGGTGGACCCCACGCCGTGTCCCTCCGCCAGGAGCAGGAGGTTGTCGCAGGTCTGGAAGGGCGCGGTTCCCCGCGTGGCGCGCGGATTGTAGCCCATCACGGCGGCCGAGACGGCATCGGTGCACACCGGGTTCAGCCCGGCAATCAGGACGCCCGGCTTCACCGTCCGGATGCCGCGGATCCACGGGCCTTCGCCGCCGGCGATGGATTCCACGCCGTCGATGATCGCGAGGTGGATGGGGCGCGCGGCCACCAGGTCCGCCACGATGTGCGGCACGCGGTAGCCGGGATCGTGATTGGCGCCGAAGTGCAGCTCCTGCGGGGCGGATTTCGAGGGCTGGCGCCGGCCCTCGTGGCCCACGGCGCTGCGCCCGTCGCGGGGACTCTCGTTGGGCTGGTCCACGCCCGCGCTATCGCCGTAGATGGACGCCGGAATGATCCCGAAGCAGTTCTTCAACGACAGCGTGAGCCCGCAGGTGGCGTGGTTCTTGAGCTTGGCCATGCTCACGAAGACGTCGGTGTCTTCGTAGGCGTGATTCAGGTCGTAGCCCGGATACATGTAGGGATTGGACGGCACCAGGAACCGGGAATACTTCTTGCCTTTGCCGAGCGCGTTGGTGTTTTCGAACTCCACGCCGGCGGCGGCCGATTGCAGGCTGCGCACGTTCCAGCCCGAATCGAGCATGACGTCTTCGAGCGGGCCGGCCGTGGCCCAGGAGCTTTCCACGAAGCGGATGCGCGTGGCGCCCGCGCGCCCCAGCAGGTACGCCGCGGCGCCGACCAGTTTCGGATGGGTGAAGTGCGTCACCGCCGGCGCCAGCCCGCGAAAGCGCTGGCCGGGGCTGCCGGTCATGTTGAGTTTCACGGTGACGGTTTTGTTGCGCACCAGGCGTTCGATCCCGCCCAACTGGTCGAACATTTTCGCCATGACGGCGGTGACGTCCTCGTCGTAGGACGCGCATTTGGCGATGGAAACCGGCGCGGCCGGCGCGTTGGTATCGGCGGCCCTCAACAGAGGCGCCGCGCTGATCATGGCAAGCCATTCTCTCCGAGTCATGTTATTGCTCCAGCTTGATGGTGGCGCAGACGGAAACCTTGGCGATCTCCACCCCGCCCCCCTCATCGGTTTGATAAATCTCGAGCGGCCGATCCGGGCTCTCGGGCGCGAGCAGCGAAGCACGCTTGTAGTCGCCCAGAAAATGCACGGTGACGTTCTCCACGGGATAGTCCGAATAATTCACCAGGTGCACGACGGCGGTTTTTCCGTCCGCGGTTCCCAGCAGGTTCGACAGCATCGACGACACGTTGAACAGGCGCACTCCCAGGTTGCGCCGCCCCACCATCGAATTGACGTCGCGCCAGATGTCGTTCAGGCGCTCCAACTCCGCCTTCTCCAGCGTGATGCTGCCGGCGTTGGGGGTGGGATCCTTCCAGCCCGGAGGTCCGGTGAGGAGAGTGCCGCCCGAGCGCGTGAAGTTGCGCAGGACCTCTTTCTGTTCGGGGGTCAGCCCTTCGCTGTCCACGCTGACCGCCAGGGTGGCGCCGGCCAGCGATTCGGACGTGAGATGCTGGCGCGGCACGGGCCGCACCGGCGTGTGCTTGACGGCGATCATGTCGAGGATGCCGCCCGAAAGGAGGCCGCCCTTGGCCGGGTCCTGCACGATGGCCAACTGCCCTTCTTCGCGCATGCGCCGCCACTCGGGATGCGCTTCGAAGTAGCGCACCAGCGAGCCGATGCGGCGCCAGTCGCTGGTGGCGTCGGCCTCGCGGCCGTGCAGGCGCGCGGCGAAATCGGTATCCAGGGCGATCACCCAGCGCCCACCGGAGATGGCGGCATCGGCAATCACTTGCAGGTATCGCGAGCACGGGATGACCGTCTTGGGCGGCGGCGCGTTGGCGATCCAGACGGCGGCATCGCCCCAGGCGCGCACCGCGCGGATGAAGCCGGTGTTGGTGTCGATCCAGACCGAGCCCGTGGGGCCGGCTTTTTTCGCGCCGTCATCCTGCGCGGAGATTCCGGGCCACACGCCCTGGTAGGTGCCAAGGATCGGCGCGGCGGAACCTAGCGGGATACGGCTGCGCGCGGTCAACTCGATGACCGGAGCGTCGCCAGCCGCCTCACGCACGTGCGCCGCGGCGCCATCGGGGAAGTCGCCTTCGAGTACGATGCCGGTGACCTTCGCGGCCAACGCCTGGCGCGCCGCGGCCACGGCGTCGCCGCCGGGAGCCAGCACCGCGAGGGTCACGAGGCCCTGGCTGCCCGCCGCGGAAACCAGCTCCGCCGGCCAGGTCTTCAGCAGCAGGCAGTTGACGGGGCTGCCCGCCAGCAAATCCAGGGATTTCGCGTCCTGCCACGGCCAGCGCACGGGCACCCAGTCGGTAGGCTGGGGCACGGAGGCGCACAGCAAGGGAACGAAACCCAACAGGGCCAGCGCGCGGCCCGCTCGCATCCACATAGTATTACTGTACCTGTTTCCCGGGGTCGCCCGCGCGCATCCTTCGGTGTCGTTTCCCACCAGGGCTTGGTAAGCCCCCGCACCGGAGTGGCCGCCCTTCCCGAAACTCCCGCGTCCGGGACGCGTCACAAGTTGAGGGGCCTTACACGATGCGTATTCCGAACTGCGCGATAGCCATGGCGGCAATTCTCGGTTGGGGGGCTTGCCGGGCATCCGCATCCGAAGCCGACGCTCTCGCCATCTCGGCGGCTATCCAGGCCAGGCATATGCCCTTTGGCACGATCATGGATCCGGTCTACGCCTCGCCAACGAGCGCGCAGATCACGGGCTACACGCGCTGCGGGGATTCCGCCTTGTGGACCGGCGCGTACCTGGCGGCCGAGGCTTTCCGCTATAAAGTCACGCAGTCGGCCGACGCGCTCAATAATGTGAAATCGGCGCTCTCGGGCATCCAGGCCCTCTCCGACATCACCGGCGACAACCGGCTCGCGCGCTGCATGGTGCTCGCCAGCTCCCCTTATGCCGCGGGCATTCAGAACGAAGAAACGCCCAACACCATACACTCGAATCCCCCGTGGTTCTGGGTCGATAATACGTCCCGCGACGAGGTGGTGGGGGTCTTCTTCGGCTTGGGCGCCGCCTACGACATCGTGGACGACGCCGGGGTTAAAAGCACCATCAGCGACGTGGCCACGCGAGTGCTCGGGTTCATCGCGCATCACCAGTGGTCGCCGAACGACGACATTTCCAATACCTTCGAGGTGCGCCCGGAAGAACTGCAAATGCTGCTCCAGGTGGCTCGCCACATCAATCCTTCGAACGGAATCAGCGGACCTTTCTTCGTGCCGCCGGTCAGCGTCGGAGTCGAGGTGGACGTCCAGAGCAACAGCTCCTATTTCAAGTTCAACCTGGACTACATGACGTTTTACAACCTGCTGCGGATCCAGAATAACGGCGACAACCAGGGCGCCTACAAGACTCTCCGCGACCACACCGCATCTCACCAGAACGCCTTTTTCGACCTTGTCGACCGGGCGCTCCAGGGAGCCAACGCGGCCCGTGACGCGGAGACGGACACGCTGCTCGACCAGTGGCTGCAGCGGCCGAAGCGCGACCCCTATGTCGATGTGAGCAAGATCGTCCAGGTTTGCGGCAGCGAGGCTTGCCAGCCCGTGCCCGTACCCTTGCGGCCGACGACCGACTTCCTGTGGCAGCGCGATCCCTTCCAGCTCGCGGGCGGCGGCGGGGGAACCATCGAAGGCGCCGGCATCGATTACATTCTGCCGTACTGGATGGGCCGCTACTACGGAGTCATCCTCGGTAACACCGTTCAATCCGCCGCCGCGCCGGGCACCGCGGTGGCACCCGACTCGCTGGCTTCGCTTCTGGGCGCCAGTCTGGCGTCCGCGACCGCTCAAGCCGGCGGCCAACCACCGCCCGCGACGCTGGGAGGCGTCACCCTTTCCGTTACGGATTCCGCCGGCGCCGCGCGCACCGCTCCGCTTCTTTACGTCTCCCCCGGCCAAGTCAATTTCGTGGTTCCGGACGGCACCGCGGCGGGGCCGGCGACGTTCACGGTGACCAACGGCTCCGCAACCCAGACGGCCACGGCTATGGTCCAACCGGTCGCGCCTGGGCTCTTCAGCATGAACGGGACAGGATCGGGAGTGGCAGCCGCCACCGCGATATCCGTCCAGGCCTCCAATCCGCAACTGCAGGCCCCGGTGGCGGTGTTTCAATGCACCGGCTCGGTGTGCGTTTCGGTTCCGATAAACCTGGGCGTGGACACGCCGATCTACGTGACGTTCTACGGCACCGGCATCCGGAATCGCAGTTCGCTGGCCAACGTTTCGGTAACGATCAACGGCATGAGCGTTCCCGTGTTGTACGCCGGCCCCTCACCGGCCTGGGACGGCCTCGATCAGGTCAATGCCGGACTGGTTCTCGGCTTGCGGGGCAGCGGCGAGTCCAACGTGGTTCTCACGGTGGACGGCCAGGCATCCAACGCGGTCACCATCAATATTCAATGACGCCGGGCTACTGCACGGAGATGGTTCCCACGGCCTGCCAGCCGGAGTTCTGCGTGTTGCTGCGCGCCGCGGCGTAGACCACCTGGTCGCCCGCGAAGGTCTGGCTGAACAGTATGGAAAGGGTCAGCGTGAGCGTGTTTCCGCTGGCGGCGACCGTGCTTCCCGACCCGTTGATGGTGCACTGGCTGTTGTTCACCGTGCTCGAACCCGGCAGCAACATGGCGGCGTACGGCCCGGCGAACGATCCGCCCGAATCGCCCGCGTCGTCCACCAGGTAGACCGTGCCGGAACTGGCTCCCGACGCAACGAACGCCACGTAGCACGCTTTCACTCCGTTGATCGCGCTGTTGATCAGCACGTCGACCACCGAGAGATCCTGCCAGCCGTTGGTGTCGGTGAAAGTGAAGGTGTAGGCCTGGCTGCCGGCGCCGCGAGTTGGAGACACGCCGCTGACGGCCGGGCCGGTGGCCGGCGCGCCCGGCACGTTCCACGTTCCCCGCACCTGCCATCCGGAATTCGCCGTCGCATCCCGCGCCGCCATGTAGATCACCTTGTTGCCGGCGAAACCCGGAGCGAAGGTCAGGGCCAGGGTCAGGGTCAACCCGTTCGACCCGTTGGCAACCACCGAGCTGCCGGCGCCCGTAATGCTGCACTGGCTGTTAAACACGCTGCCGGAACCCGGCAGCACCATTCCGGAGTACGGACCTCCGGCATCGCCCGTGTCATCGACCAGGAAGACGGAGCCCGAGCTTGCAGTCGATGGGACGAATGCCACGTAGCAGGCCTGCCGTCCGTCGAGCACGTCGCGGATGAGCACGTCCACCACGCTGAGATCCTGCCAGCCCCCGGTATCCGCGAAGGTGAAGGCGAGGGTCCCGGTGGTTCCGCTGCCCGCGGGCGGAGCAACCCCCAAGGACGAAGGCGCCATCGGGGGCGGCGCCGGAGTTACGTATACCCACACGGCTCCCACGTAGTTGTTGTCGCCCTTGCCGCCCACCATCACGGTCGACCCGTCGGCGGAGATCGCCACGGAGGCGCCCTGGAGCGACTGGCCCACGGCGCCGCTGCCAACCAGCTTGCCGCCTGACTGGCTCCAGACGCCATTGGCACGCGTGAAGATCCACGCGGCGCCGGTGAGGTTGTTGTCATTGTCGGCCCCCACCACGGCCGTGTTCCCGTCTCCCGATATGGCCACTGCGCCGCCCTGGCCGAGGTAGAGTCCGAACGGAGACGGACTCCCGGGGATAGCACCGGCGCCGACCAGTTTGCCGCCCTGCTGTGTCCAGACGCCGTTCGTCCGCGTGAAGATCCAGGACGCTCCCGTATTGGAGTTGTCATAAAATCCGCCCACGATGGCGGTGTTCCCGTCCGCGGATAGCGCCACCGCGGAGCCTTGGAGGGCTGGGCCCGTGGCACCCGTGCCGACCAGTTTGTTGCCCTGCTGGCTCCAGACTCCGTTGGCGCGCGCGAAGATCCACACCGCGCCCGTGTTGGTGAAGTCCGCGGCATCCCCCACGATGGCGGTGTTTCCGTCCCCGGATATCGCCACGCTGAAGCCTTGTGACGGGAAACCGACCGCGCCTGTCCCCAGCAGGGTTCCCTGGACGCTCCAGAACGGGTTCGTGTGCGCCAGAACTGCAACACCCGAAAACCCGGCGACAATTGCGGTGTTTCCGTCCGCCGACAGGGACACGGATGTGCACGAGCCGGTAATACCGCTTGGATTGAACAGGAGGCCCAATTGGCTCCAGATGCCGTTCGCGCGGGTGAACCACCCGCAACCCACCACCGCAAAGTTTCCGTCCGCGGACACCGCCACCGAAGTATTCGATGAAAATGGCGTAAAGGGGAACCTGCCGCCCTGCTGGCTCCAGGCGCCGTTGGCGCGCGTGAATGCCCACGCCCCTGCTCCGTCGGTCGGTCCGGCCACCATGGCGGTGCTCCCGTCCGCGGACAGGCCGACCGACCAGCCTTCCCCTGCCGGAGCCGCCTGCCCCGTGCCGACAATCTTGCCGCCTTGCTGGCCATACTGCGCCCAGGCAACGGGGAGAAGAGTGCAGGCGATTGCGGCGGGAATCAGAAACCGCAATAGCCGTGCCACCTAGCTAGGTCCCCTCTTTTTTCGGCTCAAAACGGAGCGACGCCGAGTTGATGCAGTAGCGCAGGCCGGTGGGCGCCGGGCCATCTTCGAAGACGTGGCCCAGGTGCGCGTCGCACTTGCTGCACAGCACCTCGGTGCGCTCCATGAAATGGCTGGTGTCGCGCCCGGTCTGGACGTTCTCGTCCACGGCCGGCGCGCAGAAACTCGGCCAGCCACAGCCCGAATCGAACTTCTCCTCGGACCGGAACAGCGGAGTGCCGCAGCACACGCAGCGATACATGCCCTCGTCGTGGTTGTTCCAGTAGCGACCGGTGAACGGGCGCTCGGTACCCTTCCTGCGCGCGACGGCGAACTCCTCCGGAGAAAGCTCGCGCTGCCACTCGGCATCGCTCTTCGAGACCTTATCCAAGTCGATGACCTCCCTGTCCTAATTATGCGATAGCGGGACGGGGCGGGCTACGGCTTGGGTGGTGTCGGGCCGGCGGAGGGTCAGCCCCCCAGATACTCGACGTGAGCGTAGGTGCCTAACCGCGGGTTGTATGCCAGATACCATCCGACATGGTCGGGGTCCTCGTAGATCACGATCTGGTCGCCGGCCCAGTTCCAGTCGGCGACGATGTTGTAATCGTAGGCGGCGACGTCCCAGTAGAAATTGTTGAACCAGAAGCGCTCCCGGTTTCCTCCCGCAAGGACGAATACATGTTGCGGTCCAAAGCCTCCGGAGAAGCGTCCGTGTGCCCACGGCTGAGCGATATGGTAATGCGGATCGTTGGGGCCACTACTGTGTCCGACCCATTGGTCGTTTTTGACGTGAACGTGCGGAACTTCCGGATGACCGCTCCTGTCCGCGGCAATGTGGTTCTCGGGCGCGGCGGTGGGCTGCTGACCTCGTGTCGGGTTCGGAGCCCTGGAAGCCTTCACGGGAGCAGGACCGCGGGCGGGAACGTGTCCACCGCCAGTCTCCGCGGGGCGGCCGCCGCCGCCTTTCTGCCCACCGCGCTCCTTTTCCTGCGCAAAAGCAGCCACGCAAATCAGAACTGACAGCGCTATGATCGTCGTCACACCAACTCCCCTGGCGATACCTCGCGCGCGTGCCGCAAGTTCATGATGCCTGGCTTTCCGGTGTTCGTGCATGGTGTTTCCTCCTGTAAAAAGCGTAGTCGACTCGCCATTCCTTCCGCAAGCGAAGGTCCACTCTCCTTTCCGCCCGAGGGAGATGCGGGCGATTCGACACAGGCCGACGTAGTCCACCAGACCGATGCCGGCATCAGTGCGCCGCAGGTGGCCCGGAGGTTCCACTAGTACTTTCTTTAAAAAGGGGATATGTAAAGTTCTCACGCGGGCCGCCGATAACATACTCAGCGTGGTAGCTAGCAGCCCTGCCGCCGCCAGATTGCCGGAAGGGGTTGAGAGAAAACGCAGCGCCACGGCACTAAGAGACCAGTAGGAAATCGTTTTTGGTTCCTTGGAGAACATGCGCAAATGCAAGATCTGGATGTGATTCGTGAATTCCTAGTCGAGAGTCATGAGAACCTCTCGCGTCTGGACCAGGAGCTCGTCGAGCTCGAGAAGCACCCGAAGGATGCGGATCTGCTGGCCAGCATCTTCCGCACCATTCACACCATCAAGGGCACGTGCGGATTCCTCGCGTTTTCGTCCCTGGAGAGGATCACCCATCAGGCCGAAAGCCTCCTGAGCCAGTTGCGCGATGGTCAGCGGGAACTCACTCCATCCTTGGTCTCCCTCATTTTGGAGACGGTCGACGCCACTCGAAAGGTGCTGGCCGCCATCGAAGCGAGTGGAGAGGAAGGTCCGGACCGTTTTGAGGACTTGACCGAACGGCTGCGCGCCGCGGCGCAATTAACGGATGGCTCCAAGGGCCGGCCCGGTCCGGGCATGTTGCCTGGTCCTCTGGCGGAAATTTCGGACGGCAATGGCGCTTCGGAGCCTCCGGAAGGCAAGAAGCCCGAGGAGGATGCCGCGAAATCTTCCGCCGTGGCGGATGCGAACATCCGGGTCGGGGTGGGGCTGCTCGACAAGCTCATGGATCTGGTGGGGGAACTGGTGCTGACCCGCAACCAGATCCTCCAGTTCAACACCGAGCGCGAGGATGCCGCCCTCAACGCGACTTCACAGAGGCTGAACCTGATCACCACGGAGCTGCAGGAAGGCGTCATGAAGACGCGCATGCAACCCATCGGGATGGTGTGGAACAAGCTGCCGCGCGTGGTGCGCGACATGGCGCTCTCCCTCGGCAAGCAGATCCGCCTGGACATGGACGGGACCGAGACGGAACTCGACCGGACGATCATCGAGGCCATCAAGGATCCCCTGGTCCACCTGGTTCGCAACTCGTGCGATCACGGCATCGAGCCGCCGGAAGCCCGCACGCGTGCGGGCAAGCCGCCCGAGGGAAAACTGACCCTTCGCGCCTACCACGAAGGCGGGCAGGTCAACATCGAGATCGGCGATGACGGGGCGGGGATTGACGTCGCGCGGGTCAAACGGAAGGCCGTCGAGAAAGGGCTTCTGCGGCCCGAACAGGCGGAGAAGCTGAGCGATCGCGAGGCGCTGAACCTGATCTTCCAGCCCGGGTTCTCGACGGCGCAATCGGTGACCAACGTTTCGGGACGCGGCGTCGGCATGGATGTGGTGAAGTCCCACATCGAGAAGATCGGCGGCATCGTCGATGTCTTCAGCCGGCCCGGCGAAGGCGCCACGGTCAAGCTGAAAATCCCTCTTACCCTGGCCATCATTCCCGGCCTGGTAATCACCAGCGGAGGGGAGCGATTCGTCATTCCCCAGGTCAGCCTGCTCGAATTGATCCGCCTGGAGGGAGATTCCTCGGAAAAGCACATCGAGCGTGTGCACGGAACACCGGTGTATCGCCGGCGCGGGAGCTTGCTGCCCATCGCCTACCTGAATCAGGTGCTGGGGCTGAAATCGGCCGAGCGGGCCGAGGCGGTCAGCATGGTGGTCCTTCAGGCCGAAGACCGGCAGTTCGGGCTGGTGGTGGACGGCATCAACGACACCCAGGAAATCGTGGTCAAGCCTTTGGGCAAGCAGTTGAAAGGGCTCACCGTGTATGCCGGCGCGACGATCATGGGCGATGGCCGTGTGGCCCTCATCCTCGACGTGCTCGGTATCGGCCAGCGTTCCGGGGTGCTGGCCGAATCCCGGGAGCAGGCGCGCGCGGCGGCGGAACAAAAGACGCAATCGGGGATCGAGCAGCAGCGGCTGCTCCTGTTCCGGGCCGGCTCCTTCGAGCGCCTAGCGGTTCCCCTTTCCCTTGTCGCCAGGCTCGAGGAGTTTCCCCAAAACACCATCGAGCACGCGGGAGGATGCCAGGTGGTGCAATATCGGAACCGCATCCTCCCCCTGGTTCCTCTCCGGGCCGTACTCGAATCCGATGCGCCCGACCACGACCAGATGACCGATCCGGTGCAGGTGGTCGTTTTCAACGACGGCGACCGCAGTGTGGGTTTGGTGGTGGACCAGATCCTGGATGTGGCCGAAGAGGCGGTCACGGTGCGGCAGAAGTCGGGCCGCAAAGGCCTCCTCGGCTCGGCGGTGGTCGGCAAGCGAGTCACGGATTTCCTGGATCTCAACCATGTCATTCACGCCGCCGCGGAAGATTGGTTTCGGGGCACGGGCGGACCCGCCAACGGCAAGCGAGTGCTCGTCGCCGAAGCCTCGGCGTTCTCGCGCGGCCTGATCCGGAGCGGCCTGGACATGGCGGGCTACCGGGTCCGGGAGGCTGCGAATCTGGACGAGGCGGTTCGCGGGCTGGAGCAGCATCCGGTGGACGTCGTCGTGGCGTCGCTGGACCTTCCTCCGAACGGCAGTTCCGCTCTGCTCGACGTCATGCGCCGGCGGCCGGAGTGGCAGGGGATCCCGATCCTGGCGTTGGCCGACTCGGCCGAGCAGGTGCGGGCGCGAGCCGGCCAGCCGGCGGATTTCGAGGACTGCCAGGTGAAGTTCGACCGGGAGGCCATGCTCGAATCGGTGGCACGGCTGGCCTCGGCGCTGGCTTCGGCAGAGACTGCGCCCGTGTGCGCGGGAGAGGAGAGATAACCCATGACGACCGAAATTGCGACCCTGAAATCCGAACTGGCGCAGACCAGCGGCCAGTTCTCCACGTTCTTCGTGGCCGACCTGTTTTTCGGCGTGGATGTTCTCCGCGTTCAGGAAGTCTTGCGCTTTCAGCACATGACCCGCGTGCCTCAAGCCCCGGACGTCATCGAGGGGCTGATCAACCTGCGCGGGCAGATCGTCACCGCCATCGACATGCGGCGCAGGCTGCGGCTGCCGCCGCGCGCCGGGGACCAGACGCCCATGAACATGGTGGTCCGCACCGAGGACGGAGCCGTCAGCCTGCTGGTCGACGAGATCGGCGACGTGCTGGATGTGGACGCCGCCACCTACGAACGGCCGCCGGAGAACCTCGATCCCGCGGCGCGAGAGCTCATCCGCGGCGTGTACAAGCTGAAAGACCGGCTGCTGCTGGTCCTCGATGCGGAGCGAACGGTGGATCTCGCCGCCGGGAGGGCAGCCTAGTGGCGGGGAAGCGCTCACTGCTCGAGCCTGCGCCGCGCCAGGACGCGGGGAGGTCCTGAAATTGGCTTTCACTTTCTTCTTTCGAGACCAACAAGTGCTGGAACGCGTGGCGGAGCACGTCGTCCCTGGCCTGGCGGGCCGCAGCCATCCCCGCATCTGGGACGCCGGCGCTGCCATGGGGCAAGAGCCTTATACGCTTTCCATCATGTTTGCCGAGAGGATGGGACGCTTCGCGTTCCAAAACCTCCGCATCGATGCAACCGATGTGGAAAACACGGGCCAGTTCGCCCAAATGATCGAGGCCGGCCTGTACCCGAAGGAGGAGTTGTCGCGGTTGCCCGAGGGCATCCTGGAAAAATACTTCGAACCGAATGGCCAACCCGGGTATTTTCGCGTGATCGACAGCATCCGGCGGCCGGTCGCGTTCCAGCGGCACGATCTTCTGTCGTTCCAGGAAATCGGCCACGGATATTCGCTGGTCGTGTGCAAGAACGTGCTGCTCCACTTCCAGGCGCTGGAGAGGATCGAAGTGCTGAGGATGTTCCACCGGGCGCTGGCGCCCGGCGGCTTTTTCGCCAGCGAGCAGACGCAGGAAATGCCGCGGGAACTCGCCCCGCTGTTCGAGCGGGTGGTTCCCGACGTGCCGCTGTTCCGCAAAGTGGAGGGCGGCGAATGCGGATCGTGATATTGGAGAACAGCGGCCAGGTCTATACCTCCCAGGTCTACCTGGTGCTCGGCGGCGCGAGCCGCCTGGAGGACGTCAATACGCTGGTGGATGTGGGCCAGGATCCGGCCATCCTGGCGAGCATCGAGCGGGCGCCCACGGGGGTCGGCAAATGGCCCGTGGAACAGGTGGTGCTGACGCACGGCCATTCCGATCATTGCGCGCTGCTGCCGCGGGTGCGCGAGGCGTTTCACCCCAAGGTGTTCGCGTTCTCACCAAGTATCGATGGCGTCGATTGCCTGCTGCGCGGCGGGGACACGATCAAGATGGGCGACGAGGATTTCGAGGTGATCCACATGCCGGGTCACAGCAGCGACTCGATCTGCCTTTACAACCAGGCGGAGGGCGTGCTCTTCGCCGGCGACTCCCCGCTGCTCATCGCGTCGCCGGACGGAACTTATGAGGCCGGATTCCTGGCGGCATTGGAGACTTTGTGCGCCCGCGATGTCCGGAGGATCTACTTTGGGCACGGCGCTCCGTTGACGGAGCATTGCAACGAAAGACTGCGTGAATCGCAGAGGATGGCCACTGGAACGCTGTCGGCCATCGGAAGACAAGATCGAATCGGGAATCAGGCGCCGGTGACGGCGTGGTAACGCAATAGGAATACGAAGGAGCAAGAAGACATGGCAAAACAAGTAAGCGACGGCCGGCGAGTTCCTCCCGGCCGAAGCTCGTCCACCGGCGCCGCCGTCTTGGACCGTCCAGTAACAGATAAGTTGGATACGAAAGCGGATCTGCTTCAGGAAATACTCCGGTTGGTAGAAGCCTCGCGCTCAGGCCGCCTCGGCGAGCGCGGGAGGGCTGAGCAGTTCGAAGGGGACGACCGCAAACTGGTCGAGGGTGTGAACACGATGCTCGATGCGATCCTGCTGCCGATCGGGGAGGGCAACCGTATCCTGGCGCAGATCAGCGGGGGCAAGATCGATGAATTGATCACCCAGACCTACAGTGGCGACCACGAGAAGATGAAGCAGGCGGTCAACAACGTGGCCGTAGTGTTGCAAGGCTTGCAGAAGGAGATGGGGCGGCTGACGGAGGCATCGCGGGAAGGGCAGCTCTCGGAACGCGGCAAACCCGAGCAGTTCCAGGGCGCTTACGCGGGCGTCGTGAAGGGCGTCAACGAAATGCTGGACGCCATCCTGCTGCCTATCGGCGAAGGCAATCGCATTCTGGCCCAGATCAGCGCGGGCAAGATCGACGAGCTGATCGCGCAAACCTATAAGGGCGATCACGAGAAGATGAAGCAGGCCGTGAACAACGTGGCCGCGGCGCTGCAAAACATGGCGAAGGACGTCGGCACGCTGGTGCAGGCCATGCTGGAAGGCAAGCTGGCGGTGCGCGCCGATGCGGCCAAACACCAGGGCGACTTCCGCAAGGTCATCGAGGGCTTCAACCTGACGCTGGACAACGTCATCAAGCCGTTGAACGTGTCCGCCGAGTACGTGGACCGCATCTCCAAGGGCGACATCCCGCCCAAGATCACCGACTCCTACAACGGCGACTTCAACGAAATCAAGAACAACCTCAACGTCTGCATCGACGCCATCAGCCGGCTGGTGGCCGACGGTGTGGGCGTGACGCAGGCCATGCTGGAAGGCAAACTGGCGGTGCGCGGCGACGCGGCCAGGCACCAGGGCGACTTCCGCAAGGTCATCGAGGGCTTCAACCTGACGCTGGACAACGTCATCAAGCCGTTGAACGTGTCCGCCGAGTACGTGGACCGCATTTCGAAGGGCGACATCCCGCCCAAGATCACCGACGCCTACAACGGCGACTTCAACGAGATCAAAAACAACCTGAACGTCTGCATCGACGCCATCAGCCGGCTGGTGGCCGACGGCGTGGGCGTGACGCAGGCCATGCTGGAAGGCAAACTGGCGGTGCGCGGCGACGCGGCCAGGCACCAGGGCGACTTCCGCAAGGTCATCGAGGGCTTCAACCTGACGCTGGACAACGTCATCAAGCCGTTGAACGTGTCCGCCGAGTACGTGGACCGCATTTCGAAGGGCGACATCCCGCCCAAGATCACCGACACCTACAACGGCGATTTCAACGAAATCAAGAACAACCTGAACAACTGCATCGACAATATCCGGGCGCTGGTGGCCGAGGCGGCGCTGCTGGTCAAGGCGTCCGGGGAAGGCAAACTGGCCACCCGCGCCGACGCCACCAAGCACCAGGGCGATTACCGCAAGATCGTCGAGGGCATCAACGAGATGCTGGATGCCATCCTGCTGCCCATCGGGGAAGGCAACCGCGTCCTGGCGCAGGTCAGCGCGGGCAAGATCGACGAACTGATCGCGCAAACCTACAAGGGCGATCACGAAAAGATGAAGCAGGCGGTCAACAACGTGGCCAACGTGCTGCAAGCCTTGCAGAAGGAGTTGGGACGGCTCACCGATGCTTCCATAGAAGGGCGATTGTCGGAACGCGGCAGGCCCGATCAGTTCCAGGGCGCCTACGCCGGAATCGTGACCGGCATGAACGACATGCTGGATGCCATCCTGCTGCCCATTGCGGAGGGCAACCGAATCCTGGGGCTGGTACGAGGCGGCAACTTGCGCGAGAAAGTCGAGATTGCGTGCAAGGGCGACCACGAGAAGATGAAACAGGCCATCAACGGTGTGCACGGCTGGCTGTCTGAGCTGGTCGCCTACGTCACCAAGATCGCCAACGGCGACATGACTGCCAACATGGCCAAGGCCTCCGATACCGATCAGATTCATGACTGGTTGATCTTGATGAAGAACAGCATTATCGCGCTGGTCAACGACGCCGCGATGCTCGCTAAGGCGGCCGCTGACGGCCGGGTGGGTACCCGCGCCGACGCCAGCAAGCATCAGGGCGACTTCCGCAAGATCGTCGAGGGCGTCAACCAGACGCTGGAGGCGATCGTCGAGCCGCTCAAGGTCACGGCGCAAAACGCGACGACGCTGGCCTCTTCCTCCGAAGAACTGACGGCGGTCAGCCAGCAGATGGCGGGCAACGCCGAGGAGACCGCCACGCAGGCCAACGTAGTCTCGGCGGCCAGCGAGCAGGTCTCGAAGAATGTCGCCTCGGTCGCTTCCGCCTCCGAGGAGATGCAGTCCTCGATCCGCGAGATCGCCAAGAACGCCAACGAGTCGGCACGCGTGGCCAAGAATGCCGTCAGCGTGGCGCACTCGACCAACGAAACCGTGAAAAAGCTCGGCGAGTCCAGCCAGGAGATCGGCAACGTGATCAAGGTGATTACCTCGATCGCACAGCAGACCAACCTGCTGGCCCTCAATGCCACCATCGAGGCCGCACGCGCCGGCGAAGCGGGCAAGGGCTTCGCCGTGGTGGCCAACGAGGTCAAGGAACTCGCCAAGCAGACCGCCAAGGCCACCGAGGATATCGGCCAGAAGATCGATGCGATCCAGGGCGATACCAAGGGCGCCGTCAAGGCGATCGAAGAGATCGGCACCATCATCAACCAGATCAACGACATATCCAACAGCATCGCCTCGGCGGTGGAAGAACAGACGGTGACCACCAATGAGATCGGCCGCAGCGTGACCGAAGCAGCCAAGGGGGTCGGCGATATCGCCAAGAACATCGGCGGTGTGGCTGTGGCGGCGAAGAATACCACCCAGGGCGCCAACGACACTCAGAAGGCGTCGCAAGAATTGAGCCAGATGGCGGCCCGGCTCCAGAAGGTCATTTCGAAGTTTACGTTCTGACCATCGACGGTGAGGGACGCGGCCGGGCGGCTGGCAATCATCCGCCAGGCCGCGTCCCTCCGCTCGTTCAAGCACAAAAACGCAGGTGAAATGATGGCCAAAGCGCTAGTTGTGGACGATTCGAGGGCCGTTCGGATGATTCTCGCCAAGACCTTGAAGGAAATCGGGTTCGAGGTTCGCGAGGCGGCCAACGGGCGGGAAGCCCTGGAGGTGATCGAAGCTGAGAAGACCGCGGTGAAGCTGGTTCTGGCCGACTGGAACATGCCCGAGATCAACGGCCTGGATCTGCTCAAGCAGTTGCGCCAGAACCCGGAACTGGCCTCTCTGGTGGTGGTCATGGTCACTACCGAGACCGAACTGGACCAGATGGCGGCAGCCCTGGAGGCGGGCGCCAACGAGTACGTCATGAAGCCGTTCACCAAAGACATCCTCGTCGAGAAGCTCCAGCTGGTGGGGATCCACCCGTGAGAAAGGAGCAGGCATGCCGATCGTGAACAAGCGATTGCTCCAACCGGGAGAACGGATTCGCGTCCTGGTGGTGGACGACTCGGTAGTCATCCGGCGCCTGGTCACTCACGCTCTCGAGGAGGATCCGGCGCTCGAAGTGGTGGGGGCGGCATCGAACGGCGCGATCGCGCTGCAACGGATCCCCCAGTTCAATCCCGACATTGTCACGTTGGACATCGAGATGCCCGAGATGGATGGCCTGGAAATGTTGCGGCGCGTTCGGCGCGAATATCCCCAGCTGCGGGTAATCATGTTCAGCACGCTCACCGAGCGCGGCGCCGCGATAACTTTCGAGGCATTGAGCCTGGGGGCCGACGACTACGTGGCCAAGGCTTCCAACGAAGGGTCGCTGGATCGCTCGATGGCGCGCCTCAGGGAGGAGCTGGTCCCCAAGATCAAACAGTTCTTCCACATGCCGGCGCAAAACCACGCCGCAGCCGGGCCGGAACCGGCTCGGGTTCCGGCACCGCCGCCGGTCTGGCGGGGCGCGCCAGTCTTGCAGGGTGTGAAGGCGCGGCCCAAAGTGGTGGTGATCGGAGTCTCCACGGGAGGGCCGACCGCGTTGGGATCGATCCTTCCGGTGTTTCCGGCCGGGTTCCCATTGCCGGTCCTCGTGGTGCAGCACATGCCGCCTCTCTTTACCCGGTTGCTCGCCGAGCGCCTAAACTCCACCTGCCGGCTGCCAGTCGCGGAAGCGAGCCAGGGCGAGCCAGTGTCGGCAGGCAAGATCCTGATCGCCCCGGGAGACTTTCACCTGAAGGTGGCCTCCAACGGCGGCGGAGTGCGCGTGTGTCTCGATCAGTCGCCGCCGCAGAACTCCTGCCGTCCCGCCGTGGACGCGTTGTTCGCTTCGATCGGGGAGGTGTATGGCGGCGCAGCCGTCGCCGCAATTCTGACCGGCATGGGGCAGGATGGGCTGCGCGGCGCGGAGATCCTCAAAGCACGGGGGGCCAGCGTGCTGGCGCAGGACGAGGCTTCCTGTGTCGTGTGGGGGATGCCCGGCGCCGTGGTGAATGCGGGCCTGGCCGACCGCGTGCTGCCCCTCGATCAAGTCGTGCCGGAGATCTTGCGCATGGCGGGCCGAACGTAGGGGGAACCGGATGCAAAGCCAAACCTCAACCGCGGAAATCCACTCGGAGAACTACCGGTTCCTGCAGGAGCATGTCTACTCCCATGCGGGCATCGTGCTCGAGGGCGACAAGCATTACCTGTTCGAAAGCCGCCTCACGCCGATCGTCAGGCAACTCGGCCTCGGCTCGATCAACGACTTGTGCGCGCTCCTCCAGGCCACCAGCGAGACAGAGGTCGGCCGCCAGGTCGTCGAGGCCATGACGACCAATGAAACTTACTTCTTCCGCGATCCGGCGCAATACGATGCCATACGGTCGGTCCTGCTCCCCAAGCTGAAGGAAGACCGGCGGGATACCAAGAAGTTGCGATTCTGGTCGGCCGCGGCGTCCACCGGACAGGAAGCCTACAGCCTGGCGATGCTTCTCTTAGCGGAGGGGTTGAGCGACTGGAACATCCAGATCCTGGGCACCGACTTTTCCTCGCAGGTTCTGGAGCGCGCCCGGAGCGGCAAGTACCAGCAGATCGAGGTGAACCGGGGTTTGCCGGCGGCCCTCCTGGTGAAGCATTTCCGCCGTTCCGGGGTGGACTGGCAGTTGAGCGAGGCGGTGCGCCGGATGGCCCGTTTTGAGACCATCGACCTGCGCAAGAGCATGCGCGCCCTGGGACCTTTCGACCTGGTGTTCTGCCGCAACGTCATGATCTATTTCGACGCCGAAACCAAGAAGAACATCATGAGAGAACTCCACGGCACGCTGTTTCGAGGCGGCTGGCTGCTGCTGGGCGGCGCCGAGACGGCGTTCGGCGTCGAGGAGTGGTTTGAAAGACAGACCGTGGGAAGCGCGGTCGTGTACATAGCCCGCTGAGAGGAGAACCATGCCAACCGAATCGAGCGTAGCCATACTGCCGGGCGAACTGGCGCAGATCGTGGAATCCGTGTTCGCGACCATGTTGAGCCTGGAAGCCGGCGAATCCGGGACGCCCTGGTTCCCCGCCGGGGATCGGCTGACATCCGCGGTCCACCTCGCCGGCGAATGGAACGGAGTGGTGCTGCTCGAGTGCGGCCGGGGGCAGGCTTGCCGCTTCGCGGGCCGCTATCTTTCCATGGATCCGCCGGAGACCGTGGACGACGTCGTGCGCGACGTGCTCGGCGAGCTGGCCAACATGATCGGCGGCAACCTGAAATGCATTTTGACGCCGGGAATCCAACTTTCCATGCCATCCGTGGTGGATGGCAGCGACTACAGCCTGCGGGTGTGCGGGGCCGTCGTCCGGCAGCGGCTTGCCTTTCAATGCGCCGAGGGCGTCTTTTGGATCACCGTCCTGGCCATGCGATCCTGAAAAGCACAAACGGGGTCACGGCGCTGTCGCCGCCGCCGCTCCCACCTGAATCTGTCCCCGGCGCGCGCCCGAACCGGCTCCGCTGCCGTACGAAATGTCGATAACCTGCCTGGCGTAAAGCGGCGCAACCGAATGCCGAAAACACGCGGCCGACCCGGCCAGGGCCTCGGCAGTCAGTTCCCGCAACTCTCTCCGGGTATAGGACCTGCGAATCGAGACCTGGCCGTCGGCCACAACGATCGGAGATACGAAGGGGGCCACGAAGACCCGGAACAACGCCAGCGGCAAAGTGTGGCGCACCAGGTCCAGCAGAATGAACCGGCGGGAGAAGCGGCCGACATTGCGGATCAGGCCGATCACATCCTGATCCGAAAGATGATGTCCGAGATACATCGAGAACGCCAGGTCCGCTTTGGGCAAGGGATCGCGAACCGCATCGGCCCGGATTATAGGAAGCCGAATGTCCCGCGGCCCGCGCGGCATGACATCGACGCCGACCGTTTCCACCCCGAGCTTCCGCCGGATCTCCCGCAAAACGCCGCCGGCTGCGCAGCCAATGTCGAGCCCCCGCCGCACCGGCAACGGATCGCGTCGAATGGCTTTGACGATCAATGCCGTGTCGCCCAGGTAGCGGTGAATTCTGGTCAGCTCGCGGTAGGCCCGATCCGCCAATTCGTCGGGCACATCGGGCCTGTCCAGGATTTCCAGTTGAAAGGCCCGCTTCATCGTGATCCGGCTCGCATCGCCCGCTTTGAGTCCCCTGACGCATTATACGCTGCCACGCCGGCGGCCACTGGTCGGCGAGAATGGATAGAGCGTGCCGAGGGCGACAATTCTGGTTGTGGGCGGCGGCCCGGCCGGTGCGGCGGCTGCCATCGCGGCGCTTTCCGAAGGCGCGGCCGTTCGCATCGTCGAGAGGTCCCGCAAGCGCAGGCACAAGGTTTGCGGTGAATTCCTTTCCCCCGAGGCTTTCCACCTATTGGACCTGCTGGGCGCCGCGAAGGACCTCGCAGGTCTCGAGCCGGCACGCATCCGCAGATGCCTGCTGCGCTTCGGCCGTCGTGAGAAGCGGTGGAACCTGGTCGAACCCGCCTTCGGTCTGAGTCGATTCGAGCTGGATGGACTCCTTTTGGAGAAAGCGCGCCATCTCGGCGCCGCCGTCTCGCGCGGCGAAAGCGCTGTCGCGGATCCCGGAAATGGCGAGACGGCCGCAATCGTTCTCGCCGCGGGACGAAAGGCGGTTGCCTCGGGGCGCAATCGTCTGTTCGGTTTCAAGGCTCATTTCGAAGGTCCGGCGGACGATGCCATTGAACTGTATTTCGGGCGGCACGGCTATGTTGGGGTCAGTCCCGTCGAGAATGGCTGGACGAACGTCTGCGGGATTGCGCCCGAAAGCGCCCTCCGCCGGCACGGCTTCGACCTGGACGAGTACGTGGCCGGCTCCGATCCTCTCGCCGGGCGACTCCGCCCGCTCCGCCGCCGCATGCAATGGCTGATGGCCGGCCCTCTCTCTTATTCGCCGGTCGCGCACTCGCAACTTGACGAGCATATTTACCCCGCCGGCGACGCGCTGGGATTCGTCGATCCCTTCACCGGTTCCGGCATCCTGAATGCGTTGCTTACGGGCCGCATGGCCGGTCTGAGCGCGGCGAGATCCGTTCCCGGGAGGGACTATATCCGGGAGTGCCGCTCACTCCTGGACCGGCCTTTCGGAATTTCCGCGTTGATGCGCAAACTGCTGGAGTGGGATTGCGCCTATTACCTGGCCGCTCTGACGCCGGGCCGATGGCTTTTCCATCTGACACGGGCCCGCCTCCGAGCCCTTTAAACGCGGCCTACACTCTCCAGCGCTTCACCGGTCGCTTGCTCCACATCGGCGTGCAGGCTGTTGCCGTGAGCGTCCATGGTCACGATCGCGGCGAAGTTCTTGACCTGGTAGTGCCACATCGCCTCGGGAATCCCGAACTCCATCAGGTGCACTCCCAGGACTTTCTCCACGGTCCGCGCGTAGTATTGCGCCGCGCCGCCGATGGCGTTCAGATAGACCGCCCCGAAGTCCTTCATCGCGGCCAAGGTCTTGGCGCCCATTCCGCCTTTGCCGATCACCGCACGCACCCCGTAGCGCTTGATCACGTCCGCCTGGTAGGGCTCTTCGCGAATGCTCGTGGTCGGACCCGCGGCCTTGGTGACCCAGCGCGAGCCTTCCTTCAGCATCACCGGGCCGCAATGGTACAGGACCGCGCCGTTCAGGTCCACCGGCGGAGGGTTCTTCATCAGGTACGTGTGCACGTTGTCGCGCCCCGTGAACATTTCGCCGGTGATCAGCGCCACGTCGCCCACCTTCAGCGCACGCATCTGGGCCTCGGTAAGCGGGGGCGTGAGGATCACCTCCCTGCCCGTCAGCGGGAAGCCCTCGCCGCGCGCCATGCGCTCGACCTTGCGCGCAGGATCGCGATACAGCCACCTGGTGATGGCGCCCGTAGCCGCCTCCAGCCGCACGCCCAGCCGGCGAAACGCCCAGCATTCATACGCCACCGAAACGAAAAAGCTGGCCGGAAGGCGGTTCGCCGCGGCGATCTTGCAGCCGATCAGCGATGCGTTGCCGCCAAACCCCATGGCTCCCACACCGAGCTTGTTGGCTTCCACCATGATCTCGGCCTCCAGCTTGGCCAGCACCGGATCGGGGTTCACGTCGTCCAGCGTGCGGAAGAGCTGCCGCTTGGCCAGCTCGTAGCCGTGCGCCCGGTCGCTGCCGATGCACACGCCGAGGGCTCCCGGCGCGCAGCCCTGGCCCTGCGCCTGCCACACCGCGTGCAGAATGCACTTCCGCACGCCTTCCAGGTTGCGGTCGGCGCGCCCCAGGTGATCCAGCTCGCAAGGCACCGAGTACTGGATGTTCTTGTTCTCGCAGCCGCCGCCTTTGAGGATCAGCCTGACTTCGATTTCGTCCTCTTCCCACTGCTCGAAATGCAGCACGGGCGTCTCCTCGCCCAGGTTGTTGCCGCTGTTCTTTCCGGTGATGGAGTCCACCGAATTGGGCCGCAGCTTGCCCCGCCGCGTGGCTTCCGCCACCGCCTCGAGGATGGCCTTCTTGATGCTGATCTGGTTCACCCCCACCGGCGTGTGAACCACGAACGTCGGCATGCCGGTGTCCTGGCAGATGGGGCCTGCATCGTCGGCCGCCATGTCGATATTCGAAAGAATGATGTCGAGCGCCTGGGAGGACTGCGTCCCCGGCCTTTCGTCGTTGGCCGCGATCGACATGGCGGCCCGCACGTCGGGCGGAAGGTTGACAGACGTCTCGGTGATCAGTTCCAACAGACTGCCAGCTAGGAATTCCATAATCGTATCCGGAAACCTCTATTCTAACTTCAATCGCACATCGGCCCGCATCCCCGGCTTGATGGCGGGCAGGGTGCTGCTGAACTCGACGACCACTCGCCCGTCCTCCCCGATCGTTTTCACCGCGCCGGGCATGCCGCCGGTCTGGAGGTCGAGAATGGTCACCAGCGCCTGCTGGCCGGGGCGGAGGCGCTTCACGGTTTCGGGCGGCGGCTCGACCACCACCTCCAGGGCGTAGATGTCGGTGGCGATGGTGAAGAGATCGGGGCCGGCGTCCTGCGCGGGCTTGCCCGCCTCGCCTTTGCGGCCCACGACCAAGCCATCCACGGGGGAACGCACTTCGGCGGACTCCAGGGCTCCTTGCGCCTCCTGCAGTTGCTCGTTTCTGTGATCCACCACTTTTTTCGCCAGGGCCAGCGCCCCGATGGCGCTCTGAACGTTGTCGTTGGCCGCCCGTACGGCCTTGTCCATGATGTCGAACTCCTGCACCGCGGCCTCGTACTCGCGCTCCGCCTTCTCGTACGTGAGGCGCGGCGTTGCCCCCGCGGCGTGGAGGGTCTGCTGGCGCTCGTAAACCTTCTGCACCCGGTCCAGCGCCATGCGGGAGCGTTGCGCGTCGGCTGCGGCGCGCGAAGCCTCGAGGCGCGCGGAGGTGATGGCCGATTCGGCGCGGCTGACCTGCTCCTGGGCGGCCTCCACACCGTGGGCCGCCGCTTCGCGTTCGCTCTCCAGGCCCCCGGCGCCCACGCGTGCCAGCACCTGCCCCTGGTAGACGTCCTCGCCCACGTCCGCCATAAACGCCTCGATGTTGCCGGTGACCGGGGCGCCGACGCTGGTGACGTGTTGAGGGCGGATAACTCCGCTGATGGTGACCTCGGGCGTGGAGATCACGGCCGCCTCGCCCGCGCGCGGGGGCGCCGGCGGAGGTTGGCGCCGGTAGCGCATGGAAAGGGCGCCGCCGCCGACTCCCGCGCACACCGCCAGAACGGAGATGAGGAGCCATTTGCCCGGCATGCCTAAGTTCAGGTTAGCATCCGCCTTGTGGGGCACGGTCGAAAACCTATACCGATGCACCCGCAGTAGGGACGGGTGGAATGACCTGATAGCCCAGGGATCGAAGTTCCCGCACGAACTTGGCTACCCGGTTCCGAAGCAGCTTGGGGTT
>Ga0209517_10002407_pt1 | contig 26429 bp, 20 predicted proteins | sample PeaSoiMetSII2010_FD_187695 | JGI IMG/M metagenome (GOLD analysis project Ga0209517, IMG submission 187695) | Peat soil microbial communities from Weissenstadt, Germany - SII-2010 (SPAdes) (version 2) | ecosystem: Environmental > Terrestrial > Soil > Wetlands > Peat | place: Germany... | reverse complement strand
CATCGGGATGAAATGCAGGAAGGCGTTCGATCCGAAGACCGTGAAGACCAGTCCAAGCAAGAGGCGAGCGATAATGACGGCGTATTTCACGGATCGAATATGGATCACGATCCGGGATGTGCAACCGAGATTCTCCGATGAGACCTGATGCTCCAGGAGATTAATTACGAATAGATGGTCGCCGGACGTTCATTGCCTGGGCCTTGGCATTTTCGAGAGCCGCGCCCACCGCCGCGCCGTCTTTCAGCGCGTAGCTCGGCCGCGGGTGCTCGGGCGTGAACACCTCGAGCGACTTAGCCTCGACGGTCGTGTCAGACTCGTCGATCTTTCCATCGGAGCCGATAGCCGGCTTGATGGCCAGCCTCAGGTGCCGCGCCATGAAGCGATACATCGCCTCGCGCTTCGAGGGTCCGTAGTCGTGGCCTTCGTTTGCGAAATGGACATTCTCCACTTGATCGGCAGCGCCATAAACCCGATAGACGCTCTGGATGTAGGGAAACTCAACCTCGGGCATATTTTTGGTCCAATCCTGGCCGTCGGAGATCACGCACTGGGGCTTGGGCGCAAAAAGCGCCGCAATCTCAACGTTGTCCGTATCGTGCTGAGCGCTGTGGTGGATGGGCAGGCCGCTCTCGCATTGGCAGCCGCCGAAAAAGTGGGCCGACACTTGCACGACCGGCACACTGACCGCCACCCGCGGGTCCACCGCGCCCAACAGGAAGGTCTGAGTTCCGCCGCCCGACTCGCCCGTGCAGCCCAAGCGCTTGGCATCGACACCCGGCAGCGAGACCAGAAAATCCAAGGCCCTCATGCTGTCCCAAAGCTGCAGCGGCATCACATTCGGATCATCGTGCCGCGCCTGGGTCGAGTCGCAGAAGCCCACCATATCGTAGGCCAGGACCACTGCGCCCATCCGAGCCAGCACCGCGGAGCGGATCTGCGTCTGGGGCTGCACTCGCATGCGCTCACCGTGTCCGTGCGGGCAAAGCACGCCCGGCCAAGGCGCTTTAACGTCCAATGGCCGGTACAAATTGCCGGTAACGAAGAAGCCGGGAAGACTCTCGAAAGCCACGTTTTCCACCGTGTAGCCGCGGCGCACTTGCTTTCCCCAGATAATCGGCTTGAGCTCGCACCGGGCCGGCAAGGGCGTGAGGCGCACCTCTCGGAGAATCGATTCGCGGATGTTTTTTGCCCGCGCCTCCCATAGCGGTCGGTCGTGCCACGTCCGGGCAAAGGACGCCAGTTGCTCCCGGGCCTGCGCTTCGGTCAGGCGCGGTTCTTTCATCGGCAAGTCCACTGCTAATAAGCTGGCTTTTGCCACTGTCAGCGCAAGTGCGCTGGCAAGGAACGGGCTCAACGCCCTGCGCACCGGCAAAGGTGCCATTAATTCTTGGTTGCCTTTCATGCGCTGAGGTTAAGGGGAACATCGCTCGCATGCAATCGTTCCGCATCACGGGCATCACGGGGCTAGGCCGTTGGCCCCTTATGTCTTGGCTGCCACGATCAGGAATTGCTTGCCCAGGAAATTCCAGGCCAAAGGGAGCTTCAAATAAAGACGGAGGAGAAACATCGGCTGCTCCCTGGCTTTCACCATAGTGTAGGGCAGGAATTTTGGGATGCAGCGTTCGATGGAGAAGCCGCGATTAGCCAGCCCTTCGCAGAGCGAGGTCTCGGTCAAGGGCAGGTAATGGTCCCAAAAATCCCAATATGCGCCGGGCAGATATTTGATGTTGGGACCCAGGGCGATGAGCCGTCCGCCGGGTTTGAGGCAGCGGCGGATTTGGTCGAGCGTGAGGCCCAAGGCCGCCTTGTCCGGGAGGTGCTCGAAGAAGTTGCTGGTAAACACAACGTCGAGCGTGTTCTCCGGCAGCGGCCAAGGCTGCGAACAATCCTGGCGGAAGAAGTGGACGCCGGGGGCCAAGTGGGCGGAGGAGTCCGGGTTCAGGTCCATGCCGTACTTTTCGCGAGCGGCGATTTGATTGATGAACTCGCCATAGCCGCAACCGAGATCGAGGACTGCGCTTTTTGCACCAGTTATGGGCTGGAAGAACTCAGCGATGAGCACTTGCCAGACCCTCCGGCGGTAGGCCTGGTTGGCGGCGAAGCGCTGGCCATAAATGATTTGAACTTCGGTCGAGCTCATCGGCGGGGACAATGACTGGGAAAGTGGTACTTTTCAAGGAAGGAGTGTGGGGACTAGGCGTGCCGGCGCCTGATCGCGCCCTGCGCACTGACGCGCAGCGATCCACATCTTCTCCTCAGGAGCCGACGAGCATCATTGGCGCGCTCCGGCTTCGAATTTATCTACTTTTCATTGCGCGCCGGCCGTTTTAAGTTAAAAAGTAAGATCGTTGCTGTGTTATTCCCGGCTCGCCTCAAGGACCGTTCGCCGCCCCGTGTCGTCATCACCGGCGCGGGTATAATCACTGCATTGGGCCAAGGCTGGCAGGCCAATGCGCTGGGGTTTCGCCAGGGGCGCGTGGCCTTTCGGCCGGTAAGTCTCTTTGACGTGTCGCGACAGCGGGTAAAGGTGGCAGCAGAGGTGAATTTGCCGGCAGTGTGCCCGGAAACCCAACTCAGCGGCCGCGAGCTCGGACGCATGGATAGGGCCGGCAAGCTGCTGCTGTGGGCAGCTCACGAGGCCCTGCAGCAAGCTGGGTGGGGAGTCTTGGGAGAAGAGCGAGGTGAGGGAACCGGAGGGGGACAAGCCGGAGGCCTGTCTCCCGTGCCGATCGTGCTGGGCACGACCAGCGGAGGAATGAGCCTCGGGGAGGCCTATTATCGCCAGGCCATTCAAAGACCTGACTCACGCCGAAGGCAGGTGACGCGAGTTCTGTATTACCAAATGCATCGACAAGGAATGGATTTGGCCAGAGCCTTCGGTCTTGACGGGCCCCTTACGACGCTAGCGAATGCCTGCGCTTCGGGGGCCAATGCGATCGGGCACGCTTGGGATATGTTGCGTCAGGGCCAGGCACAGCGCGCACTCGCAGGCGGGTACGATGCGCTCAGCCAACTCGTTTTTTCTGGTTTCGATGCTTTGCAGGCCCTCTCGCCCACGCGTTGCCGGCCTTTTGACCAGCATCGCGATGGACTTGCGCTCGGCGAAGGTGCTGCCATCCTGGCCCTCGAAACCCTGGAGTGCGCCCAGCGCCGAGGAGCGGCCATTCTGGGGGAAATCGCAGGCTATGGCGCCGCCACGGATGTGCATCATCTGACTCAGCCACACCCCAACGGCGACGCGGCGGTAGCGTCGATGTCCGCCGCCTGCGCCAGCGCGAAGCTGACACCAGACCAGATTGATTACGTGAACGCTCATGGCACCGGCACGCCGCTAAATGACAGCGCGGAGGCCGCGGCGATCAACCGCTGGGCGGGAGGCCGGGCGCGGACCTTGCCGGTCAGCTCCGTTAAGTCAAGTATCGGCCATCTGCTGGGGGCGGCTGGTGCGGTGGAGGCGGTCGTGTGTTTAATGGCGTTGCGTGAACAATGGCTGCCACCGACCTCGACCTTGGAGACGCCAGAACCGGCCTGCGATTTCCCGGTGGTGCGGGAGCCGACCGAGGCGCGCCTGGAATGTGTGCTGACCAATTCATTTGGGTTCGGCGGAGCCAATGCGAGCCTGATCCTCCGCAAATGGAAGGGAGCGGGCCCGTGAGCGGGGTTTGCGTTGCAGGTTGCGGTGCGGTCTCGCCCGCTGGCTGGGGTTTGGCCGCCTTGCGCCAAGCCGTGGCGCGCGGCGAGCCGCTGGCGACAAAGGAGTTTCCACGGCCAGGGACGTCCCACCAGTTGCGGGCGCGGGCAGTCCCGCCACTGAGCTCGCGTTCCGCCGCGCTGGCGCACCCGCGGCTGCGGCGGGTCAGCCCGATTACGCAATTCGCAGTGGCGGCAGCACTCGAGGCAATGGCCCAGTCCCGAGATGAGACTCTGGGTCCCCCTGGATCCAACCCGGCAGACCGCAAGGCAGACCAGCGGTTAGGGGTGATCTTTTGTGCGTTAGTTGGTTGCGTGAATTATTCAAGGCGTTTTTATGATGAAGCCTTGAAAGAGCCCGCTACCGCCAGCCCGTTGGTGTTTCCCGAGACGGTCCTTAATGCGCCGGCCAGTCACTTGGCCGCCGTGTTGGGGAGCTCGGCGATTAACTACACGATGGCGGGTGACCCGGCGACGTTCTTGCAGGGCCTCGCATTGGCGGGTCAGTGGCTTGGGAGCGAACGGGTGGATAGCTGCCTGGTCGTGGGTGCGGAGGAGTTAGATTGGCTGACGCTGGACGCCGTTCAGCTCTTTGATCGAAAGGTAGTGGTGAGCGAGGGGGCGGGGGCGCTGTATTTAAAGCGGGAGCCGGGGCCGGGCATGGGCGTCGAACTCGAGGCGGTTACCGAAGCGCACTTGTTTCTTAAAGGACAGTCACGTGCGCAGGCCGCGGAACGGGCGCGGGCAGAACTTCTCGAAGGGAACGGAGAGCAGGACAGCAGATCAAGTTTAGGATCAACATTCGGCGGGGGAACGGACGAAGTAGAAGGTGGGAAGAGAGCGGTGTTGTGCGACGGAGTGCAAGGCGTGCCGCGGTTGGATAGGGACGAGGAGGCAGCCTGGCGGGATTGGACTGGAGGGCGCATTTCGCCTAAAGCGGTCCTGGGGGAAGGATATATGGCCGCCGCGGCCTGGCAATGCGTGCTGGCCAGCGCAGAGATCGCCTCGGGCCGGTGCAATTCAGCCATTGTGAACGTCGTAGGCTGCAATCAGCAAGCCATTGCAGCGCGATTTGTCAGAACGCCAGCAACCGTGTAAGCAGGGACCATGAGCGCGAGGATTATTCTGATTACAGGCGCGAACGGTGGTCTCGGGCAGGCCATCGCGCGGAGCTTCCTGCGCGAGGCGCTTGAGAATTTCGTATGGTTGGGGGTCCATGCCCGGCGCGAGCAGGCCGACGGACTGACAGTCGAGTTCTCCGGGCGCTGCCAGGTCATTGGACTGGACGTCACCCAAGCCGCGGCATGGAAAAGCGCCGTGGAGCAGATTCTGTCGGCTCATAAGCGCCTCGACGTGCTGGTGAACAATGCCGGTCGCTCGGCGGACGGGCTGCTGGGCGTGATGCCCGCCAGGGACTGGTCGGAGGTCCTAGCGACCAACCTGGATGGCGCGTTTCACGGCTGCCAGGCGGTGTTGCCCGCGATGATCGCGCAGCGTAGCGGCCGCATTGTTAACGTGGCCTCCCTCAGTGCCCTCCTGGCCCCGGCCGGGCAGACCAACTATGCGGCGGCTAAAGCCGGATTGGTGGCCTTGACCCAATCGCTGGCTAAGGAAGTGGCGCGGCTCAACGTGACCGTCAATGCGGTTTGCCCGGGCTTCGTGGAGACCGAGGCCCTGGGTGCCATGAGCCTAGAGCAACGGAAAGCGGCCGAGGCCAGAGTGCCCATGCGCCGCTTTGGGCAGCCTCAAGAGGTGGCGGCGGCCGTGCGATTTCTGGCTAGTTCCGAGGCCAGCTACATCACCGGCTCGATATTAAAGGTCGATGGCGGAATTTTATGACTGGCTCTACGGGAAAAAACTCAGTAGCTCCAAGGGGCCACGGGGGCATCGACTATCGAAACACTCTGCTTACTCTCGGGGTGCCCTGAAGGAGGACGGCGGGAAGGTTCCGCGAGTTTTCGGACGTATTTATCGGCGGTTGATGAAATCAGATTCTGGATTAGGATGAAAGGAACGCATGGAAGACGCAACTGAACTAAAACAACAAATTAAGTCTCTCATCGTAGAGAACCTCATGCTGCAGGCAGGCGCGGCGGAGATTCGTGACGATCAACCCTTGTTCGGCCCGGACAGCCTGGGGTTGGATTCCGTCGATGCGCTGCAATTGGTGGTGGCTTTGGACAAATCTTTTGGCCTGAAGATCGCCGATCCGGCGATGGCCAAAGAAGTGTTGCACAGCGTCAACACGATCGTCGAGGCCGTGCAAGGGAAAATGGCGCAGGAGACGCGGAACGCTTAGCGAGCGGAGAGCGAGTGGCGTATGATGCAATAATCGTGGGCGGGGGACCGGGTGGAAGCTCGGCTGGCACCTTGCTGGCCCGCGCCGGCAAGCGGGTTTTGGTCCTGGAGAAGGAGCAGTTCCCGAGATTTCACATTGGCGAATCGCTCCTGCCGTACAACCGTCGGCTGTTTGAGGAAATGGGGGTGTTGCCTAGCCTGGAAGCGGCGGGCCTCATCAAGAAATTCGGCGCGCAGTTTCATCTCGGCAATGCCAGTTCGTCGCTCAAAATGGTCTTCCGCAACGGCTGCTTTACGCGCGAGGGCCAAGCCTTTCAGGTTGAGCGCTCGGCGTTTGACCATCTCCTGCTCAACCACACCCGTGCCAGCGGGGCGGAGGTCCGTGAAGGCTGCACGGTGACGAAGTTTTGGAACGAGCCGGGCCAAGTGGCTGTGGAGGCGCGGAGCAAAGAGGGGCCAAACGAGACGTTGCGGGCGTCCTTTCTGATTGATGCCAGCGGACGCGGGAATTTTACGGGCAACCAGGAGGGTCTGCGAGTCGTGCATCCGCACCTAAAAAAGCTGGCCGTCTTTGGCCATTTCGAGGGCGTCCGCCTGGATGAAGGCGCGCCCGGTGGCGACACCGTCATCGTGCGATTGGAGGACAAGTGGTTTTGGATCATTCCCGTTTCGCCCCAAAAAGTGAGCGTGGGATGCGTTTTGGATCAGGAGCAATTTGCGCGCGCCAAACAGGCCCCAGCCGAACTCTTCACCCGATTGTGGCAGTCCAGCACTGCTATGCGCTCGCGGATGGAAAACGCCAAACTCGTTAACACGATTCAGACCACCAGTGATTTTTCCTATTACAACCGACGCCTGGTCGGTCCCCGCCTGCTGCGCGTGGGTGACGCCGCCGGCTTTATGGATCCGATTTTTTCGGCGGGTGTTTATTTGGCCATGTATTCGGGGAGACTGGCCTCGCGGGCCATCGTGGAGTCACTGGCCGCCGGCGACGATGGCCGGCGCCGATTCTGGTCTTATGAGAAGCGCGTCTTCCGGTCCATGCAGTTTTATTGGGATATGGTCGAAGCGTTCTATACGACGCCATTTATGGAGCTGTTTATGCAACCTAGGCCGAAGTACAATTTGCCGGACGCCATCGTGGCCATCCTGGCCGGCGAACTCGAAGGCGGCTGGAAACTGGATTGGCGCCGTCGCGTGTTCTTCTGGTTGGTCAAGCTTCAGGGTCGTCGGCCCTTCATGCCAAGGATCTCGTTTGCAGAGACCGGCGAGCCAACGGTTTAGTTCGGATATTTTACACTCCGGTAGGACGGGGCTCCGGCCAAGCCTCTTGTGCAAGCAAGCCTCGGCTCCGCAGGAGCGTCGCCCTACCTGCAGTCTGTCGGACCTTTGAGACGATTATGAAATATCCAGGTCAGCTCAGCGGCTGCGCAGGGGATCCTGCCTGCCAACCTTTGGTGTGCTCAAGCCGCCTCGAGACTCATAATCTCCACCGTCCGCTCCTGCTTATGAGGGGCGCATGAAAAAGCAAGATATAAGAAGGCTAATACATTGAGGAGGGGCAGGAGAAGCAAGATGGCAACCAGGACATGCTTGCCTCGAGCTTTGGTAATATTGAATGCCCAGAGGATACCGCTAAGGATGTTCAACAGCGGCACCAAACAGGCTAGGGACCACCAGGCGGACATACCGGCGGCTTGGAACAACGGGATTTGCTGAAAGAAAGGCAGGCAAATCAGCATGTTGGGTGGGTGGCCGGCCTTGCGGCAGATCAAGGTGCAGCACTGGCAGAAGAAGAGCCAGGCCAGCAATCCGCCTACCACGACCGATATCCAGAGCCAGGAGTTGGCCGCGGTAAATTGCGGTAGGCGCGTGGGGACGCGTTCGCGCCAAACATCATGGATGCGCTCTTCAACGCGTTTGATTTGAGGAGCGTCGATTTTGGCGACCGCCTGCTTGGCCCAGGTGGTGGCATTGCTCGGGGAAGCGGAGGGCTTGGGCGCTGCGTAGCCGAGTCGCACCAGTAGGTCAGGAGGCAGATCCTTGACTTTGATGTTCGTCATCCCGCCAGCGTAAAGTATGAAGATATAATTGGGCGCCTTGGTGGTTACTGTCACGTTTGTGTACGTGCGTGTCCCGATTTCAAGAAGGGGAAAGGTGTCTTCTAAGGCCCACCCGAGGGGGGGGCAAGCCAGGGCCGCCCCCATCGCACCCCAGAGAAGGCCAGCGCTAAGCTTGTGGCAACAATCGAGCATCTTCATAAGCCATGTCTGCAAATCGCCAGTCTTGAAGCCCGAGCGACGCAAGAGGGGGAAGGCACGATCTGTGCCAGTCAACGGCTGTGCGCGGACGCCTTCGCGCACTGAATGCCTGTATGTGGAGAAGCGAAGGAATCATCCGAATGCAACTCTACCTGGCGGGAGTGCCTGTGGGCGAGGAACTCCATGCGCCTGGCCTGTGGCCCCCAAGTAGGCGCGCCGCCAAACGCGCTGGATCGGAGCACATGCCTGGCTGGCGCTTGGCCCCAGCTCTGCTGATCCTCAGAGCCCTCAGGGCCGGCCGTGTTGTCTTTTTTCTGGCCTGCTCTGCCTTTTTTTGTTCGACTTGGGCCGTCAGACATTTGGTGAGTACGTGCATGACGCGTAACCTCTTGCAATCGGATTTGGATCTCGTCAGGCGGCTGATCAGTGATGAGCGAGCGGACGTGGAGATCGTTGCTGTTCTGCGCCAGCGGGGAATTGACGCCCTTAAAGCCCAGCGAGTCGTAGGGGAATTGCGAAGCGGCAGATCGGTTTCCGCCGAGGTGCTTTCCACAGAGCAGCCGATTTCCACGGGCGCTGCGCAAGCTGATTTGGGCGGAGGCGCGCGAGGGCCCATAGACGAGGGGCAATCGGGACAACGGAGGTCCCACCGCCGCGCGTCCTCCGCCGCTCGGTGGGTGACGCTCACAGCCCTGCTCTGCCTGGTCGTTTTGGGGATTGCGGGGTTGCTCTACCAGCAGCGCTATCATGCCGAATCACGCAACCTGCTGGACGAACTGGCCCGGGCACCGCAGCAGCCAGGGCCGTTGCGCACGAGAATCGCCGAACGCAAGCTCGATGCCTCGGAAAGCGAGAGGCTTAGGACTCTTTCCGCGCCCCAGCCGCTGGCCAGGGACACCGGCTCCTCCGGGACCGGGCGGCTCGTTTTGGACCTGCAAGCCGACGGCCTCCACGCAGGCGGAATCCTAATGACGCCGCAAAACGCCTTGCAAGTCGTCGCGCAGCTCCTGGGACCACCCACTCGGACGAATCATCTCGAACAGACCAGTCAACTCCTTCACACCTTCGACAACCACGGGCTGCTGATCTATTCCGGCGACGGTGGCGAGGATGAGTCAATCCTGCTGGATTTCGAAGGGTCGGGTGGGAAGCATGGCGCGAGGTCGCCGTTCACCGGGGCGCTAAGGGCGGCCGGCAACCTGATTCAAGGTGACACGGACGAGAGCACGCTGTCCGGGATGAACGTTCTGGGACTCAGTGTTACGGGCGGTGCGGGTGGTACATTACAGGGCCGCTACGGCAGCCTGGAATTGTCTTTTGCCTATTACAAAAGCGCCCGGCACTTAAGCGTCGTGGTGATCAAGTTGAAATAGGAGCTTCACCTACTTTCTAGGGGGGCGGGGAGGGATTATGGCTTACTTTAAAGAACATAATCCAACGAATGAATAAACCTCTTGCGATCGCACTCTTGGTAGCCGGCATGGTCCTGATCATCTTCGGCCTCAACTCCAACCAATCCGTCAGTTCCGGAGTATCCCGGTTTTTCACCGGATCCCCCACCAACAAGACCCTTTGGTTGCTCATTGGCGGCATTGTGGCGGCGATCGTCGGATTTGTTGGTCTAGCCCGCGGGTCGAAGTAGTCTCTCACCACTTTTTAAGTTATGCTGTACTATGCGTTAGTTTTTCTACTGGTTGCGTTGGTGGCGGCCGTGTTGGGGTTCGCCGCCCTGGCAGGGCTGGCGGCGCTGATCGCCAAGGTCTTGTTCGTGGTGTTCCTGATTCTGTTTGTCCTTTCGCTGGCTCGTGGCAGACGGTTTTAGAACCGCAGGGTAAAGGTGACGGGGCGCGTGACGGGAGTTGCTGTTGCGTGCTGCCAACAGCCAAAAAGCGCCGGAATTGCGGGACGTTGGCAAGCCACCTTGGAGGAAATCCCGTTTAGGCCACGATAGGCAGAACACCCCACGTTACGATTGCTCGATTTGGCATTACAGGGATGCTGGGGTCAGACTGAGAATCGGGCTAGAGCGGATAAAGTGACAACCACCATCCTCAAGCGAAGCAGAATAGGAGCCGAATCCACTGGGTTAATCATGACCCTTGGGCTGGCCTTGGGTGGAGCGGCGACGTGCCTCTCCTTCGTCCTTCGTCCTTCAACCTTCGTCCTCGTCTCTGGGTTAGTTCTGGCCTGGGGCATTGCCTGTCTCGGCGGGACGCCTGCCTCAGAGCCATCGTCCCCTTCGGTTACGGCGCCTTTCTCGTTTGAGAGCCTGCGTCTGCGGGCGCGCCAAATGGCCGCTCAGGCTTACCATCGGCCCTCCGCCCCGGACTTGCCCGATTTTCTCAAGAAGCTGAGTTGGGCTGACTACCAAGCCATCCGCTTCCGTCCCGAACAGGCCCCTTGGCATGGTGAAGGGCTGCCGTTCCAGCTCGGATTCGTTCATCGCGGCGGCCTCTTCCAGGACGCGGTTCGCATCCACCTGCTCGTCGAAGGTCAGGTTCATGACTTCCTGTTCGTTCCCGAGCAGTTTGATTATGGGGGGAACCACTTTCCTAAGCCAGTACCCCCGGACCTGAACTTCGCCGGCCTGCGAGTGCTTTACGGGTTTGAACCCCACGGTCAACCACAGGAAGTCGCCAGTTTCCTCGGGGCCAGTTTCTTTCGTTTGGCTGGAGAGCACCAGCGTCTGGGTGCCGCGGCCCGAGGCTTGGCCATCGATACGGCAGAACCAAATGGAGAGGAATTTCCTCAGTTTACCGAGTTTTGGATTGAGCGGCCTCCGAAGCAGGCCAAGAGCCTTCAGTTGTATGCCTTGCTCGACAGCCCGAGCGTGGCGGGCGCATACCATTTCGTCCTAAAGCCGGGCGAGACGACGGTGATGGCCCTCGAGGCAAGTCTGTTCTTGCGCAAGGAAATCAAGAAGCCCGGCTTTGCCGCCTTAACTAGTATGTTTCTCGTAGGCCAGAACCGGACGCGTTTTATCCCCGATTATCGGCCGCAGGTGCATGATTCCGACGGCTTGTTGTTCCACGGCCCCGAGGGCGAATGGGTGTGGCGACCGCTGGTCAATCCTCCCAAGACCCATCGCCTGACGGAGTTCCCTCTGACGGATCCCGAAGGCTTCGGCCTGGAGCAACGCGACCGGAATTTTTACGATTACGAGGACCTGGCAAACCGCTATGAGCTTCGGCCCAGTTTATGGGTCGTCCCTCAGGGCAAATGGGGTCAGGGCAGAATTGAGCTGGTGGAAATTCCCTCACCAGCCGAGAACAATGACAACATCGTGGCCTACTGGATTCCTCAGCAAAAGCCTGTTCCCGGCCACGAATTCCATTGGGCCTGCAGTCTAAGTGCCGGCTCGGCTGAGGAGTCCTCCCCAACGCTGCTGCATGTTTTGTCCACGCGCATTGCTCCCGAGCACGAAAAAATTCCTCCGCTCTTCGTGATCGATTTTGGTGGGCCGCCGCCCACGTGGCTGGCGTCCAAAGCTCCCGTGGCGGGCAAGACGCAGGCCTCTTCCGGTGAAGTGAAGAACCTTGTCACCGAGAAGAACGAAGTGACCGGCGGCTGGCGCGTGTCGTTCAACCTTGAGGCTGCGGCGGGCCAACCGGTCCAGATCCGCGCCTGGCTGCGCAGCGAGGGCCATGCCCTTAGCGAAACCTGGGTATATGATTTGGAGAATCCATAAATGACGACCTTGGCTCTGGAACCAAGTTCCCAAGGGATCTTCCTGCGCAGGCTCTTCTTCGCGGTATTGGTCGCGGCCACAACCGTGCTCATCAGCACCTGGGCCTTTCAGGTGTTCCGCGTAAACGGCCTTACCCCACTCAAGACCTTGATATTTGTTTTGTTTGTGGTGCTGCTACTTCCCATCGTTCTCTCTTTTTGGACGGCGGTGGTGGGGTTCTTCGTGCAATTGCGCGGAGGGGATACACTCGAATTGGCAGGCGCGCTCAAACAACCACCGTCCCCAAATCTCCACCTGCCACGCAGCGCGGTGGTCATGCCGATTTACAATGAAGATCCAGCGCGAGTTTTTCCCGGTGTTAAGGCCACCTTCATGAGCCTCGACCAAACGGGCCTGCTGTCCTACTTCGACTTCTTTATTCTGAGCGACACCACTAATCCGGACATTTGGGTCCAAGAGGAATTGGCCTTCGCGGAACTGCGCCAGGAAGTAAGGGACCCCGAGCGCCTGCATTACCGGAACCGCCGTGACAACGTCGAGCAAAAGACCGGGAACATTGCCGATTTTTGCGCGACGTGGGGGGACCGCTATCGTTACATGATTGTTCTGGATGCGGACAGCGTTATGGCCGGCTCGAGCATCGTCAACCTGGTGCGCTTGATGGAGTACAATCCGAAGGTCGGCATCGTGCAAGCGCCGCCGCTACCCGTTAACCGCATGACTCTGTTCGGGCGGTTGCACCAATTCGCGCTCCATGCCTACAGTCGGGTGTTCATCTCCGGCCTCAATTTCTGGCAGGGCGGGGCGGCTAATTATTGGGGCCACAACGCCATTATCCGGATTGCTCCCTTCGTCGAGCATTGCCGCCTGCCCAAACTTTCGGGCAAACAGCCGCTGGGCGGCTCGATCCTGAGCCATGATTTCGTGGAAGCAGCTTTCATGCGGCGAGCGGGTTGGAAGGTTTACTTGGCGAGCGAGTTGCGGGGCAGCTACGAAGAGATGCCTGGCTCGCTGATCGGGTATGCTGCCCGCGATCGGCGCTGGTGCCAGGGGAACTTGCAACACTCACGTTTGCTCTTCATGCCCAGGTTCCATTTGGTTAACCGCGTTCACATGTGGATGGGCATCATGTCCTATGCCGCCTCGCCGCTTTGGCTCCTGCTCCTGGCCTTAACGACAATCGAAGGCATCTGGGAACGCTTGGGCCGCCATGCTTATTTTCCGGGCGGTGATTCGCTTTTCCCGACTTGGCAACTTTCGGTCCAGCGCCAAGCCCTATGGCTCTTCCTGTTCATGATGAGCTTGCTCTTAATCCCGAAGCTGCTCACCCTCGTCATTCTGCTGCGCGACCCTCCACGCCGAGCTGGTTTCGGCGGGGCGCTCAAGCTTATCTTCAGCGTGCTCTGTGAAAGCCTAGCCTCGACCTTGCTGGCTCCGAATCTGGCCTTGTTGCAGGCGCGGTTTGTCGTGGCAACCTTGATGGGTCGCAACGTGAAATGGGAGGCGCAGGACCGAGGCGAGACGGGCACATGCTTGAGCGAGGCCAGTCGCCGGCACTGGCCCGGCACAGTTCTAGGGGTGGTTTGGACGATCTTGCTCCTGGCGACAGTGCCAAGGCTGTTTTGGTGGTTTTCACCGGTAATCGCCGGTTTTCTCCTCGCGATCCCCATTTCGGTTTGGAGCAGCCGCACCCAGCCAGGTCGCTGGGCAAGGGAGCACGGCCTGTTTCTTATCCCGGAGGAATTGGACCCTCCGGAAGTGCTCCGGTGCTTGCACCAGGCAATTCAGGAATCCTTCACGCGACCATGGAATCTAGCCGGGGACGGACTGGCACGTGTGCTTGAGGACGACCAAATTTGCGAAGTCCACCTCTCGCTGCTGCGGATACCCTCCGACGCCAAGGACCCGCTCAAACAACACCACATTGAAGGTTTGCAGCTCAAAGTCCAGTGCTCGGGAATTCAGGCGCTCACAACGGCGGAAAAACGGGAACTGCTGCTCGATCCCGAGGCCATTCGCGCCCTTAAGCAAAAGCCGCATCTGGCCGGCACGCCCTGCAATGTGGCCTCAGAAAAGACCGCCGTCCAGTCGCCCACCACTCTACCGACGCACCCTGTCTTCTCTCCTATGCTGGTTTCCGAGGCCCCACACGCGAACCCTCCCGATGCTCCCGCTCAGCATCCAGCGACGCCGTCTATTTCTCCGCCAATCCTTTAATGGTGACGAGATTCTCGGCGCAGGAAAGCCCGCCTTTCAAGTTGTCCAAAAAACGGGCGCTCGAGATGAGATTATTCGTGCAGGAATCATTGTTGACGACGAAGGCGTTCCCCCCGCATTTGCTGATTAACACGTCCTCGAAGCTATTGCCAGAGCATTCGGTACCCGGGCACAAGCGCCAGCCGGCATTGGTGTGACCCCAGGTCTGGGCCATAAACACACCATGATGATGGCTCTGCTCGATTTCCAGTTCGTGAAACGTGTTGCCTCGCGCCGACCGCATGAAAACCCCCAGATCGTTTCCCGTCAAACGTGCGTCCTCGATGACGTTGTGGTTAAAGTCCAGATCCAACGAAATGCCCGCTCCAAGGTTGTCGTGCAAAAACAACCCGCTAAAGCGGCTGTCTTCTGTCAGGTAGCAAGCCAGCCCATCAAATTGATTATCGAAGGCGGTATAATCGCTCACGGTTAGCCGGCGCGTGCCGGCCGCCGTAACCAATCCGCCGGAACGGCAATGGCAGCAAACGACGTGCTCGATGGACGCGTCAGTTACCGCCCACACGTCGATGCCGTTGTTGTTGAGTTCCGAACCGTCGCTGGCGATTTGCCACAGCTCTACCTGCTGACGCTCGCGATTTCCGTCAATCACCAGATCTGCAACGCGCAGGTGTCGAATCGCGTTGCGTGCCGGGCTGGCCGGGGCACCCAGCACAATTACTGGGCAGTTCGCTCCGTCTTCCAGAAACAACACTGTCGAGGGGCCGGCCCCGCGTAGCGTCAGGTTGCAATTCTGCAACATGATAGGCCGGCAGATGAGATAGGTTCCGGGGCTCAGGACGACTTCCCCACCATCGACCAATCGATCCAATGCGCTTTGAATCTCGTCCCCCGTGCTGTTCGCTGGCACGGTGAGCTCCCGCAGACTACCCGCGAACCCGTTCACGGCAAGGAACTGGCTGAAAATGAGAGCAGCAATGGCCCACAACGACGCAAAAAAACCTCGCGCCGCCGTTCCTGGCTCCGAAAAAACTCTGTCCTGCATCGCTTTGTGCTGCTCTTTAGACTGGTTCAGGTGGGAAACATTCATTCTTTGGTTTTCCGATAGGCATTTTTTGTGCGCTGCACGTTTGCGGTACAGCTAATCGAATGCCAGTTGACCGCCGGCTGGGCCCATTGCTTAATAAGTCCTGTGAAACAACCAGACTCGGGTCCAGTGCGGTTCGGGCTGATCGGCTGTGGCGCCTGGGGAAGCAAGCATGCACGGACCATCGCCAGGACCAACGGCGCAAAGCTTGCCGCCATTGCCGCGCATTCTGAAGGCAGCCGTGCGGCGGCCAAAACGCTTTGCCCCGAGGCTGCCATCTACGCCGATTACTACGAGATGCTGGAAAAGGAGGCTCTCGAAGTGGCAGACATTGTGTTGCCTTCACACCTGCATTTTGAGGCTGCCAAGGCGGCCTTGAACTCGGGTAGCCACGTGTTGTTGGAGAAGCCGATGTGCCTCGATTTGACACATTGCGACGAGCTCATCGGCCTCGCGCGCCAAAGACAGCTTCACCTGGTAATCGGGCATGAATTCAGGCTTTCGTCGCTTTGGGGACGCGTTAAGGAGATGGTGGATCGGGGTGCCATCGGCCAACCGCGCTATGCCATCATCGAACTCTGGCGCAAACCCTACCGCTTAGGGTCGGACGGCTGGCGGTATGATATCGGCCGGGTCGGAAACTGGATCCTCGAAGAGCCCATTCATTTCTTCGACCTCGCCCGGTGGTATTTCGGAACGAGCGGTCAGCCCGTCTCCATCTCGGCCTGCGCCAGCAACAAGCGCGAGGACCATCCCGAACTGCAGGACAACTTTAGCGCCATGCTCCGGTTCTCCCATGGCGGTTATGCCGTAATCTCGCAAACCCTCGCCGCCTACGAGCACCACCAGGCCGTCAAGTTGACTGGCACTAACGGCGCCCTCTGGGCCACCTGGAGCGGTGCCATGGACCGCACTCCCCATCCCTCATTCTCCTTGAAATACTTCGACCGCGCCAAAGTCGAAGAAATACCCTTGGCCAAAATCACGGGTGAAATTTACGAACTTGAAGAAGAAATCGCCAACATGGCAGCCATCGTCAGGGGCTGGCCGTCGCGCTGCGCCACCGGCGAAGATGGCCGTTGGTCTGTCGCCCTCTGCCTGAAGGCCCAGGAATCCGTCCTGACCGGCAAGGTGGTTCAACTTTAAGGGGCGCACCCCACGCTTCACGGTGGAAGCATGAGCACCTCGACGCGCGTCCCATTTTTCCCGCCTCGATAAATCTGCTCGGTGGCTTTGATATAATCCGCGGAAGTGGCGCTGGGAATATCCAAGAACTTCTGCGGGTTGCGGTCGATCAGAGGAAACCACGAACTTTGGATTTGGACCATGATTCGGTGCCCTACGCGGAAGGTGTGCAACACGTCCGGCATAGCAAATTCGATTTTGTCCGGCACCCCCGGAACGAACGGTTCCGGCCGGGCGAGACTATGGCGGAACTTGCCGCGGAAGGGTTCGCCGCGCACTAACTGTTGATAGCCGGGCCGCTGCACCCCGGTGGGATTGGGCGCCGGGTTCGGATAGTCGTCCGGATATACATCGATCAGTTTGACGATGAAATCGGAGTCCGTGCCGGAGGTCGAGACGCGCAACGCCGCCGTAACCGGCCCGGCGATAGTCATGTCTTTGTCGAGCGGCTCGCTTTGGTAGGAGAGGACATCCGTGCGCCGGGAGGCAAACCGCTGGTCGTACGTCATGTAGTCGCCCGGCATGCCATCGCCAATCTCGCCGATGACCGGAACGGGTTTGGCGGGATCGCTCACATATTCGTCGGAGTGCTCGGCTTGTTCGGCAGGATTGTCCAACTCCAGCTTGCCGCCTGGGCCGGGATAAAGCGAAAACAGCGTGGCGTTTTTCGGCGGCCACTCCTCGAATTTGCGCCACTCGTCAACCCCGGTAGCGAACACCCAGGCTTTCGGAAAATGGTTCGTTTCACCCTTGTCCTTCAGATACCGGACAAAAAAGGGCAGCTCAATTTCCTCGCGGAAGAATTCCCCCGTCTTCGAGGCAAAATCCAAATGTCCCAGACTCTCGCCCTCCGACCGCGACCAGCCGCCATGCCGCCAAGGTCCCATCACCAGGCTTAGACTGTGAGCGGTCCCGCTTTTGTCCGCCGCACGAAACAGTTTAAGTGGTCCGGCCAAATCTTCCGCGTCGAACCATCCGCCGACAAAGAGCACGGCCGGGGTAATATGCCGCATATGGGGCGCCAGGGCTCGTGACGACCAATACTCATCGTAGTTGGGGTGCTTGATCAGGTCCGCCCAATAACTGTTTTGGCCTTTGAGATAGCGCTCGTTGGCATTGGCCAGAGGCCCCATGCGAAGATAAAACTCGTATTGGTCCGGCGTTCCAAAATCGAAAGGCTCCCCTTGTTTGGGCCGCTCCGGCTCTAGCCCGCGCGGCTTGAAGCCGGTAAAGAATCCGAAGTTGGCGGCCAGAAAAAACGCGCCGTTGTGGTAGGCATCGTCGCCATTGCCGACATCGCCCATGGGGGCTTGCGGAGAAACCGCTTTGAGCGCCGGATGTGAGCGAATCAGGCTGAAGGCGGCAAAAAAACCAGGATACGAAATTCCCCAGATCCCCACGCGGCCATCGTTATTCGGGACATTTTTCACCAGCCAGTCGATCGTGTCGAAGGTGTCGGAGCTTTCATCCGTATCCTTGGCGCCATTCAATTTGGCTTTGGCGACGGGCACATCGACGAATTGCCCTTCCGAGAGATACCGGCCCCGGACATCCTGAAAAACGAAGATGAACTGCTCCTTTTCAAAAGCCGTCGAAGGCCCAAGCGTGGCCCGGTAATTATCGATGCCGTAAGGGCCGACCGAGTAGGGCGTGCGCTGCATCAGAATCGGATAGCTCTTGCTGCGATCTTTCGGTGCGTAAACCGCCGTGAACAGCTTGACCCCATCGCGCATCGGGATGCGGTACTCGTGCTTCGTGTAGTGCGCGCGAGTAAATTCAAGTTGCTTAGCCACTTCGGAATTATCCTGTGACCAGGCAATCGAGGCCTGCACCAGGCTAGCGCTGGCGAGCGATGTTAATAAATTTCGGTTGCTCCAAAGCATGCTGTGCAAAATACGGGGCACAGCGAGCAAAGTCGAACTGCTTTGTGTTCGTCTGGGATGGCGCCGGCCAGCACATCCTCTCCGAAAATGCCTTCGCTGGGCGTCCCCACGCATCCGACGCCGACCCGGCAGGGCGAGGCTCCTGTTGAGCCTCACCATTGTCATTCCTCCCTCGTCATTGCTTGCCCTTGCGCGCCCACCCAGCCAATCGAAGCCCCAACGGGGTGCCAGACAACTCTGGTCCGTTCACAACACGCGTCCCCTTCCGCTGCCACACCCATGCTAACGCCCGCTTCGCTGCAGTCACCACTTGTTCCTCGAAAGCCCTCATGTTAATGGTATCGAATGCTACCAACCGGACACAGGATTTCCCTGATCCACTTAGGCCGCATTTACTTATTTTGTTACCGGCCTTGGATACGGGTTTTGAATTCGAGGGCCCAGGTCGGCTCGCGAAAATGTTCATCCATAGTCGGGCGTCGATCTCTCTGCGGATGCTTGATCGGCCTGCTGGTAGCGCTCCCCAGTGCGCTGGCTGGTCCTTCGGAAGAGGCCGCTGATGACTGGCCCTTTTACGGGCACGACGCTGGCGGAATGCGCTATTCGCCCCTTACCCAAATCAATCGACAGAACGTATCCCGGCTAACATTGGCCTGGGTGTTTCACACCGGCGACGTTTCGGCGGGCAAGGGAGGCCGGAACCGCAGTGGGTTCGAAACGACTCCGATCCTGCTGGAGGGAACTCTCTACATCACCACGCCCTTCAACCGAGTGATCGCCTTGGACCCGGATACCGGAACAAAGCGCTGGGAATATGACCCGAAGATCACGCTTAACTGGGAATACGGGGATGGGCTGATCAACCGAGGTGTCGCGACTTGGAAGGGGACCACGAAAAACGGCAAGGCCGCTGGCGTGACCGAACGCCGGATTTTCGAAACCACCTTGGATGCCCGGCTGATTGCGTTGGACGCTGCCAGTGGTTCCCCTTGTCCGGGTTTCGGCAAACGCGGCCAGGTGAGCCTCCACAACGTCCCGCGCTTTCTGCGCGGACAGTATCACATGACCTCGCCACCCACGGTGGTTGATGACCTCGTCGTAGTCGGCTCGGCCATCAATGACAACACGCGTGCCGACATGCCCAGCGGCGTGGTGCGTGCTTTCGATGCGGCCTCGGGCGAGTTGCGCTGGAGTTGGGAGCCACTTCCGGCAAATCGGAAAACGTTCACGGGAAAGGTCTCGGCTGAGAAATGGGTTACCGGAGCAGCCAACTCGTGGTCAATAATGGTAGCCGACCCGGAGCGCCATTTAGTTTTCGTTCCCACCGGCAGCGCCAGTCCCGATTATTACGGCGGCTTGCGGCCCGGTGACAATAAGTGGGCAAACTCAGTTGTCGCGCTGAGCACGAAAGACGGCCACCTGGTCTGGGGATTTCAGCTCGTTCACCATGACCTTTGGGATTACGACACTGCGTCGCCCCCGCTGCTGGCCACTCTTCACCACAACGGCCAGACGATTCCCGTTGTCGTCCAGGGCAACAAGACCGGCTTTCTTTATGTCCTTAACCGCGAGACCGGCGCACCCGTGTTCCCGGTGGAGGAGCGGCCTGTCCCGCAAACCGATGTGCCCGGGGAAGTTACGTCGCCCACGCAACCTTTTCCGCTGCTGCCGCCCGCCCTCGTTCCACAAAAACTCTTACCAAGCGAGGCTTGGGCGATTGACGATGACGAGCGCAATTCCTGGCGCACACGCCTTCAGTCGCTTCGCGATGAGGGAATCTTCACGCCCCCCAGTTTGCGAGGCACGTTGGTCATTCCCGGCCATCTGGGCGGAATGAACTGGAGTGGCTACGCGTTCGATCCCACGCGCGACCTACTGCTTGTGAACGCCAACAATCTGGCGGCAAAGATAAGGCTGATTCCCCGGGCAGAATTCCAGGATTACAAGCACCGGACGGAGGAGGGCGAATATACCGCCCAGGCGGGAACACCCTACGGCCTATTCCGCAGATTTATTCAGGCTTCATCGGACCTGCCGTGCTGCCCTCCGCCCTGGGGCACTTTGAGTGCCGTGGATATGGCCGAAGGCAAAATCCGCTGGCAGGTGCCGCTCGGCTCCATGCAGAATTTTGGGGGCAGCCATCCACCGATCCCGCCGGGCTCAGTTAGCTTGGGCGGGCCAATTGTCACCGCTGGAGGTTTGGTGTTTATTGCCGGCACTCCCGACCGTTTTATTCGGGCGTTCGACGTGGAGACCGGGAACGAGTTGTGGAAGGCGGAGCTTCCGGCCAGCGGCGCAGCTACGCCGATGACATACATGACTCGGGCCGGGGGTCGTCAGTTCCTCGTCATCGCAGCCGGAGGCCATGCCAAAGTTCCACAGGAGTCACAAGGCGACGCTTTGGTAGCCTTTGCGCTGCGCTGAGCGGAACGGAGTGGGATGGATGGTGGATGATGGCGGAGATGCGCGCAGATCATCAGGAAATGCCAGGATTTCCCAGGACAGGAACTGCTCCATTACGCCCCCCTTCCCCTTCCCTCACTTTAACCTTTAGCCTTTAGAATTTAGCCTTTGCATTGATACTATGAACCGGCCCCTTAACTCGTCGTTGAAAGTTGAAAGCCCCGATCTAACTCGAATGGTTTCTGCTCGGGGTGCCGAAAGCCTTCGGCATTGAGCGTTCGCGTCCGAGTCCGCCCGGAACGCCGCCTTCAGGCGGCAGACTTTCCAACATCATCCATCATCCATCAATTCCCCTTGCGCCCCAGGTAATCCAGGGCGGCGCTCAAATCCGGATCGCGGCCTTCGACCAGGTCGCGTTGCGTCCATTGGACAGGCACGGTCGGCTTCAGCGGACGACTCTCAATCAGTTGGCCGTTGAGATTCCAGACCTGCATCACACAGAACGTCACCACGATCTTGCTGTTGGGCAGCGTGACCACCGGACGCGGCGCGCCCGCTCCGGCGCCGTTCGGTCGCCCCACGAAAATCGTTTGCGGTGCCGCCGCCGCCAGGTAATTCAGAAAACAATCGCACGCGCTGAAGCACCCTTCGTTCATCAGCACCGCCAGCCGGCCTGGATAACGCCGCACGTCCTTTTCAGGAAGAATTTGTATGGTGCTGCGCCGATCGCCTCCCGCCCGGGTATCGCTCCGCAAATACGCAAAATCCGGCAACGCCTCAAGATCCTCCGAGACGTGGGTCGCCAGCGTGTAATAATTCGGATGCGCCTGTGTGTCGCAGAGACAACGCGCCAGGAAATGGCCGAGAGCATCCGAGCCGCCGCCGTTGTTCCGCAGATCAAGAATCAGCGCGGGCGTATCGGCCAGTTCGGCGAACGCCTGGCGAAGCGCCGACTTTTTGGGTTCCAGCGCGGCCTGTAGGGCCTCGGGGCCTCGGCCTCCGGCCTCCCATATTTTATTGTCCTGTTCAAAGCTCGGCAGCCGCACGTAACCGATGTTGCTTTCCAGCTTCTTCCAATGAATCGTTTCCCCGCCCGCCGCGCCGCCGCGAGGCGCCGCCACCTCGCAAACGAAGTTCGATCCGCCGGGCCGGATGGCCTTGACGCGCACTTGCTTGTCCCCGCCGCGGCACAGGTAGTTCACCGCGCGATATTCGCGCCCCGCGGCGGTTGAACCGGTCGTACGGGCCAGTGCCGTTTCGAAGCGCTCCGCCATGGCCACATCGTTGACGCTCAACAGCTCGTCGCCCGGCCGCAAAGGTGCTGCCGCCTCCTCCGCCGTCTTGACGTAATAGCGGCCGTCCAGGCGCGCCACCGTGAAGGGCCATCGCCTCGAATCGGAATCCCGCCCCGGCCAAGGCCCTCGCCATACCGCGGCGTGTCCGTCCATCAGCCCAGCGACATATTTATCGACCACGACATAAAAATCCTCGGCGTCATGAGCCTGGTCCAGTTCGCGCAACGCCGCCGCGTGCAGCGCATCGATGTCCACCACGAGCAATGTGTGTTTGTCCTCCGCATAAGACCAGGCGCGCTTGGTGCAGGTGGTCAGGTGTTCCAGGTCTGCTTGCATCTCGGCCCGCGTCAGCGGCGGCACTTTCTGCGGCGGCGCGCCCCGGCCGGACATGGAACATAATACCAACGAAACAACCAGCGCCGCGCCAGGGTGAATGAAGGTTTTCATGGTGCTGGCACCACAGAGCCAATCTGTGCAATAGGTGGCATCTTCAGATCACGATTTGTGTCCGCCGCATTCAAAGCGGCACTGGCCAACTGATTCACTTGGTTATCAAGGCTCATACACCGCGCGCCCGCCCGCTACCCTGACGTCAACTCTCGAACTTTATCAAAGCAAAATTGTAATGACAAGCACCTTTTTGTGGCGTTCAACATTCCCTCTCCTGGGGAAGGGGATCCGCTACAGGAGCAAACAGAGGAAACTGAGGGGATCAATTTAACCGCAAAGAACTCAAAGATCTCAAAGAGGAGGGACAGGCAAGAAAATGAACGGGCAGGAAGATGAGGGAAGAGGGAGCGTTCAACGCTCAATGCCGAACTCCGAGAGCTTTCGTGAGCAGGCGCCGAACTCCGATAGATCGCGAGCAGGAGCCCCGGGGGCCCTGAGCGCCCGTAACCGCTAGTCTGGCCGACTCGCTGAATCACTAATTCACTGATTCATAACTGTCTTCCGGCAGGATCATGGTGCGGAAGGGATTTTTTAACCGCGAATGAACGCGAACTATTTAAATGCAGAGCACAGAATGAAGAGTGCACAATGTCTTTCGCGAGCGGGCATTGAGGTAGGGCGCGTCACTCCGTGCGCGCCGCACTGACTTTCAACACCATCGTTCTGCTCTGAGGAAAATGCTCATGTCCCCACTTTAGCCTTTAGCCTTTAGCATTTGAATCACGCCTTGCCACACGGCCCGTCCCAGACAGGCCCAGGAATCGGGCGCCATGAGAGTGGCGGAATCCACGATTCACGGCCTTCACTGGCGGCAGCCGCCCCGGCATCGCGTTTAGAAATTGATGAAAGTCAGCGCCAGACGCACCGGCTACACCAGCGAGCAGCGGCCAGCCGTCTTCGAAGCGGAACGCTCTCCTGCGCAGCTTCGGCAGGCTGTGGATTACTTGGGTCGCTGGCTGTATTCTCCCAGCAGCTTAACAATAGCCCCGTAATCAATATCCGACCGCTTTCTGGCCATCACGTAGTATAGCTCCTCGGAGCTAAACACTTTCTTTTCCACGGCCTTATCGAGGTCTTCACCTGTTTTAAGCGCAGTCGTGCCGGGGATACCTTTTGCGTAATCCATTGCTGTTCGCCCGAACTTGTTTTTCTTGGACTGGTCAGCCCCGGCCTCGCAGAGTGCCTTCACCACATCAAGGTGTCCCAAAGCCGCCGCTTTCATAAGCCCCGTCCAACCTTCAGCATTTTGTCGGTTGGTTGCCCCGCCTTTCTGGAGAAGCACACGAACCGCATCTGCGTGTCCGGCCTCCGCCGCTTCAATAAGGGCATCGTTTCCAGCTTCATTCGTGTGGTTGCTGTTGGCACCCTTCGCAATTAGCTCCGTGACCAGCGGAACGCTTCCCTTTTCTGCTGCCATCATTAAGGCACTCCTGCCGATGTTCGCAGTGGCATTTACATCGGCCCCTCGGCGAATGAGGTACTCGGCCATAGCGGTCTGGTCCTGATGGATTGCCCACAGCAAAGGAGTCAATCCAGCCGAATCCTTCTGGTCAATCTTTGCGGAGTGCTGAAGTAGCAGTTCGGCGACCTCCACGTGTCCACGACCAGCAGCGATAATCAAGGGCGTGTGGCCTTGTTCCGCAGTGGCTGCGTCCACCGGTGCTCCCTTACCGAGGAGCCAAGATGCAACTTCACTGCTACCCATGAGCGAGGCGAGGTGGAGCGGTGTCACTGAATTGTCGTCAAGAGTGACACCGGGAGGTAGCGAGTTGCTGCTGAGAATCGCTGCGACTTTTGCCACGTCATTGCTTCGAATTGCCAACCTTATTTCGTGCTTCCAGTTGGCATCCTGTGCCGCCAGCCACGTAACGCTGGACAAGCAAAAGCATAGAACAACCAGCCTCCTCCACCGTTTCCTATTCGTGTCCATAAATCTGAACCAATGAGGCAGGTCAACTCGGCTCGCAAACCCTTTCATGAGGCACTTATACCGGCTTCGTGAACATCGGGTCAACCGCCGAGTAGAGGCGGCACGGTCGGCACCCGTCTGGCCTCCGTTGACGATTTGTTCGCCAGCTCCCGAGCGGGGTCTAATGGTCAACTGGAAGGACCCCAATCGCTAAGACCGCTGAGTGTGGAAGGCGTGAACGCCTTTTTCGATTGAATGGAGATGGGCATCGCTGACGTAAGCTCTGTTGTCGCAAATAATCGAGCCTCGCCAGTCAATGAAGAAGAACACCTGAAGGTCTTCCGTAAAGTCCGTCGGCACTTTTCGAATCTGAACCCAGCCGAAGCGGTGTCCTCCACTTGGAACACGGACTCTGCCCAGAGGTCTGCTTGCGGTCTCCCTTTCTCCGTCGAGGCGAGCGCCTTTGTGGGGTATTTTTCGAGTTGCGGGCCGGCGACTCGCAAAGCCAACCCGAAAAAGTGGGAAGAATAATTATTTTGGTTCGTTTACCCAGGGCAGATCCAAGTGCAAAGTGCAGAATGCAAAATGCAGAATGGGGCGGCGCGCACGGAGTGACGCGCCCTACCAACCTGGGGCTTTTGGTTTAGCGCGCTGAGGGCACGGAGCGTATGCGTCAAGGCTAACGGCTAAAGGCTAAAGTGGGCGTCCACGCTGGGAAGGCGCGGCACTGCAAACCACGCGACGAGAGAACCTGCTTGTGTCAATCTCCTGTCAGAATCAGCAAATCGTTCCGCATTGGCTGCCGGTTCTCCATGAGGGCGTTTCCCCGAAGCAGGTTTTGGAAGCACATCGGCACGGCCTGCTCCGTAAAGTTGAATTGGGGCTCGGTCTGAATCTGCATGTGGACGTGCGGGCCGGAGGTGTTGCCGGAATTGCCGCATAGGGCGAGGCGTTGGCCGGAATGCACTTTTTCACCGGGTGTGACCAGCAGGCTCTTTTGCTTCAAGTGGGCGAGCATGGCATAACGGTTCGTCGCGATTTCGATGGTGAGATAGTTTCCCGCCGGATGTTCCCAATCCGTCTCTCCTTTCGCGTTGTCTGGATGATCGTCCTCAACATAGGCGACCCGGCCATCGCACGGGCTGCAAACCGTCTGGCCGAAGCTCGCATCGCCGTCGCAAATTTGCCATTGCTTCAGCTCTCCCATGTTTTCCGCCACCTTGAAGATGTCTATCGCGTAGCGTTGCGATTGCAGCCCGTAATGATGGTTGATGATGAGGCTGTTGCCGCCCTGCAACAAACTCGCTTTGGGCCTTCTCGCGCAGCGGCGTGCTGAAGTGCTGGCGCGCGGCGGCCTCGGACGAAATCGTCGCCGCCGCAAAAGCGGACAAACCATGAGTGAAGTCACCATCATCCTGAACGCCATCGAGCAGGGGATCCCAAGGCGGCCGAGGAGTTGCTCCCGCTCGTTTACGAAGAACTGCGCAAACTGGCTGCCTCCAAGCTCGCCTCGCAACCGCCCAACCAAACTCTCCAACCAACCGCGCTTGTTCACGAAGCTTACCTCCGCCTGCTGGGTGACGGCAGCCACTCCTGGCAGGATTGCCGGCATTTCTTCGCCGCGGCGGCCGAGGCAATGCGTCACCTGCTGGTGAACCGCGCGCGGCGCAAGGCTGCCGTGCGCCACGGGGGCGGGTTGCGGCGAGTTGACCTCGATAATGTGGTCGTGGCAGCGAAAACCACCGACGACAACATTCTCCTGATCAGCGAGGCCTTGGAAAAACTCACCACCCACGACGCCGTTGCCGCTGAACTGGTTAAACTGCGTTTCTTCGCCGGCATGACCTTTCCGCAAGCCGCCGAAGTGCTTGGCCTGTCTGAACGCACCGCCAAACGGTCATGGGCGTATGCGCGGGCGTGGCTATTTATTTAAGAACTGACATTTTGGCGGTAAATTGAGGGGGTTCTCGAGGTTTAGGCGGTCATTTTCTTGGGCCTTCCGTGCTTTGGCTGATTTTGGAGGGTCCTATTTCAGAGGAGCGGCTTTCCCGGTGACATTGAAT
>Ga0209517_10002406_pt1 | contig 26437 bp, 18 predicted proteins | sample PeaSoiMetSII2010_FD_187695 | JGI IMG/M metagenome (GOLD analysis project Ga0209517, IMG submission 187695) | Peat soil microbial communities from Weissenstadt, Germany - SII-2010 (SPAdes) (version 2) | ecosystem: Environmental > Terrestrial > Soil > Wetlands > Peat | place: Germany... | reverse complement strand
CGCCCGCCAATCCTCCCGATACGGAAACCTTGAATGTCCAGGCGATTTGGGAGCAGCCCGTGCAGCCGCCTTCGGCTGCCGCTGGAATGCATCGAGTCGCACTCAACATCGCCGGCGGCCGCGGCGGCTTCGGCGGACGCGGCAATCCCGCCCCGCCTCCCAAAGATGCATGCACGTCCGGAAACGCGCCGGAACCCGCGGCCGCACGCGGCGGTCGAGGCGGTGGCGGCGGACGCGGAGGCGCTCCAGTTTTGCAGCCCGGCCAGTACACCGTGCGGCTCACAGTCGACGGCCAGACCTACACTCAGCCCGCGACCGTGAAACCAGATCCTCGCGGCGTGCCGAACATTCCTTAGCCGTATGAGAAGGACCCGAGTCGCCTTCGCACTTCTGGCTCTTACCGGCCTTATGCGCGCCGGGGCTCCTGAGGTCATTCTCGACATCCGCGACTACGTGACCATGCCCATGACCGGAGCCGTCGACGGAAAGGGCCAGATCATGGGTCTTCTCGCTAGAATCAACTTCATGCGCGAAGAGCCGGGCGGATCGAAGAAGCGCGTCTTTGTGAACGACCTGAACGGTCCCCTGTACATTCTCGATAAAGCCGACAAGAAGTTCACCACGTACCTCAACTTCAACGGTGCCAATGGGAAACCCGGTCTGTTTCACAAGCTGCCGACCGACAATGGATTCGCGAACGGCTTCATCAGCTTCGCGTTCGATCCGGACTATGCCCACAACGGCAAGTTCTACACCATTCACCTCGAAGATCCCGAACTCCACGGCTCCGCGCTGCCCGATAATACGAATCTGCCCGGTCTGAATCTTTCCAACTACGTGGTGACGCCGCCGATCCAGCCGCCCGGTCCGTCGATTCGCGAAGCGGTACTCATTGAATGGACCGACACGAACCCGGCCAACTCAACGTTTGAAGGCACCGCGCGGGAACTCATGCGCGTGCGCCACAACGGCCGCAGCCACCCGATGGGAGACCTGATTTTCAACCCAGTTGCGCGTCCCGGCGACCCGGATTGGCGAGTGCTCTACATTGCTTGCGGCGACGGCGCCTCGGGCGAATCCAAGAGTCTTGAGATGCGCAGCAACCCCCAGCGCCTGGACACCATGGTCGGGAAAATTCTCCGCATCATCCCCGACCTCAACGAAAAGAAAGAAACCAGCCGCGTGAGCGAGAACGGCCGCTACCGGATCCCCAATGACAATCCGTTCGCGTCGAAAGCCGGAGCGCGCGGCGAAATCTGGGCCTATGGCTTGCGCAACCCCGCGCGCCTGACCTGGGATGTCGACCCAGCCAATCCCGGCGAGAACCATCTCATCGCCAGCGTGATCGGCCTGTACAGTTGGGAAACCGTGGTAATCATCCACAAGGGTGCGAACTACGGCTATTCGCTCCGCGAGGGCGCCCACAAGCTGGAAATGAACAACCAGACCACCGATCTGCCGCAGGACGACAAAATCCCCGTGCGCATCAACGCCACGGACACCGATGGCACGGTGGCTCCCACGTACCCAGTCATTGAATACGGCCACGTGAAGGGTGGCGGCGACGCTGTGTCGAACGGCTATGTCTATCGCGGAAAGTCGATTCCGGCACTCCGCGGCAAATACATCTTCGCCGATATCTCAACCGGCAATCTCTGGTACGCCGATTACAAGGAAATGCTCGCTGCCGACGACGGCGATCCCAAAACGATGGCGCAGATGCATCCCATTCAGGTCCGCTGGGCGAAACCGGGGGGCGGAAGCGAAACCTATGCTTCGATGGCTCCCGTCACGGAATCGGCTTATCACGCTCGCGGTGGCAAAGCGCCCGGCCTCCCGGGCATCGCCAAAGTCGCTGACGATGGCCGCTCCGACATCCATCTTTGGGCGGATTCCGACGGCGAACTCTACATTCTCAGCAAGAGCGACGGAATGATTCGCGTCGTCGTGGGCGCGACCATTCACTGATTGGATCGCAGCATCCGCAATAAGTAATACTCATTAATCGGCCGATTGTCGGTGATCGGCAAAACATCCGGCTTGGGGGCAATCAAGGAATCGAGCGACCGCTCCCGCCCCAGCACGTCAGCAAACATTTTCTCGGGCGTCGACTCTTCATTCCACTCAACCAAATCCGTAGCCGCGCGATCCGGTAGCCGCCGCGCCAGCGCCCGGCTATCCGCGGTTGGAAACGGCTCCATCCGCGCCAGGAAATGCACGCCCCAGCCCTCAATCGACCCGAACGCGCGCACGTACGGAAACGAATTGCGAAGCGCCTTGGCGATCGCCGCCACCGACACGTCGTCCCCACCGGGACACCAGATCTGCACGATCCCCCCGTCCGCCAAATGCGCTTTCACCACCGAATAAAATTCCTGCGAATATAGCAGGCTGGAAGTTGGCGCCTCAAGAGGCGGCGGTGGATCCGTTACGATCACGTCGAACTTCTCCCCGGATCGTTCCAGGAACCGCCGCCCATCGTCCACCGCGACGTGCGCCAGCGGCGATTTCAGCAGCTCCGCAGCATCCGCGTGATAATAGCCGAACAACTTCGGTACGCTCGGCACCAGGTCGACAACCGTCGCCTGAATGCCCCACGACAACATCGACCGGAACGTCGTCCCCATGCCGAAGCAGATCACCAGCGCGTTGGAGGGCGTACGCGACAGCATCGTCAACGGCAGATGCGCCATGATCTTTGTGATCGGCGTCAGCCTCGTCATCCCGATCCCGTTCACCAGAAGCTCCTTTTCCATGTCCTCGCCGGTGGCGATCACCGTGGCCGTGTAGTCTCGCAACTCGATTCTGTCCGGGAAATCGATGTCATAGCTGCGCGTCACTACCGCCATCAACACGGAAGCCGCGGCCGTCCCGGCGAACAACACCCGCAGGCCCGATGACCGTGACGCGCTAACCCACCCGATCGCGAACAGCGGCAATGCCGCCAGGCACAATCCCCAGCGCTCGCCAGCCCACGGCAGAATCCAGAAACCGGCCACCAGAGGCCCCAGAATCGAGCCGAGCACATTCATCGCATACGCGCGCCCCGCGCGATCCGGATCGCCGCCCGACCATACATCCACCAGCATCGGCGTCAGGAACCCGACCATTCCACTGAATGGCGCGATCCCCAGCAGCGCGCGCAGAATCCCGATGCGAAACTGGTGAGTCTCCTGATCTCCTACGCCCAGCCGAGGATCGGCGAAAACCAGCGGTAGCAGCGCCACGATGCCGAGGCAAATCCACGCCGCCGCGCTGTCCGCGTGCCCGTGCATCCATCTCCGGTAAATGGTCGACCCGAGAAACGTGGCGCCCAGATACACCGCCAGAATGGCCGCGAACGCATACACGACGTTCCCCAGATAAATCGTGTATTCGCGAGTCCACACCACTTCCATGGCCATGCTGCAAATGCCGGTCGTGAACAGCAGCCACAGAATCCCGGCGCGCGACGCGGCCGCTGGAGTTTCCGACGTCACGGAACGGCGCACCTCAGCGGCTTTCCCGATCGAAAAGCTATATCCAAACACCAGAACGGCCAACAGACCATTCAACGCACTCGCGATCTGAAGCGTCCCGCGAAAGCCAAACAGCTCAATCAGAAAGAGCGCCGGAATCAGCGCGCCCGCGATCGCGCCCAACACGTTCGCGAGATAGAGATAGCTGAAGGAATGCTGCGATTCTTCGTCGTTCATTCCGCGAATCGCCGCCATCGCGAACGGAAAGGTGGCGCCCATGCATGTGCACCATGGCAGCAGCGCGACCGCAACCCACGCGCCGGACACCAGGTAGTACGCCGACGATCCCCACGCCACGCCGCGTCCCGCATCCCGCACCAGGCTGTACCCGGCGTCGATGATCGCCGGCACCAGCAACCCCGACAGGCCGATACACAACTCCAACGCTCCGTACAGGCGCAGCGGAACCGCAGGCGCGACACGCCCTAAACGCCGCATCAGCGCTCCGCCGCCCCATGACCCAATGCCCAATCCAGCCATGAACACCGAGAGCACAATCGACACCATGGGCGTGGTCACGCCGAACTTCGCCATGCTCAGGCGAAGCCAGATGACTTCGTACAGCAGGCTGCAAAAACCCGAGATGAAAAAGAAAAGAAAAAACCAGCGGGTCCTCAAACGGGCTCCACGACGCCGGAATTAATGCTGCGCCGGCTTAGCAGTCGCCGTCCCGATTTCCACCGTGTGCGCCACCAGTTTCACCCCGTTCTTTTCCGCGTGAATCACCACGCGATCCCCCACCTTCAAATCGGTTTTCTGAATCGCCTGGCTGTTGCGCGAGTAAGTCGTTTTGGCGTCCAGCATGACTTCGACGGTCTTGCCAGCCGCGGTGGTGACCGTGATGGAAGCGTCGGAAATTTTCGCGACCGTTCCCATGACGTGTTCGAGTCCGCCGTGCGCGAGCGCCAGCGCTGCCATCAGCGCAAGGCACGCGATCAGGCGTTTAATGATGATGCGATTTTGTCTCATTTGGTTTGGATCCATTCAAGAAATCTTTTTCTTCCTGCTCTTCCTTCAATTCGTCGGGACTCTTCGGATTTAATTCTTGCATGTCGAGCTCTTCCTGTGCGCTGAGCGTCGGCAGATGGCGAATAAAGCGAACCAACTTCCAGGAATCTTCTTCGTGCCCGGATGCTCCCCAACCCGGCATGCCTGTCATGCGGATTCCGTTCTGGATGATGAAAAACAACTCGCCGTCGGTCTTGTTTTGCGTCTCCGCATTACGCATGTCCGGCGCGGGAGGATACAAATGCTTGCCCATTTCCGTATCCCCGCTCCCGTTGTTGGCATGGCACGACGCACAGTGATCGGCCCAATGAGCCCGCGCCTCGGCGAGCACCTCCGCGGAGTCAGCCGCTGGATTCGTAAGCTGCTTCGCCGTCGAAGGAATCGCCATGCCGCGCGCCGTGTTCGCGATCCATCGTTCCGTCATGGTCGGCGGATCGAGCGCACTGAATCCGTGTGCCCCGCGCACCGCCATGTAAGTGGCGGTGCACCCCAAAATCATCAGGGCGAACGCGCCTCCCAGAAACCAGACCATCCTGCTCATACTAAAAGTGAAACCGATATCTTACTTCACCATAGATCTGCCGCGCGTTGATGTAATGCGTCCCCCCAAACGTGTTGCTGGTATCGAGCAGATACCGCGTGTTGGCGATATTCACCGCATTCGCCGAAATCGTCCAGTTCTCGCCGATTCGTTTCCCAATCGAAAGATCGAACGTCGAATGCGGTGGCAGGTGCGCCGGCCCATCGCCGTTCAGAAATCCCGAACCAAATTGATATGCCGGCGTCATCCACATCTCGTGGGGAAGAGTCATCGAAAGGACCGACGTCAACGTATTGCGCTGATCGTGATCCAGCAGAAAATTGCCGGTTGGCGCGGATTCGAGCAACCCTCCGGTGATCGGCCCGATGCCTTGCGCAATCTGATTCGAATACGCGACACGCCATTGCGCGACGTGAAACAGTCTCGGCGACCGAAGCGTAACTTCTGTTCCGTGAATGATCGCGCCCAGATCCGTCAGCGGGATGAAAATGCCGGAATCTCCGACCACGTCGTGATCCAGAAAATTGCGCGCGCTGGTGTGGAAATTATCCACGTCGAGCGCCCATCCGCGAATCGGGATGTTGAGACCAATATCGTGCTGAATGTCCCGCTCCCCCGGCAGTGGGATAAATCCGAAGCCTTCCGAGGCCGCGAAATCCAGCGCCGGGCCCGCCAGGCTGTCGAGCGGCGGCGGCTGATAATAATACGCATAGTAGCCGTGCAGCGTCCAGTTGATCTTCGGAATCCGAATCGCCGCACCCAGCCGCGGATCGGCTGCATTCTCATTCAGCAATCCGCTGTAATGCGTCAAACGCAGGCCCAGATCCAATGTGAGCCACGACGTCGCCTTGTACTGATCCTCGAAAAACACGGCGTCCGAATTGGCCCAACGCCGCTCAATCTGATTTAGAACATTTCCACCCGGATTAGCCGCCAAGCCGAAGAACGTGTTGTCGTGCTGGCCCCATATCTCGACTCCGACGCGCGCATTGTGCCGCTTCTTCTGCGCTTGCAGCACCGATCGTCCGCCGAAATAATTCGACCGCGAATTGTCGTCCAGCACGAACGGCGTGTCATTGGGCCCGCCGAGATAATGCGCCTCGTTGTAATGGAAATAGGGCGACAGCGTGAACAGCAGGCCGTCCGAAAAACTGTGGGTCCAATGAAACCCGAACAGGTAGTCGTGCTCCAGGTCCAGATCGCGAATCCCCGCCGCCTGTGCGTCGGGATCGTTCGGGACCTGGTAGTGATCCTCGCGCAGCGAAGCGATCCATCGGAATTGATCTTTCGCGCTGGGATTATACAGCAGCGAAAGAAACCCGCCCACACCGCTGGTTTGATCGTGAATCACTTGCGTTACGGGCGTCCCCAGGCCAAGATCGGAGCGGTTGCCGTCCACGCTCGCATAGTACGCGAACCGCCTGGTGTGGCCGCCGAAGTTTAGCTGATCGTCGGTGGAATTAAAATTTCCCGCGGACAGAATCAGCTCGGCCTGGTTGTCGCGCTCGAATCCCGAAGGCGTCACGACGTTGAAGAATCCATAGGTCCGGTCGCCGTATTCGCTCGAAAATCCGCCGCGCTCCACCTCCAGCTCCTCGACGTTCTTCGGATTGATCAGCGGCGCGACATTGGCAGCGATATTCGTATTTACCACCGGGATCCCGTCGAAAAACCAGTTCACCTGGTGCCCGCCGCGCATATGGAGCATGTCGTGAACCATGTAAGCTCCCGGCGTGAAATCGGTGATCATGGAAAGGCTGTTGGTCTGATCGGCGCCTGGGGTTTGCAGAATCTGCGCCGACGCAACGTTGGTTTCAACCGTCGAGGTCTGCGTATTGAGTCTGCTCGCGGCTCCGGACACTTCGACGCTCGACGTGACGGCCGCAAGTTCCAGTTGCAGATGCAGCACCGGCGTCTTGCCCGCCGCAACGCGAATCTGCTGCTCCAAAGGACTGAACCCGGTGGCGGAAACGCTAATCGTGTACGAGCCCTCGGGTACTTCGTCGATCATAAACTCCCCGTTCGCGTCCGACGCTACAGTCTTCGAAAACGTGGAATTTCGCAGCACTACCTGCGCGCCCGGCAGCGGCCGATGTTGAGGATCGTGAACAATTCCACGCACGCTGGCCGTGTCGGCCGCATGTGCGGATAGAAATGAGAACAATACGACGGATAATAAACGTATCCTTGGCATTCAACTCTCCTGAAATTGTTGTCGGTCAAGATTTAGCTATTGAGCGACAGCGGCAGGAGGTCCCCGTTTCTGATGGGAACGGCTGAACCAACAGGAAAACAGGGATTCAGTTTGAAAAGGAACAGAAGGATAACTAAGTTCTGAGCCGAAAACGACGCCGCCTTCTTTGGCCAACGTGAAATCGGGGCCGGTCGGCGAGGCCGAATCGATCGGGAATGCCGGGCACCTGTCAAGCGCGGCGTGGAGTCCGGCGCCGGACACCTCGTCGTCCATCGAGCCCATTGAACATCGATGTGCTCCATCGCGCCGGCAGCACGCAGGCAGATTCGATTCCGGATCGGCAAATGCCACCGGAGCGATCAGCAGGAAGCTGAACACAGCCAGCAATAACGATGCCAGTGCGCGACGCATGAACGGCCGGATATCAGTATAAGTCTTTCGCGCCCTCTCGGGTATATACTCCAGGATTGGGAACACGCGCAAAAAGGAGATTCGATATGCGGACCACCCGACTTCTGCACCTCACCGGCGTTGCGGCTCTCCTGATCGCCGGATATCTCGTCGCGCCGCGCACCCAGCTCAGCGCCCAGCAGAGCGCGCCCGTGAAAGTGAAGGCTGACGACATCGGCGGCGTAGTCTCCAGCAGTAAGGGACCCGAAGCCGGAGTCTGGGTGATCGCCGAAACCACCGATTTGCCCACTCGCTATATCAAGGAAGTTGTCACCGACGATCGCGGCCGCTATCTCATCCCCGACCTGCCCAAAGCCAAATACAGCGTCTGGGCGCGCGGCTATGGACTCGTCGATTCGCCAAAAGTCCAGGCCGAGCCGGGCAAGCTGGTCGATTTGAAGCCCACCGTAGCGCCGGATGCGAAGACCGCCGCGCAACTGTATCCAGCCAGCTACTGGTACGCGATGATGAAGGTTCCCGACAAGAGCGAATTTCCAGGAAAAGGTCCCTCGGGCAACGGCATTTCGCCGAATGTCAAGACGCAGGGCCAGTGGATTCACCTCGTCAAAACGGACAGTTGCGAGTCCTGCCATCAGCTCGGCAATCTGTACACGCGGACCATCCCTCCGATGTTTCAGAACCTCGACTCGCCTGCGCAAGCGTGGATGCGCCGCGCCCGATCCGGGCAGGCCGGCAACGCGATGGTGGGCGGATTGAACCAGCTCGGCCCCGAGCGCGCAACCGCCGAATTCGCCGACTGGACCACTCGCATCGCTCACGGTGAACTCCCCGCGCAAGCGCCCCCGCGCCCGCAGGGTGTCGAGCGCAACGTCGTGATCACGCAGTGGGACTGGGCGGATCCTAAAGCCTATCTGCACGATGAGATCTCAACTGACAAACGCAATCCCAGCGTGAATGCGAATGGCCTGATCTATGGCTCGCCCGAAGAGAGTCGCGATTATCTGCCCGTTCTCGATCCAGTCCACGCCACCACCAGCCAGGTGAAAATCCCGTATCGCGACCCCGACACGCCCGGTCAGCCGAAACCTGTGGCCGCCTCGCCATTCTGGGGCGACGAATCGATCTGGGACAGCCACACCACGGTTCACAATCCGATGTTCGATCAGCAAGGCCGCCTCTGGTACACGTCGCGGATCCGAGCAGCCAACAATCCCGATTTCTGCAAAGCCGGCTCCAGCCTGATTTCCGCGAAACTCACTCCGGTCGATCGATCCGGTCGCCAATTGGCGGTCTACAATCCAAAAACTCAGAAGACCGAAATGGTCGACACGTGTTTCGCCACCCACCACCTGCTGTTCGCCGAAGATGCCAACAACACTCTCTGGACCAGCAGCGGCGGCGGTGGCGGTGTCGTCGGCTGGCTGAATACAAAAATGTGGGACCAGACGCACGACGCCGCCAAATCGCAAGGCTGGACCGCGCTGGTTCTCGACACTAACGGCAACGGAAAACGCGACGCCTATGTCGAGTCCGAACAGGTGGTCCTGACCGCGCCCAGCGGCGAAAGCCTGGGCACCTCTTCCGCGATCACGACGCATACCGATCCCACTCGGGACACTCGCCTGAACGCTGCGTTCTACGGCCTCGCCATCGGCACCGACGGCTCGATCTGGGGCAGCGTTTTGGGATTTCCCGGAGGTATCGTCCGCCTGAACCCCGGCTCGAATCCGCCGGAAACCGCGCTGGCCGAATATTATGAGGTTCCCTGGAACAATCCGAAAGCGAAGGTCCAGGGATTCTCGCCGCGCGGCATGGACATCGATCGCAACAATGTCGCCTGGGTCGCGCTGGGAAGCGGACACCTGGCCAGCTTCGACCGGCGCAAGTGCAAGGGTCCGCTGAATGGCCCCAACGCGACCGGCCAACATTGCCCGGAGGGATGGACTCTATATCCCACCCCCGGACCGAATTTCAAAAATGTGAACGAGTCCGGCAGCGCCGACTCTCACTATTACGACTGGGTGGATCAATTCGATACGCTAGGGCTCGGAAAAAACACTCCCATCATTACCGGCAACGGGTCCGATTCTCTGATGGCTCTGGTCAACGGAAAATTTGTCGTCATGCGCGTCCCGTACCCGTTGGGTTTCTTTGCGAAGGGCATGGACGGCCGCATTGACGATTCGAAGGCCGGCTGGAAAGGGAAAGGCGTCTGGACCACCTGGGGCACGCGTACGCCGTTTCACAGCGAAACCGGGAAGGGAACTCAGAGCAAGGTGGTCCACTTCCAGATGCGCCCGGACCCGCTCGCGAATTAACACATGAGGGATCTTTCCCCCACCAACGCCAGCATTCTGCTGCTCGATTCCGATACCGGAATGCGGAACGTGCTTCGCGAAGTGCTCGAGAACGCAGGTTACCTGGTCGTCGCCGCTGGCGGCCTCGGCGGCGCCGTCGATCGCATCAAAGAAATGCGTCCCGATCTGCTTCTCACCCGCCCCTATATCAACAGCATGCCGGGCCGCATCGCAGCCGATTTTCTGCGCAGCAAGTGTCCCGGATTGCCGATCCTGATCGTCGCCGGTTTCATCGACGATGACCGCGTTCGCGTCCAGAACGCAACTGACGAAATTCATACTTTCCCGAAGCCGTTCAGCGGCGACGATCTGCTGGCCGAAGTCAAACACGTGTTGCAGATTGTTTACCAGAAAAGAAGTCAAGCCTAGAAGCGTGTTGAAAGAGAGGAAAGATTACATCTGTCCTCATTCGCAAACCCCTGATTTCGCATGGGAGCGCGGGCGTGAACAGAGCGGTCTATCCCCTTTTTCGGCACGCTACCGGTATCCTGAGTCAGAAAATCGCAGCACTACGTGCCGGGGCTATAGTAGCCCTCCGACCCCAAAGTCATTCCGAGCGGAGGGAGGGATCTGCTTTTCGTTCGGCTGTTCTCAACGCTTCAAAAGCAGATCCGCTAGCTGCACTTGGGATCACGGGCGTTGTGGATACGACTACGTGGGGCAGCAATTATCCAACGGCTCAGGACACTAAAACCAGGTGCGGAGCGCGTGCGAGACCGCGTCTTCCAGAACTTTCCCGCCCGTCCGATCTGGGATAATCTTTTCGCCGCTTTGCGTTCCCGGAGCCATCTTCGCGTAAGGCCAAAACGTGAACACGCTCGCTGGAGTGGTCTTATATTGCCGCGTGATCAGCGTTACCGTTCCATCCTCCGGATCGGAGCGGTGAATTTCGGGCGCCGTAATTTCGTAAAACTCGCCCGAGCGATAGACCTCACGTGGCCCTTCTAGCAGGTAACAATCGGTCGCCTCGCCCATCAATTTGCCGTCCAAAGTAAGCTCCTGGCAGCCATAATGCGCCGCGCCTGGTGTCTCGGCACTGGACCGGGCGTAACGATACTGGCGCATCTCCCCGGCGATGATCTCGGACTTGAAATCCATGGTATGGCTATGCGTTGTCGTCGTACCCGGCTGCCGGTAGTGAGCGTTGAACAAATTGATGACCACGCTATCTGGCGCCAGCACCAGCGTCAGCCGGCCGTTGGCCGGTACAACCCATGGATATTCTTTGGCATTCCGGAGAATGTGCTCGACTAAAATCCGTTTTGCGTTCGGTTCGGGTTCCATTTGTGTTCACGATCCCACCGGGCTGCCGGCCGCAAAGGTCCACGGAACCGCGAACTGGTTCTGGGGGCGGATTTTAGCCCAGAAATTTCAGTGGAACCATAATTGCTTTTTCACGCATCAAATGATTGTGCTACTGCTTTCAAGACGCGAAAACTCCCGCCGTAGCGGTATGGCGGGCTTATTATCGTCGCCCTAAACTGAAGCTGCAAGGCTGGTGCAAAATGTTACGGATCCACAGGAAACTTGGAACGGGCCTGGCGCTGTTCGCCGCCTTTTTGTTCGTCTATCCGGCCGCGGCGCAGCAAGACCCGCCGCAGCCGTCACCGGCCAATAGCGCAGCGCCCCAGACGCCACAGCAGCTTGACGACTTGCTAGCGCCGATTGCGCTTTATCCCGATCCCTTGCTGGGCGAAGTACTGGCCGCTTCCACCTATCCGATGGAGATCGTCGAGGCCGAGCAGTGGGTTCAGGATCATCCCAAGTGGAAGCCGTCGAAGTTGATGGACGAAGCCAAGAAACAAAAGTGGGATCCCAGCGTGCAGGGATTGGTAGCCTTCCCGCAGGTATTGGCTCGCCTGAGCCAGAACATCGCATGGACCACGTCGCTCGGCAATGCATTCCTGGCCAGCCAAGCCGACGTGATGCAGGCGGTCCAGCGGATGCGCGCCCAGGCCCAGTCTCGCGGCACACTCAAATCGACGCCGCAGGAAACCGTCACGACGCAGAATCAAGGCGGGCAGAGTGAAATCGAGATCGAACCGGCTGATCCGAACATTTGGTACGTGCCTTACTACAATCCGGCCTACGTGTGGGGGCCGCCGCCGTTTGGGTATTACCCGCCGCTGCTGTACCCAGGAATCGGCGTCGGCTTCGATTGGTATCCCGGCTTCGATCTCGGCCTGTATTTCGGAGGCTGGGGAGGTTGGGGCTGGGGAGGCTGGGGTTGGGGCCCGGATTGGTTCGGGGGCACCATCATTCTGAACCATTCTTTCTTCCACCGTTACGGGTTTACTCATTTTCATGGTGAGCCGCTGGGCCGCTCGGCCTGGGTCCACGACCCTGTGCATCGCCTCGGCGTACCGTATGGGAATCGTGCCGTTGCCAACCGATACTCCACACCGGGTGGATTCAATCGCGGTGCGCCCGGCGGACGCGAGGGATTCGGTCAGCAGCGCTTCGGATCCCCTGGATTTGAGCAGCGCGGCTGGACCGGCAACCACAGCGTCTTCGGCGGCTATCACAACGGCGGGGCCACGCGCATGCAAAGCGACCACGGCTTTTCGAGCATGGGGGCAGGTCGCACGTTCGGAGGCGGCGGAGGATTTCGTGGCGGCGGTGGTGGATCCCGCGGTGGCGGCAGAGGAGGCCGGCGATGACGACGAACCGAGTTCTTTTTAATTGCTTTGCTGCGGCTCTCGCGCTGGCCGCGCCATCTTTCGCTCAACAGCGCTTCGATTCGGCCGACGCCGCGGCGCAGGCGCTGATTGACGGGGCCGCAAAGCACGATAGCGCCAGCTTGGCCGCCATCTTCGGTCCGCAGGGAAATGCGATTATGACTTCGGGCAATCCCGAGCAGGATCGAGCCGAGCAATCGCAGTTCTCGCAGCTTGCCCACACAAAACACCAGCTCATTGCCGATCCCCGCGACCCCAACCGCATGGTTCTGTCTATCGGCGACGAAGACTGGCCATTTCCGGTTCCGATCGTGCGTTCCAACGGGAAATGGAGCTTCGACGCATCCTCCGGGAAGGTCGAGATGGAGGCGCGGAAGATCGGCACCCATGAGCTCGACGCCATCGAAATCTGCGCTGGATACGTCGACGCCCAGAAAAAGTACGCTTCCGAAGTGCACGGCAAAGATGGAATCCTAAAATACGCCGCTCACATGAAGAGCGCCGCCGGCGTGAGTGACGGCTTGGCGCCGTTGGTTCCGCAAGGCCTGATCGATGCCACCTGGGACGGTCAAAAAAACGCACTGAAGCCCTACCATGGCTACTATTTCCGCATTCTGGACGGACAAGGCCCCAACGCCCCCGGTGGCGCGCATAACTACATGGTGAAAAACATGCTGATGGGCGGCTTCGGGCTAGTCGCGTGGCCGGCGCAATACGGAGTAACGGGAATCCACACGTTCATCGTCAATCAGGACGGCGTGGTCTACCAGAAAGATATCGCTCCGCCCTCCGCCGGCGCGCCGCTCCCGATCACACGCTACGACCCGGATCCCAGTTGGATGCCGGTAAACTAGTGTCCTGAGTCTGCCCAAAGTAGTCATGCTTACAACCCCCGTCATCCCGAGAGCAGCGAGGGGGATCTGCTTCCAAAGAGTTGGCCTTGGGGTCGGATGGCCATTGCCCTGGCATGTAATGCTGTGATTTTCCGACTGAGGACACTAGAAAGAGAATCGAGCGCCCACCTGGACTGCTCTCGGTCCGCCCGATCCGAATACCTGTCCCACTCGCGCCGACGGCTGGCCGAAAGCGAAGGTCTGATTCGACGCTGGAGTTACCACGCCGTTGTTTACTGTGTATCCCGGGGTTGCGGCATCCAGCTGGTAGTTCGATACGGTCAGGTTCGCGATATTCAGCACATTGAAAAATTCCCCGAAGATCGAGAATCGGTAATGTTCTTTAAACGTGAAGTCCTTGGTGACCCGCATATCCTGCGTGATCAGCGGCTGGCTGAGCGCATAATTGGGCGGCAGAACCAGGTACGGCGCGGGCGTCTTGCTGTTCAGTGGGATCTTGCCGGCGTAGTTTTCGTTGTAATACGTCACCGCCGCCTGAAGCTGCTGCTTCCCGCATCCTGAATTGAGGCAGTTATAGCCGAGATTCGGATCCAGAATGGACAACGGCGGCGTCGTGTTCCCTGACCCGTTGAAATCGATCCCGTTCACACTGGCCATCACCGGTCCGCGGCTGATCATCGACGAGTTCAGGCTGATCTTGAATCCCCACGGCAGATCCACGACGCCCGCCAGATTGAAATTCTGCGGCGCCAGCGAGGGCCCATAACCGGCGAAATAGTTGCTCAAGTCGACCGTCGCGCTCTCGGTCAGCAGTTTTTGCAAAGCGTAGGAAGCCTGGAACTGGAAGCGGTGCGAGAACCGCTTCTGGACCTTCACCAGCAGCCCGTCATACACCGACCGCCCTTCCGGCACCCAGAAGCTGATCGATCCTGTGGAGCACTCCTGCCCCGGAATATAATACTGAGCCGGCGTGCACACCGGAATCACCGGCGACAAACCGTCGGACGTACGCGCATAGCGATTCAGATCCAATTCACCCAGGTTCGTGTTTTCACCCTGGCGGCGCGCCCAGTCGGCGGTGATCACCAGGTCATGCCCCAGGTCGCGCTGAATGCCCAGCGAAGTCTGATAGCTTCGCAGCAGCGGGAAATGAGACGGATAAATCTCCACTCCCTGCTTGGCGACATCGATGCCGCTGACCGTATAGGGCCCGCTCGCCGGCGGAGTCGGCGCGAGCCTGGCTTCCAGTCCTGGGAGTTGTGCATTCACGATTCCGATAAATTGCCCCAGCGTCATGGTGGTCAAACCCAGCGGAAGCGGAGCTCCCACCTGCAGCAGCGTACCCGTGTTGAAATTGATGATTCCTGGAATCGTATTCGTAAATGCGGTGGCCGCCAGAGTCGTCCGGCCATCGCCCAGCGGCCCGATTGCCGCACCTTCGCGGAAATGCTGCCAGATCGGCTGCGTGTCCCAATACATCCCGCCGCCGCCGCGAATCACGGTTTTCTTGTCCTTGCCGATGGCCCACGCGAATCCGACGATCGGCGAAAAATCCGCCTTGTTCGACGGCGTCGCGCCCAGGCCGTATGGAGCGCCGCCGGTTTGTCCCTCCAGAATCGGAGCCAGATACTGCGGCAGCGGCAGATTCGAATAGAACAACCCGGTTTCGAGATCGTATCCGAGGGCGGCATTGATCGTCAGGCTTGGCGTAACCTTCCACGTGTCGCCCGCCCATGGATGAATCCGGTTGTTGGTGTTGCCTTGTCCGTGGTCGTAGAACCCGGGGAAGGTTCCGTTGCCGACTCCCACGCCGCTGTAAATCGACGACGTCAGGCTATACAGCGGCAGGTTGAGCAAATCGGCGGTGGTTGTGATTTTCGACGGGAGATTCGGATAGAAACTCGCCAGGCCAAGTCCCTTGATCGTCTCCGGCGACATCACGTAGAGACAACCGGGATCGCAGTAATCCCACGGCACCACTTTCGAGGCCATATGCTCGTAATCGACGCCGAAGCGCAGCCGGTGCTTCCCTTTTTGCCAGCTCAGCGTATCGTTCAACTCAAGCGAGCGCGCTTGCCGGAACTGCGGCGAGTTCACGCTGGTTCCCGTGCCATAGGTGCCCGATCCGACCATGGTCACGATCGCCGGCAGTCCGAAGCCGATGCACGGCGCTTGACAATCCGACGGTTTGGCGTCCGTTACGTTGTTCTCCCAGAAGTGGAACTGGAACCGTGCGTCGTTCACCAGGTTGGGGGTGAACGCGCTGGTCAGGCCGAGAATCGCCTGGTCGGACCAGTTGTAGTTGTAATTGAAATTCGCAGGCTGGGGCGTGAGAGCATACGGCCCGAATCCCTGGTTGCCATCGTGCGCGTAGCGCAGAAAAATCGTGTGTTTGTCATTGAGGTGATAATCGAAGCGCGCGTTGAACAGATTGTAGTGGTATGGCTCCGGCCAGATTCCGCTCAGCGCCTGCAGCGACGGAAGATCCTCCTGCTCGGCCAGCACCGCGGTCTGGTGCAGATATTCGTAATTCACAAAGAAAAACAATTTGTCTTTCTTGATGGGACCGCCTAGCAGCACGCCGGGATTCTTGCGCTGAAAAAACGGATTGGGAGCCAGCGGGAGATGCGCCAGCCCCGGATACGCCGCCATGTTGTGATCGCGATAGAAGAAATACCCGCTGCCGTGGTAGTCGTTTCCTCCCGAACGCGTCACAATGTTGATACCTCCGCCCGCGGCGATGCCCATCGAGGCATCGAAGGTCACCGATTGGATCTGGAACTCCTGCACGATTTCCTGCGAGAAGTTCATCGACGTGCCGCCCTCCATCTCGTCGTTGATGGTCCCGCCGTCCATGGTGATCAACGGTCCGACGCCGCTGCCCGCGGTCGCGCCGCCGTTCGCTCCCAGCACGCTGACGTTGAACATGGCGTTGAACTGCGCCGTACTCCCCGGCGAGACCGTCACGCCCAGTTCGAGCGAAGCCAATTGCAGCGAACTCCGCCCATTCAACGGCAGATCCTGAATATTCTGCCGCGCGATAGTTCCTTGCACGGTGTTGCTGTCGTAATTGATCTGCGCCGTGGCGGCTTCGACGACCACCACTTCCTTCGCCTCCCCCAGCGACATCTGCATGTCCACCGTAGTGGTGCTTCCGGCCACCACGTTCGCCGGCCGCACCGTGGTGCGGAACCCTTGCATTTCGATGCGCACCTCGTAATCGCCCGGAGGCAGCGCCGGCGCGCTATACAAGCCCTGCGCGTTGGTCGTCAGGGTTCGTGAAATGCCGGTGGCTTTGTTCGTAATCGTGATATTCGCGTTCGGAATCGCGGCGCCGCTGGTATCGGCTACCGTTCCCGAAATCGCACCGTCCGGCGTTTGCGCGAACAGCCCCGTCGCGAACATGAAGCAGAGTGCCGAAAAAATCAGGCACGGGAACAGCTTTGATCGGAGCGCGGATCTAAGCACGGTTCAATCTCCTTGGATCTTAAATATGCTTGACACCAATCAATTGGCGGAAGAATATTAGAATTCGATTTCCAAGTCAAGGGGTGGGTGTCTAAAAAATCTCACTTTTCTTGTCGATCCGGAATATATCCGTAAAGCCCGGCGTGCCTCCGCTATCATGTGGAAGTGTTTCAATGGCTGGTGGTCGGCATCGGAGACATTGCCGTCAAGCGCGTTCTTCCGGCGATTGCAGTCGAGCCCCGCAGCTGCCTCGCCGGTCTGGTGACTCGCGATCCGGCCAAGGCAGCGGCTTACGGCGTTCCGTCGTGGCCCGATCTCGCCACCGCGCTCGACCACTGCGATGCCGATGCCGTTTACATCGCAACGCCTGTTTTCCTGCACGCCCCACAGACCATCGCTGCCTTGCGCGCAGGAAAACACGTGCTGTGCGAAAAGCCCATGGCGCTGAGTTACACAGACGCCCTCGCCATGCAGCGGACCTCGGAAGAGTGCGGCCGCACGCTCGGCATCGCTTATTATCGGCGCATGTATCCGAAAGTAGCTCGAGCCAGGCAATTGATCGAATCGGGCGCGATCGGCCGCCCGGTTTTCGCCGAAGCCACTTCTCACGCCTGGTTTTACCCCTCCGATGGTTTTAGAAGTTGGCTGATCGATCCTCTGCGCGCGGGTGCGGGTCCCCTCTATGACATCGCCTGCCACCGCGTGGATCTGATGAATGATTTCTTCGGAAATCCCGCCCGGGCGACTGGTTTTCTTTCTACTCTGGTACAGCCGGTGCAAGTGGAAGACAATGCGACGGTCCTGATCGAATACGAATCCGGGGTCCGCGGCATGGTAGATGTCCGCTGGCATTCGAGTGTCGCGCGCGACGAATTCCGCATCCGCGGCAGCGATGGTGAGCTTGACCTTACTCCTCTTAACGAGCCATCGTTGGTCTTTCCCGGCGGATCGGAAACGATTCCCGCGCCGGGCAATCTCCATTATCCATGCGTGGAGAATTTCGTGAGCGCGGTCGCTGACGGAACCAAGCTGCGATCAAGCGGCGCCACCGCTCTGCGGGCCGAATGGGTACTCGATCAGGTCAAGGGTCAAGACAAAGCTTGAGAAAATAGACCGAACCAGTCGAGTATAACGAAGTGAATTATAGGGGTCGTAGTGTGAGCAATCCTGGCAACTCTTTCTGTGTTCGAATCCTGATCCTTTCGTCGTCGCCGGCGCTATTTTGTCAAACCAGCGTCTTAACCTGGCATAATGACAACCCCAGAACCGGTCAAATCTCACCGAGACTACTCTTACTCCAGCGAATGTTAATTCTCTAACATTCGGGAAATTATTCGTAATTTCGGTGGATGGTAAAGTGGACGGAACCGGATCGATCACAGCCTGCTGGCTCGATGTCGGCACGATCGCCGGCCAAGGGAACATTTTTCGCGGCGAACGTGGCAACAGCGACCTCCCAGATGGTTACCGGCATCCCCACCACCGGCCAGCCGATCTACGTGCAGCTATGGTCGCTGATCGGCGGTGTGTAGCATTTGAACCGCTATACCTATACGGCTTTCCCGTAAACAAGCCGCCGCTAGACTTCGCCGTACCGGGTTCGGAGAATCTTAGGGAGCAGGATCAGCGCGGCGCCGAACAACAACAGCGGAACCACCAGTTCGATCGCTTTCGCCGAGGGCAGGTCGCGCAGGATGATGCGGAGCCCCGCCGCCGCGATAAAAGCGTAGGTTAGCCACACCAGTTCTTTTCGATGCCAGCGCGTGCCGGACCAGGCCAGAACGAGGGCGGCAGCGGTCAGCACGATCGTTCCGGAACAAGGAAACCGGAGTACGCTCGTAAGCAGTCCCGCTGCCACCCCCGTGAGCCCCGCGGCAATGAAGAGTGCGGGCATTCGCCGCCGTACGATCAGATACGACAGCGCCGCCGCGATCAGTAGGATCGCGGCCGGAACCGCGGGCAAGGATTCGCCGCCAAAGAAAACGGCGGCGGCGCGTTCGGCGACGCGCGAAACCAGCAGCGCGAGCCAGAGAAAGACGGCCGAATGGGAGTCGGCACGCTTCCAGAAAGACGTGACGATCGCCAGCACAGACCACGCGGCGATCAGCGCGATACCGGACATCATCAACCACGTGCCCGACGCGACCAGAAGCAACCCGAAAGTCGCATAAGCGTGCAGGTTTCTGCCTTCGGGGAGCCGCGATGCCAGCACGTAACACGCGACGCCGCATCCCAGCGCGAAGATCGCGACGGGAACATAGCTCCCCGTGACCGCCACGATTCCACCAGCTCCCAACAGAAACGCCGCGGCCGTTTGCGTAATTTCGAGCATCGAAAAAGTGCGGCCGCGCAGCAGGGTTCGAATGACGGCGCTCGCCCCGTAAATCAGCAGCAAAAGGGCCTGGATCGCAACGCCGGATGCAATGGTAACGGTCGCATAGCCTTCCGGCAGACCCTCAGGCCGTCGCAACAGGACCGTAAGAACCAGCACGGCCGCATCGGCGCACGCCGCTACCACCCAACGAGCACCCGTGGCATGATCCTGAATCACGGCAAACTCCACCATCGCGGCTATCAACAGCAGGGCGACGGTGAACGGCGCGAGCGAATAGGTCCCGATCAACAGTGCCAGCGCCAGAACCGCGCAAGCAGCGGGCACCACGGCCGCGATGGTCTTCAGATTCTTGCGCCAGGAAATCCCCTCTGCGGCGACGCAGAACGCGAACACTACGGTGGCCGCGGTCCACGCGGAAAGAGCCTTGAATCGCAGGGCCGATTCCCAGATCAGAGGCGCGAAAATCAGAATCGATGTGGAAACGCGCGCGGCCACAGCGAATCGTCGTTCAGAGGAAGTCCGTGCGGCGAGCCACAGCCACAACCCGGCGTATACGATTCCCGCGGCGACGCCGATTCCTCGCGGAAGCGTTCCCAGTTCGGTGAGCGCGCGCAGCAGGTAAGCGCCCGCGATCCCGAGCAACGCATACCCCGCCAGCGGGACCGCTTCGGAGGAAACTTCCAGATGCTCCAGCGGAGCGGGCGGCAGAGCGGGCGCGGGGGCCGAAGCGTTCTGCTCCAGGATCGAAACGCGGCGCTCCAATGCGCGCATTTCGAGGATCAGCTCACGCAGGTCCTCCGGTGTAACACTCGGATTCGGGCCGACCGCAGAAATGTCCACGAACGCCCTCCAGATGCACCTAGGCCGGCTGGTGCTCCTCCCACGGCGGAAGCAGCTTCACCAGCGCCCATAAAATGAAAATCGGAAGCAGACACAACACGATCGCGGTAAGCAATCCCTCCCGCGTCGCAAACTCCATCTTGTATGTCGTATATCCCAGGAAACTCTTGGAAAACAGTTGCCCCCCGATCACCACGTTCCAGCGCATCGCGAAAATTCCGATCAGCGTTAGGATCCCGGAGAGCGTGTAAATCCGCCGCCGCACCGCCTCGCCCAGCGTTTTGAGCTGCGTCACCGCCAGTAGCACCAGCGGAAGCAGCGTCCCGAGCATGATCTGCACCACCACGTGCGAAAAATACAAACGTGTGTGGACCATGAAATCCAGGCTGCGGAAGGATTCGTCCGATTCGTAAATCCGATGCACCAGATCCAGCATCTCGAGTGAAAAATCGATAATGAAAACGTAGAACAGATACTTCGCGATGGTATCCACGCACGGCATGTCGATAATCTTGCCGCGCAGCTTGCTGGTCGCCATGTAGGTGAGCAGCACCGCTGCGATTCCCGAGACCATCGCCGAGAAGATGAACACCACCGGCATGAGCGGCGAAGACCACCACGGGTTCGCCTTCACCGATCCGAAAATGAACCCGACATAGCCGTGCAGCAGAAACGCGGAAGGGATTCCGATCACCGTGATCACCCACCCCACCCGGTCGTCGATCCTTAGCGATGCTTCGCTGATGTTCTGCGATCCGAGCGTCAGCGCGCCGTAAATCACACGCATGATTCCGGAGCTCGACCGCGATTTCAGAACGATCTCCTTGCGGAAATCGAGCCAGATCTCGGCGAGCAGCACGATCAGCAGGTACCAGAGATACACGAATCCGAACATCGCCATGGCGGAAGTCTTGTGCGGCGTCAGGTACATTTCCAGGGATCGTTCCGGATGGCCCAAATGCAACTGCAGGGGCAGCGGCGCGACCAGCAGAAACGCGAGAGCCGTCAACAGCGCCAGCCGGTAGGTCGGCTGCACTTCTTTCACGTTGAACACCCGCGCCAGCGAAGCCAGAATGAACGCACCCGCCACCAGGCCGGTGATGTATGGATACAGAACGATCAGAATGCTCCACTGGAGCTCGACTTCATTCGGGTACATGAAGCCATCAACGCCTGGGGGCATATTCCTCCCTCACCTCACCACACCATCGAGATCGTGATAAAAAACTTTCGCGCCCGTCGCCAGGTGCGGTTTCAGAACTTCCACATGGTTATCGCGAATAAACTCGTGCACCGGATCCTTGGGATCCTTGAAATCGGCCAGCTTGCGCGCGCCCGTCGGACACACTTCGCAGCACGCGGTAGTCAAGCCCTGCGTGATGCGGTGATAACACAAGGTGCACTTGTCGACGGTATGTTTCCGGGGGTCGATATAGCGGCAGCCATAAGGACACGCCTGAACGCAATAGCGGCATCCCAGGCAATATTTCTGATCCACCAGCACCACGCCGTCCGGCGACTCGAACGTTGCGCCCACCGGACAAGCCTGCACGCATGGCGAGTCCGCGCAGTGGTTGCACAGCTTCGGAACGAAAAAGCTCTTACCCTCCGCGGCGTAGTTCAGCACCGGAAAGCCGTTCATGCCGCCGTTCGGCGAATCCACTTGCGGATGCTCCTGCAGCGGATCGCTGACGTGATAGCGCTCCACCCAGGTGCGGAAATATCCCTCCGGGACATCGTTCTCCTCGGCGCAGGCTTTCACGCAATTGCCGCAGCCGATGCACTTGGTGATGTCCACCGTCATGCCCCACCAGTGGTCCGCGGCTTTATATTTCTCCGCGTCCGGCGGAGTTTCCCCCGTCATGGTCTGAAACGCGACCCGCGCCGCTCCCGAAAGAACCAGGAACTTCCCGGCTTGTTCGAGCAACTCGCGCCGATTCACTTCCATTCGTTTCGCTCCTCAAAGTTTCGGGCTGTGCGGTTGATGGCACGTTCCACACGAAGTATCGCCCGCATGGTCCTTCACGACCACTTGCGGAAATGTTTTCGGTCTCGCCGGATTCGCCTCATGACAATGCAGGCACACCGTGGCCGGATCCGGTTTCACGGCCTTATGCGCGCTAGGATCCTCGGTATGGCCCGCCGAGGGTCCGTGGCAGGCTTCGCAGGCGATTCCCGCGTGCCTCCCGGCATTCTTGGTCTTGGCGACTTCGTCATGGCAGATCTCGCAGGTCGCATGACCGGCAAAGGAAACCGGCCGCGCCCTGATTTCCTCCAGCGCCGCGCCGCGATAATGGCCGTACTGACCAAAACTCTTCGGCACAATCGCCGCTCGTATCAATAGAAATGCCGCCAGCATTACCCCCAACAGAACCACGAACCGGATCAAGTGCTCGGCTTCTTTGAGGGTTTTCCTCATACGGAGCCAGTTTTGCAAGTGGCGGGCCAACTTCTCTTAATCGCTATCGCATTTACCTGAAACGAGAAAGAGATCCCCAAAGACAGCAGGCTATGCGGACTGGCGCAGGACTACCGCAGACAGAATGGGTCTTGTAACCCAAGGGGCTCTTGCCGATCGACGCTAGGCGCTGTAAACTTCTTAGTCATCATGATCCAACGATCTTTGATAGTACTTGGCACTCTGGTCGTCGCCCCGGCCCTGATCGTTTCTGCCTGGCAGCCTGAGTCTGGAACTTCACTGGCCTCCGTCGAGCCTTCATACTTACAGCTTCTTCACTGGCGCATGGTGGGACCGTCGCGAGGCGGCCGCGTGGTTGCCGTTACCGGCGATCCTGTCAATAAACTGGTCTTTTACTTCGGAGCCACCGGCGGCGGCATCTGGAAAACCGAAGACGGCGGTGTCAGTTGGAACAACGTTTCCGATGGATTCGTGAAAACGGGTTCTGTGGGAGCCCTCGCCGTCGCGCCTTCGAATACCAACATCGTTTATGCCGGCATGGGCGAGGCCTGCGTGCGCGGAAATGCCTCTTATGGAGACGGTGTCTACAAATCCACCGACGCGGGCAAAACCTGGACCAATGTCGGCCTGGTAGCTACGCGTAGCATCGCGCGCGTTCGCGTCCATCCGAAGAATCCGGATCTGGTGTACGTCGCCGCGCTTGGCGATCCGTGGGGTCCCAGCCCGGACCGAGGCGTGTTCCGGTCGAAAGACGGCGGCAAAACTTGGGAGAAAGTCCTGTTCAGCACCAATCAGGCCGGTGCCGCGGATCTCGTCATGGACCCGACCAATCCGGACATACTGTACGCCTCCACGCTGGATCTGCATCGCTATCCCTGGGGATTCACCAGCGCCGGCCCCGGCACCGGACTTTTCAAGTCCACCGACGGCGGCTCGCACTGGACGAATCTGACCGATCGCCCCGGCCTTCCCGGAGGTCCCAAAGGACGCATTGGAATCGCGATCGCCCCCGCGATGCCGAATCGCGTCTGGGCCCTGATCGACGCGGAGCCCGGCAAGAAGGGCCTATACCGGTCCGACGATGCCGGCCAAACATGGCGTCACCTGACCGACGACGCCGAGCTGACCATGCGGCCGTGGTATTACCATCACATCTTCGCCGACCCGAAAGATCCCAATCTGATTTACGTGCTGAACGTCGGCGCCTGGAAATCCCGCGACGGCGGTGAAAAATTCGAGCCCTTCCGTCCGCCTCACGGCGATCATCACGATCTGTGGATCGATCCCGAAGATCCGAAGCGGATGATCGAAGGCAACGACGGCGGCGCCACCATTTCGTTCAACGGCGGCACCTCCTGGTCGACCATTCTGAATCAGCCCACCGCGCAGATTTATCACGTGGTCGCCGATCATCAGTTTCCGTATCACATCTACGGCTCGCAGCAGGACAACACCACCATGGCGCTGCCCAGCCGCAGCGACTTCGGCCGCATCACCATTGAGGATTGGGAAACCGTGGGCGGGGGTGAAGACGGCTACATCGCCACCAATCTCACCGATTCGAATATCATTTACGCCGCGAATCATCACTGGTTGACGCGCTATGACCGCCGTACCAAGCAGGTTCGCGATATCTCGCCCAATCCCGAAACGCATTACGGCTGGGGCGCGGCCGACATCAATTACCGCTTCTGGTGGACCTACCCGGTCATGACGTCGCCGACGAAGCCGAACACGCTATACGTGACTTCGCAGTACGTGCATCGGTCGACCGACGAGGGCCAAAGCTGGCAGGTGATCAGCCCGGATCTGACGCGCCACGATCCGAAAACGCTGGAGCACACGCCGTCGTATGGACACGAAGAGACGGAACCATACTGGGGTCCCATCACACGCGAAGCTTATGGACCCGAATGGTACGCGACCGTCTTTTCTTTCGCCGAATCGCCCGTGAACGCGAATGTTCTGTGGGCCGGCTCCGACGACGGCTACGTGCAAGTCTCGCGCGATGCCGGGAAGAATTGGACCAAAGTGACTCCGCCGGATCTTCCGGAATTCGCGCTGATCAGCATCATCGAGCCGTCGCCGCACAATGCGGCCGAAGCCTACGTCGCCGCGACCCGCTACAAGCTGCAAGACAACCGCCCGTATCTTTACAAAACTTCCGATTATGGCAAAACCTGGACCAAGATCATCACCGGCATTCCCGATTACGATTTCACGCGCGTCATCCGCGAGGATCCGCAGCGCCCCGGACTCCTTTTCGCTGGAACGGAAACCGGCGCATACGTTTCCTTCGATGACGGCGCGCACTGGCAACCCCTGAAGCTCGGTTTGCCGGTCGTCCCCGTGCACGATCTTCTGGTCAAAGAAGGAGACCTGGTCGCTGCCACACATGGCCGCGGCTTCTGGATTCTCGATAACGTCGCGCTGCTGCGCCAGTTCAATGCGACGTCACTCAATGATCGAGTCCATGTCTTCACTCCCCCAACCACGGTTCGCTTCCGAGCCAATGCCGGCGCGGCTGGTGGATTCGGCAATGATCCATCCGGAACCGGAGAGAATCCGCCCGCGGGCGTGGACATTCCGTTCTATTTGAAAGACGCGCCGTCCGGACCCGTTACATTGAAGATCGTTCGCGAGCGTAACGGCGCGAGCGAAGACGTCCGGACGTTCGCCATGGATACCAGCGGCCGAGCCGCGCCAGCCGGCGCTGGTCGTGGGGGTGGCGGTGGACGACGCGGGCGCGGTGGCCGAGCCACTGCCGTCCAGGGCGCGAACAACTTTGTTTGGGATTTCCGCTACGCTCCACCGAACGTGATTCCCGACGCCGTATTTCAGGGGCAAGCCGTCGGCCCGCTCGCCGCGCCCGGAAATTATCGTGTCGAGCTTACCGTCGCGGGCCAGACCTACACGCAGCCGTTCAAGCTGGTGAAAGATCCGCGGCTCTCCTACACCGACGCCGAACTCGAGGAGCAGTTCCAGTTCATGAAGCGCGTGAGTGACCGCCTGGAACAAACCATGTCGACCGTTCGCCGCATCCGCGACATGCGCAAGCGCGCTGAAGATATGGTCGCGCAGGCAAAGAAGGATGGGAAAAACGCGGCGGATCTGGACCGCGCCTTGAAGGCCCTGAACGACAAGCTGTATACCATCGAGGAGCGTCTGGTCCAGTTCCGCGCCCGCGCCGGCGAGGATTTGATAAACTACCCAACCGGAATCGATAGCAAGCTGGCTCGTCTTCTCGATTTCTCATCCATGGCCGATGCGCCGCCCACCGAGGGCGAGAAAGAGCTGTACGGGCGTCTTTCCGAAGGCGTCACCGATCGCGTGAGGCTGGTCGATCAGGTGGAGAAAACCGAATACGCGACAGTAGCGAAGGTGGCCGGGTCCAGGTAGACTCGCGGCGGCGGGGGGTTCCCGCTGCGAATTTAATTTGATAAAGTATGCGTCATCGATTTCGGAGCTGTGGGTCCGAAATCAGAAAGGTCTTGCGATGACTCGACACTGCTTCAGGGTCCTGTCTGGACTCTTCTTCTTTGCTGTTCTCTCCTTCGCGCAAAATGAGGGCGCGATTTCCGGTACAGTGCAGGATAGCTCCGGTGCTGTGCTTCCCAGTGCGACGGTAAAGCTCACCAACCATGAGCAGGGCACCGTTCGCACGGCAACCACCAACCAGTCCGGTGTATATCAGTTCACATTCCTTCCAGCCGGCACTTACGATCTGGAGGTAACCGCGCAAGGCTTCAAAACGCAGACCAGGCCGAATCTGCCGCTGGCGGTCGCCCAGAACACTCGTATCGATGTCAGCCTG
>Ga0209517_10002404_pt1 | contig 26451 bp, 17 predicted proteins | sample PeaSoiMetSII2010_FD_187695 | JGI IMG/M metagenome (GOLD analysis project Ga0209517, IMG submission 187695) | Peat soil microbial communities from Weissenstadt, Germany - SII-2010 (SPAdes) (version 2) | ecosystem: Environmental > Terrestrial > Soil > Wetlands > Peat | place: Germany... | reverse complement strand
GGACGCGGCTGCGGGAGGAAACAGAGTTTCGCCCCAAGCCGATGGTGCCGATTGGGGAGCGCCCGATCCTTTGGCACATCATGAAGATTTATGCCCACTTCGGGCATAAGGAATTCGTCCTTTGCCTTGGGTACAAGGGCGAGGTGATCAAGGATTACTTCCGGAACTACCAGTGGAACACCAGCGACGTCACGCTAAAGTTGGGCGCGCGGCCGCAAATCAAGTACCACAGCCAGCATGCGGAAGAGGATTGGAGCGTAACGCTGGTCGATACGGGATTAGCCACAATGACGGGCGGGCGTTTGAAGCGCGCTCTGCGGTTCATCGAGGACGACACCTTCCTTTTAACTTATGGCGATGGGCTGGCCAATAGTGACATCAACGCGACGATCGCCTTTCATCAAAAGCAAAACAAGATCATTACGATTACCGCAGTGCAGCCCGCCGGGCGTTTTGGTGATTTGAAAATCGAAGGCGACCAGGTAACGGCCTTCAAGGAGAAAGCCGAGAAGGAGGCGGGGTTTATCAACGGCGGGTTCTTTGTGGTGAGCAAACGCATCGGGCAATACCTTACGGATGACACGTGCATCCTCGAGCAGGAGCCCCTTAACCGGTTGGCCGCCGAGGGTGAGATCGCGGCTTATCGCCACACCGGGTTCTGGCAGTGCATGGACACTTTTCGCGAGCAGCAGCTTTTGGCCAAGCTGTGGGACAGCGGGAGCGCCCCCTGGAAGCTTTGGTCAGGCCGGACATGAACACGACGGACTTCCTCGTCATCGGCGGGGGAATCGTTGGTTTGAGCATTGCCCGTGATCTGAAGCGCCGCTACCCGGATTGCCGAGTGGCGCTCCTGGAGAAGGAGGCGGAGTGCGGTCTGCATGCCAGCGGCCGCAATAGCGGCGTGATTCACGCGGGGTTCTATTACACGGCCGACAGCCTCAAGGCGCGGTTCACGCGGGAAGGCAATCGCACGCTTAAGGACTATTGCCGGAGCCGCAAGATTCCGATCAATGAGAGCGGCAAGTTGGTCGTTGCCCGCGACGAATCCGAACTGCCTCAATTGGACGAGTTGTTGCGGCGAGGGCGGGCCAATGGGGTTGAACTGCAATCGATCAGCGCCAGCGAGGCCAAGGCAATTGAACCACGAGTCAGAACGTTCCAACGCGCAATTTTTTCGCCGACCACCGCCACAGCCGACCCGGCGCTAGTAGTGCAGGCGATCCGGCGTGACGCTCTGGAGGAGGGCATCGCCATTCATCAGAAGACCGCCTATCTCGGCAAAATCAACGACCAGATCAAGACCTCCGCCGGGGACTTCACCGCGCGTTTCGTGGTCAATGCCGCCGGGCTGTACGCCGACCGCGTGGCGCGAGACTTCGGATTTTCTGCAGAGTACCGCATTCTGCCTTTCAAGGGGATCTACCTTTATTCCGGCGAACCTGTCGGGGCGTTGCGCACCAATGTCTATCCCGTTCCAGACCTGAGGAACCCGTTTTTGGGCGTTCATTTTACGGTCTCGGTCGATGGCCGCATAAAAATCGGTCCAACGGCTATTCCTGCCTTTTGGCGGGAGCAGTACGAAGGCTGGGCGAACTTCCAAGCGAGCGAGTTCGCTGAGATTGTCTTTCGGGAGTTGGGCCTGCTTTTTTTGTCCGGGTTTGGCTTCCCTCGGCTGGCGGCGCAGGAGAGCCTCAAGTATTTCCGACGGCGCTTGGTATCGCTGGCGGCTACCCTGCTGGAAGGGGTGCGCCTGGACCAATACCGGCACTGGGGAAAGCCAGGGATTCGGGCGCAACTACTCAACATCCGAAGCCGCAAGCTGGAAATGGATTTTGTCATTCAAGGGGATGCGAAATCGCTGCACGTTTTAAACGCTGTTTCGCCCGCCTGGACGTGTGCGGCCCCTTTCGCAAAGTACGTTTGTGATCGAGTCGAAAGCTCGGTAAAGTAGCCCGATGAACATATTGATCCCGGGCAATCAAATCATCGCCCTCAATGTTTAACGGCTTCTATTCCGGCAAACGCGTTCTCGTTACCGGCCACACGGGGTTCAAGGGCGGCTGGCTTTCATTTTGGCTGCACCAGCTCGGCGCCATTGTCTGGGGCGTGAGTCTCCCGCCACCGACCCACCCGAACCTCCACGAGCTGATTGCCAAGGAAGTGTTTGCTGGAGAAACCCTCTGCGACATCACCGATCTCGATGGCCTCAGACAGGCTCTTGAGGAAGCCCAGCCCGAGGTGATCTTTCACCTGGCTGCCCAGGCAATCGTTCGCACCTCGTACGCCGAGCCCCTCGAGACGTTCCGGATCAACGCCCTCGGCACAGCCCATCTCCTCGAAGCGGTTCGACGCCACGAGCTGCCTTGCCCCGTCATCGTCGTTACCAGTGACAAATGCTACGAAAACCGCGAGTGGGAATTTTCCTATCGCGAGAATGACCCGCTGGGCGGACACGACCCTTACTCGATGAGCAAGGCAGCGGCGGAACTGGTTGCGCAGGCATGGAGCCGGTCTTTCTTCCAGCCCAGTCCCCGCCTCGGCCCCGTCGCCACGGTCCGCGCGGGCAACGTTATCGGTGGAGGCGATTACGCCGTTGACCGCATTGTCCCCGACTGCGTGCGGGCGCTGACCGAAGAACAGCCCATCGTGGTGCGTCGCCCCAGCGCCATCCGGCCCTGGCAACATGTGCTTGAATGCCTGAGCGGCTATCTGTGGCTCGCTGCCCGCCTCTCAGCCGAAGGGAAGAGATCACCCTTGCAGAGCGCCTTCAACTTTGGCCCGGAACCTTCTGCGCGCCAACCAGTACAGCGGCTGGTGGAGGAAATCCTCGCGATCTGGCCCGGCAGGTGGGTGGACGGCTCCAGCCCGAAGGCGCCTCATGAGGCCAGCCTGCTCTCTCTTTCGATCGAGAAGGTGGGAGCCCTCCTGGGCTGGTACCCGGCCTGGAACTTCAAAGAGGCGGTACAGCACACGGTCGCCTGGTACCATCGGCGCCACGTTTTGAAAGCGGCTGACATGCTGCCCTTCATGCGCGAGCAGGTCGGCGACTATGTCCGCGCCGCGAATGCGCGGGGCCTGGCGTGGTGCCGGGGAAAAGGCAAGGTTGAGGAGGGCGTTGGCGATGCGCGGCCGCGTTGACGAGGTCACCCTGCGGAAAGAGACTTGCTTCCACCATCCGTTCATGCCACAAGCCTTGTGATGAGTTCCGATGCGGCTCAGTTAAAGGCCGAGATTCTTCGCCTCACAGCAGAATTTTCGAAGCTTTCCCATGTGGCCAACCGCCCAGGGTACGAGGGAGCAGAAAACCCTTCCGTGCCTCGCCGCGAGTTCCTGCCCGGCACGACTCCCGTGCCCTATGCCGGGCGCGTGTTCACCGAGGAGGAAGTCGCCGCGGCGGTGGCGGCGACGCTGGATTTCTGGCTGACGCTGGGCAAGGAGGGTGAAGCCTTCGAGAAGGCGTTGGCGCACTTCCTTGGGGTCAAATCGAGCGTGCTGTGCAACTCCGGTTCTTCGGCGAACCTCTTGGCAGTCTCGGCTTTGTCCAGTCCCCGGCTCGGGAACCGCCGCCTCAAGCGGGGCGACGAGATCATTACGGTGGCGGCTGCTTTTCCCACCACGGTAGCTCCGATTCTCCAGAATGGCTTTGTGCCGGTGTTCATCGACGCTGACCCGCAGACGCTCAACGCCAAAACCGAGGAGTTGGAGGCGGCGTTGGTTCCCGGGCGGACCAAAGCAGTGTTCATGGCGCACACGCTGGGCAATCCCTTTAACCTGGCGGCGGTAACGGAGTTTTGCCGCAAGCACAGGTTGTGGTTGATCGAAGACAATTGCGATGCCCTTGGTTGCACTTACGACGGGCAGCTCACGGGGACGTTCGGCGACATGTCCACGCAATCCTTCTATCCGCCCCACCATATCACGCTGGGCGAAGGCGGCGCCGTGAATGTCAAGGACAGCCTGAAGTTCCGGACCATTATCGAAAGCTTTCGCGATTGGGGGCGGGACTGCTGGTGTGCGAGCGGGCAGGATAACACGTGTGGCCGGCGCTTCCAATGGAAGCTGGGCGAATTGCCAGAGGGCTACGACCACAAGTACATCTATTCGCACCTGGGCTACAATCTCAAGCCGCTCGATATTCAAGCGGCGATCGGCCAGGTGCAACTGCGCCGATTGCCCCAGTTTGTCCAGGCGAGGATCGATAACTGGAACACGCTGCGCGCCGGGTTGGCCAACCTGGAGGAACATTTCGACTTTATGCTTCCCACTCATGCCACGGCTTGGACGCCCTCGGGGTTCTCCTGGGATGGGTCGGGCCACCGGTCGGTTTGCTCCTGGTTCGGTTTCATGCTGATGGTCAAATCCGGCCAGCGCTTCAACCGGGTCGAATTGGCGCGCCACCTGGACGCCAAGAAGATTGGCAACCGTGTGCTATTCGGCGGCAACCTCGTGCGGCAGCCGGTGCTAGTGCAACTCCAGCGGGATCTGCCGGGCGCGTTTCGGGTGGTGGGCGAGCTCAAGGGCGCGGACCGGATCATGAACGAAGCGATTTTTGTGGGCACTTATCCCGGGATGACACCTGCGATGCTCGAATACATGGTGGAAACGATCCAGGAATTTGCCAAAGTCGCTTAGCCCCGCTTAGCCCGGATATTTCCCACTCCGGTAGGGCGAGGCTCCTGCCGAGCACCTTGCGCAAGCAAGCCTCGGCTCCGCAGGAGCCTCGCCCGTCCCGCAGGCTGTCGCACTTTTGAGACGAGTGTGAAAGGGTGGCTTTTGAGGTGCTTTTGCTCCCCGACTTCATACGCCTGTTTGATATAGGCGCACAGTTCCTCGTTCAAGTCCTCCGGCTTCTGAAGCTGGAAATGATGGACGTGGTTATGACGCGAGATGGAGTCGATGCGCACGAAGCACGGTCGTTCGTGCCGCTGCGCCAGAACCAGATGCCCAATATCTGTGGACCCAGGGGCAGTTGGGGGTTTCGGGATGACCCAGGCGTAACCCCCGCACGACCTCATTGCCAATCCGGGTCACCAAATCGATGCCGCCCTGTTCGGGTCAGCGCCGAAAAATCTTGCATTCCAAACGCGCGATCGCCATAATGCGGAAGGTCGGTGTAAATTATTCCGCCACCCCTAAAGCTTATGAAGAGAACCCTTCCGTTTTCAGTCTTATTAGCATCACTGATAGTGTCCTTTGGCCAGAGCGGGACCAATCTCTTTATCCTCATCCAGCCACAGAGCCAGATCGTTCCGGTCGGCTCGGAAGTTAGCTTCAGCGTGGTGGCGGGGGGTACCGGCCCATTTAGTTATCAATGGCAATTCAATGGGACAAATCTGCCCAACAACTCCATCACTACGGTAGCCGGCACCGGCGCGGCAGGGTTTTCCGGGGATGGTGGCGCGGCGACAAACGCTATGCTTTGGCAACCCGCTGGCGTGGCAATCGACAGGCTGGGCAATATGTTCATTGCGGACTACCTCAATGACCGAGTTCGTAAAGTGAACGCCAGTGGCACGATCACCACCATTGCGGGCGGCGGGGCCGGTGGGCTGGGTGACGGGGGCCCAGCCACGAACGGGAGCCTCCATTACCCCGCCGCCTTGGCATTCGACCACTCTGGCAACCTGTTCATCGTGGACGTTTACGGCCAACGTATCCGCAAGGTGAGCACCAACGGCATCATCACGACGGTGGCGGGCAATGGGGCAGCGGCCTTTGCCGGCGACGGCGGCCCAGCGACAAACGCAAGTATATACTATCCCTCCGGTGTGGCAGTGGATGGAGTGGGCAACCTGTTCATCGGGGACCAATTCAACCAGCGCGTCCGCAAGGTGAGCCCAAGCGGAATCATTACCACTGTGGCGGGCAATGGCGCTGCTGCGTACTCTGGCGACGGCAGCGCGGCCACCAACGCCAGCCTGAACCGTCCGTTTGGAGTGGCCGTGGATAGTGCCGGCAACCTGTTCATCGGGGACCAACTGAACCAGCGCGTCCGCAGGGTGGACACTAACGGGATCATCACGACCGTTGCGGGCAATGGCATCGTTAGTTATTCCGGGGACGGCGGTCCTGCAACGAACGCGAGTATTAATAATCCTACTGGTGTGGCAGTGGATGGTTCTGGCAGTCTGTTCATAGCAGACGATCTGAACAACCGTGTGCGCAAGGTTGATGTCAGCGGTATCATCACGACCGTTGCGGGCAATGGCGGTGGTGGTTATTCGGGTGATGGGGGTTCGCCAACCAATGCCAGTATCAACAATCCTTCCGGGGTCACGCCAGACGGCGCCGGCAATTTGCTGATTGCGGACTACCTCAACCAGAGGGTTCGAAAGGTGGTCTCCGGCCCTCCGACACTCACGGTTTACAATGTGGGCGCAACTAATGCAGGCAATTACACGGTGATCGTGAGCAATCCGTTCCAAAGCGTGACTAGCTCGGTTGCGGTGTTGCAGGTCAATGTTGGTATCCTGGTTGACGGCCAATACGCTGCTGGAACGGTCCAGTCGGTGGGGGCTGCGGAGGTCGCGATCGTCGGTCCCTTCGGCGATGGCCCGATTTTTTATACCCTCGATGGCACCCCACCAACGATCAGTTCACTCCTTTACACCGATCCGTTTATCCTCACCAATACCGCAACTGTTCAAGCGCTAAACTTAAGCGCGGATTTCTCGCAGAGTGTTTTTTCTTCCGCGGTCCTGGTGCGGATCACTCCCGAGTATAATTTGGAAACGTCCGTGGTTGGAGAGGGCACAATCAGCGCCGCTCCGCCCAGCGGTCCTTATGCGAGCAACAGCGTGGTGGTGTTGACCGCCTTGGCCGCATCCAACTGGGTGTTTGACCACTGGGCAGGGGATATAACAGGGAACCAGAATCCGGCGAGCGTGACGATGAACGGGCCGCGCAATGTGCAGGCACTGTTCGTGCAAACGGCTTTCCCGCTAACAGTAGGCACTCCGGGTGGGGGTAGTGTGACTGCGAACGGACGAGCCATAGCGCCTGCGACGTATTACACCGCCGACAGCCAGGTTACACTGGCAGCCGCCGCGAGCAACGGTTGGACTTTTCTGGGATGGACCGGCGATGTACAAGGGACTAACAATCCTCTGAGCGTGACAATAAGCAAGACCAACAACATCCAGGCCGTTTTCGGGACCGAGGTGAGCACGAGCGTCGTTGGGCAGGGAAGCATTGCCCTGGCCCCGCCTAATCCGGTGCCCTTTGGAACTGCCACCGTGATGGCGGTCCCAGCACCTGGGTATTTCTTCCGATTTTGGGGCGGGGCACTTACCTGGACGAACAACCCGACCAACCTCGTCGTTAACGCGCCCGGCCTTAGTGTGAGCGCATTGTTTGCCGCTGTGCCCGCTGGAAAATGCACGCTGAGCGTCATCGTGAATGGAAACGGTACGGTCGCGGCAAATCCGCGGCAGGCATACTACAACCAGGGCGATACGGTAACGCTTACGGCGACGCCGACCGGTGCGCAATCGAGCTTTACTGGCTGGGGCGGCGAGGCTTCAGGAACCAACGACCCCTTGTCGCTGGTGCTGGACACCAACGAGATCGTGATCGCGAATTTTGTTTCGTTGCCGCCCGTGAGCATCTCGCTTGTGGAGAATCCGCCGGGTGCACCTCCCGGGACGTACGCGGGCGTAACCTTCAGAGGCCTGGCCGGTTACACCTACGTCATCCAGTACACGCGCGATCTCGCGAACACCAACTCCTGGACGACGCTGACCAATCTAACCCTGGAGCAGCCAGTCGAGCTGTGGTTGGACACGAGCACAAATGCGTTGGGCCAGGGCCAGCGCTACTACCAGTTCTTGCCCGCCCAGTGAGTGGCCGGCTTACGCACAAGGCTGGGAACTCGCCACGGAAACTATTGGAGCCGGTAAAACAACGGGTTACTGCTGGTCGGCAAAGTTACCATGAACACCGCCGCGGTGGTCTGGATTTGCACCGGATTGGTCACCGGTTGCCAGCTCGAAGGTGAACTCAGATTGCTCGAGACCATCAGTGTCGAGGCAGCTCCGCTGAAGGGCCACTGCAATTCCCAAGCACCGCTTTGGAGGTTGCCGCTCAACATCAGCGGCGCTGCCATCCCGCCGATGGCGCCGGCCACGGGCAAGACGTTGCCGTCGGTGAAAAAGAACGAGGTCGTATTGAACCCCGCTTCGTTAACGCCGCTCACGGCTTGATACTCCGAACTCCAATAAAACGCTCCGAGACAAAGTCGATTGGGCACCCTCTCAACGATGTGGGCCAGGCTTGCAATGAAGTCGATCTGACCGGCAGTGGTGGGCAAAAAACCATCGAGAGCGTTGGTCCACGAACTAACGGTATTTGTCCACGGAAAGGCGGTTTCCGCCACGACGATAGGTTTACGGTAGCGGACGGCGGCGTTGCTCAAACAGGCGTTCAGGTTAGTCAAGGGGCCATGGAAGAACGGATAATAGCTCTGGCCGATGATGTCGTAGGGAACCGCCTGGAAATTGAGATTGTCAAAAAACCACCTCGTGGTAGCCCAGTCCCCACCGCGGTCAATGTGAACAATAATCTTCGGCATGGCTGTGCCAGCAACCGTCGTGGCATCCTGAATTCCTTGAACCGCTGACTTCATCAACTGACCGAGTTGTGACCACGAGGTGTTGGAGCTGCCCGTAACTTGTCCGGACGGCCACAGCATCCCGGAGGTGATTTCATTTCCAACCTGGACGTAATCCGGCATGGCCCCCTCGGCGGCGAAGGCGGCGATGGTGTTGCTGTTATACGTGCGCATCTGTTGCACTAGCTGGGTAAAGTCAAGGTTTGTCCAAGCGTTCGGTGTGGCTTGATGCCCCGCGTCGGCCCAGGTATCGGAGTAATGGAAATCCAGGAGAAACCGCAGCCCGGCGTTCTTAACCCTCAGGGCCAGCGGCAGATTGTAAGCGAGATTGTTAGTGTAATCATACGGGTCAGCGGCGCCCTGGGCCGCGCTGCTGGTGAAAAGCCGCAGACGCACGCAGTTGATGCCCTGGCGTTTCAGAATTTGGATTCCGTCCATGGCTTCGCCCGCATCGCGATAAGCGATCCCGTGCGCTTCGAAGAACGGAAGAAAGGAAAAATCCGCACCCGCTAAAAAATTGCCGTCAGCCTGCCCCGAAACACACCACAGTAAAAAAAATGATCCAACGCCCAGACGCAGGAGTCTCGGGAAGGACGCCGCGAAAGAGTGGTTAGGTTTTTGGGTGCATTGGCTTTCGAGCGCTTTCGGGGGCGCGTGGCGTTCGAAAGCGGCAGCCCCGAAAGCGTTCGGGGCACGCATAAACGGTTTCGCGAGGCCGGCTGCCCTAGCGTAACCCGACACTGCAGCGTGCCTAGGATTCATGGTCACACTGAAATTGTGCCCTTTTTCTCGGATTTGCACAGCCTCACAGAAGTATGGTTTTTATTCGCTCTTGGTGGACAGAAACTTAAGAGCGGCTTCAGTGCGTGAGCGGACGTGCAGCTTGTGATACACGTGGCGCAGATGCCAGCGCACGGTACCGTCCGTGAGACCCAACCGCGAGGCGATCTCCTTGTTGGGAAACCCCTCCGCCAGCAACTCGAGGATTTCGCGCTCCCGCGGAGAAAGACCTTCGACCTCAGCCGTGGCGGTGATGGGTTCCTGAAAGGAGACAATAACCTTTCGGGCAATTTCACGGGACATCGGAGCACCACCCTGTTGGACCTCGCGAATTGCGTCAATCAGTTCCTCGGGAGTGCACCGTTTCAGGAGGTATCCACACGCTCCCGCGCGCAGGGCTTTGAAGATCCGTTCGGTGTCTTCATAAACGGTGACCATGATGATCTGAACCGAGGGCATGAGTTGTTTCAGTCGGGCCGTGCATTCAATCCCCGAAAAATCCGGCAGTTGGATGTCCATCAAAACAATGTCGGGCTGGTGCCGGGGAATTTCTTTGAGCGCGTCCCCGCCGGTAGCGCAAAGGCACACGCACTTGCATTCAGCATCCGCCTGGACGAATTCCGCCAGGCTTTCCCGGATGACCTTTTTGTCCTCGACGATGGCGATCTTGATCATGCCCCTTAGTTCAGCGGCAGGTCAAAGCTCACGACGGTGCCCTCGCCCGGTTGGGTCTTAATCTCACAACGTCCGCCCATTCTTTCGAGGCGCGCTCGCATGTTGGCCAGGCCATCCATTTCTTGCGTCCGGCTTCCTTCGGTCCAGCCCCGGCCATTGTCAGCCACACTCAGGCGAACCCGCCCTGCCTCCACGTGGATGTTGAAGCGGACCTCGCCGGCTCCCGAATGTCGCACCACATTGTTCAGCGCTTCCTTGAAGGCGAGGAACAGTTGATGCCGATGCCGCGAATCCACCGGGCAATCTTCCGCGCCGAACGGATGATCGAGGCGCCAGGCGACGCCGGCCAGTCCGAGAAACCGCTCCGCGTAAAGGGAAAAATAGCTGATCGTGGATGCGAGCGAGTTGTGGGTGGGATTCATGGCCCAAACGATTTCGTCCAAGGCGATGACCATCTCACGCGCTTTGTTGCTCATCTGGTCGAGATAGGTTCCTCTGGCCTCCAGCCCCCTGGAGCCGGACCGTGCCCGGGCGCCCAACATCGTGATTTCAGTCAAGCCGGACCCGAGTTCGTCGTGGAGGTCCTGGGCGATGCGGGCGCGTTCTTGTTCCATCGCGCGCTGCTGCTCAAGGCGCTCGCGCTCGTGGATTTGGATTTCCAGTTCGGCGGTGCGTTGGCCAACCTTCCAGCGGAGCTGCGTGATCCAAAGCAGTGTCCCGGCAAGAACACATCCCAGCAAACCTAAAATGAAAAGCATTTTACCCAGAGTCCACCACGGCGGACGCGCCAGAACCGCGATGTCCGCCGGCGAGTCCAGCAGCAAACCAAAGGACGCAAGGTCCTGGCTCACGCCCTGGCTCGCGTACGTCCCGGTCAATTCCAACTGGCTTCCCTCCGGTACGGATGAGACGTTCGGATCCACCCGTGGTAGCAATGCCAAAAAAGATCGCAGTCCCAACCGCATTTCGAGCGCCTGTCCGGAAGGGGTATCCCGTTGGTTTACCAACACTGCTTTCACCTCCACACGAGTTGAATCCAGGTCAGTGCGGGTCAGGTCTCCCGGTTCGAGTAGCCTGGCTTTGGGAATCGCCGCATGGCCCGTTTTGCGCACCACCGCCTCCTGCAAGACCGGAAGGCCGCTGCTCAATTCCGGAAATCCAACGACGTCCACCAAATCGCCGTTTTGGAGGCTCGCCGTCTGTTTGGCGGCGAATCGCAAGCCGTTCTTTCCATCCATCAGAAAGTAATCCGGCTCACGCACATGAATGATTTGGCCGGAAACCTTCACCCGTTGAAACACACTCGCCTGGGGATCGAACAGGAACAGTTCCGCGGCGGTCTTTCTGGGCGTGGAAAACAAGTCCGCCGGGGCCGGCTGTTCCACGGAGATTTCCGCATCATAAATCCGCACCCCGCCCACGTCCACCCGGTGCGTCACATAATCCCACGAAGCAAACAGGCATCCACGCACACGAACCAGCGCGTCTTCATATTGCCGGAGGGCTTCGGGCTTGAGCCCGGCCACGCGGAGTTCGATTTTAATTCGGCCGTCCGCCGTCAACAGAGTCACGCGGTTGGTTTGCACCGCGGTCAGGATGCCGCGCATTTCAACGTATTGGGCATCCAAACTCCCGTTGATCAATTGGTCGCGGGTTGGATGCACGGCCTCGGGCAGGCCGCCAATGCCCAAGGTCCTTACTTGGCGGGCGTTCAGCACCGGCGCGAACTCTCCCGGCTCGGTCACTCCTTCAATCTCGAGAAAATCGCTTTTGTTTGGTGGCGCCGAAAGACTCTCCGAATGATCGATCACATAAATCCCCCGCGTGGCGTCCTGGATAGTGAAGGCCTGGTGCTCCGGCAGCACGGAGGTAACAACACCGCGGAATTTGGCGGGATACCCTCGCGTCGCTTCCTCGCGCTTGAGCCGGTGAATCTCCGCAGCCGCAGTCAAAAACGGAAGCTCGTTCGAGGCAGCCGCCGCCGTTCGCGCCAAAGCAGGCGCGGGTTCTGTGACGACAATTTCGTGTCCGCTGGGGACCAGCAGCAGTCCAAGAGAATTCTCGTTGTCGGTGGCATAGGTATTCTGGAAAAAACCTGTGGCACGAATGCGATGATTCAATAAATTTGTCGCTGAAAGTCCGCTCCCGTTGACAATCAGGACGCGTATCCGGCCGGCTCCAATGTTCAGTTCGAGACTCAAGACGCCCGGCTTTTCACTCGCGAAGGTTGTCCTCCCCTCGACTTGCACCCATTGTCCGGGCTCACCTGTTTGCGAGGGCTGGTGGATGATCAGCGAGCGTGATTCGGGCAACGCTGCACGGCCGATTACCTTCAACTCCAACGACGGTTGGCCAACGTACAGCCGGCTGCCATCATCGGAGGCGGTGTAGAATGTATAGAGTCCCTCTTTTGTTATGTCCAAAAAGCCGCTGAAACACAGCCCTACGTGTTCCTTCCGAGGCATGACCTCCAACTGGAAGTTCTTGACCGTGCCCGTTTTAATCGCCGTCGAGGAACTAAAATCCGGAAGGACTTCTCCAGGCGCTTCCGAGCCGACAAAATCCAGCCCGTTGACCCAATTAGTTCTGCCCGTCCCTGCCTCCGCTTGAACCCGGTAGAGAACGGTATCGGGGATTTTTTGCCTGGGCAAATTAGGGGCTTTATAATCGACTCGCAGGCCATATTTCTCGACGCCGTTAAACCACTCGACTCGGATCGGATTGCGTCCGGCGTTCAGAAACACTGCGCCGGATTTTTCGACCATGCTGTGGACGCCATCATTGTCCACCACCGGCCCCCTGGCTCCAATTTTAAAACCGGCGCCGGCCGGGATGATCGTGGCGTTTCCCTCGAGGCGCACTTTTTGACCCGCCTCGACCGGCTCGCCGGCCCAATCCATTTCCAATTCCTCTGCGCCGGAGTCGTCTTTTAAAACCAGCCGGCCGTGCTGGACATCGGCCCACAAAACCTCAGCGTCCAAACAAAAAAAATAGCTCTTCGTTGGCGTGGGCTCTGCCAGAAGGCGGATTTGATGGACGTTGGTGGCTTTGGCATCGGGCCCCAAGTTTTGACTCTGGAGGGCTGGGCCCGTTTGGGCGGAGCATTCGATGCCCAGTGCGAGGCTGCTGCCAACCAGCGCGCGCGATACCCAAACCATAAAACCGGGTCTCATGGGAATCAGTCTGGGTGACTTTTAGGAGGGCGTCCGGGTTGAGTCAAGCTTTTCGGTTCACCGGAACCCTCTTTTGACCTCGGTTCCGATTCGGAACCCGTTTTAAAAACCATACATTTGCGAGGCTGGTCAAAATTGGCGGGGCGGGTATCTTATCAGTATAAAGCGCACTAACCGGACCCGCGAAAAGCCACGATTATTTGAAGAACAAATGTGTCCTGCAGATCGCAAAACCAATTTAGTCCGGGCCCTGGATTTGGGCCGATTGGCTAATTCGGGTGATGGCGTCCCCTCGAACACGGGGTTTACCCTGATCGAGTTACTCGTGGTAATTGCGATTATTGCGATTCTGGCCGCGCTGCTGTTACCGGCTCTTGCCAGCGCCAAGGCGCGGGCGAAGCGGATTCAGTGCGTGTCGAACCTGAAGCAATGGGGAGTGGCGTTTCACATCTACGGCGGTGATAACGCCGACAGCATGCCAATGGGTTGGTATGATTTCAACGGGATGTGGATGACGGCATTGCAGCCGCTGATTCCGGGGGCCAGCATCGGGGGCAAGATCTGCTATTGCCCGACGGCAATGGTCCCGCGGAGCTCGCTTCCCAGCTTTTTTGGGACCTCAGGCACAACGTTCTTGGCCTGGGGGGTTATGGGCTCAAATGGTTATCCCGTTATAGCGCCTTGGGGGCAGCCGGGAATGGCTGGAAGTTATGGAGTCAACGGATGGATGGCCAATCCCTCTGAAGCGGGGTTGATGGCCTCCGGCGCAACCGCTACGGGATCGGGGTACTGGCGAAAACTGACCATGGCGGGCAGGTTTGCGAACGCCCCCTTGTTTGCAGACTGCGTGTGGCAGGGAGCCAACCCGTCGCCAAACGATTCCTTTGACTTGCCCCCCCAACACCTAGGCGATTGTGCGGTGGATGCCGCCATCGGGTCTTTTTGCACCGTCAGGCACAATGGCAGGAAGCCTTCGAATATGGCATTCATCGATGGCTCGGTTAGTCCCGTGGGAATGAAACAGCTCTGGCAGTTGCCTTGGAGTCAAACTTTCGATCCCACCACGGAGACTTTCCCCTGGCCGCTTTGGATGAACTCCTACAATTAATTAGAATAGTGATCCCTGACATCCCCAGCGTGCTTATTTTGCGAATCAATCACACAAACAGATAACCCAACCAACCTTATCAATGTATGAAACCGATACTGGCGTCAGCCATTTTGCTCAGCGTGCTTCAAGCGGCTTCGGCCGGAACCACCAACATCTACGTGGAGAACTGGGGCACCGGAAACTCGGGAGTCATCGGGAACAGCAATATTTACACGGTCGGATGGACCGGAGTCGCGGTTTCGCAGTCTGCGGGGCCTTATCTGGGCATTTACACCGCCACGGGCGCGAGTGATGGCGGCACGGGCGCGCCACTGCCTCCGAACACAGTTTATTTTACGGCGCTGTTACCCACCCAAACCGCGCCCGGGATGTTCTACACAACCGACACAGCGGGTGCCGGTCGAGGTGGCAATTCTTCGTTCGCCGACATCAATCCGGCGCAATACACCAACCTGACTTTGTCTGTGGAAGTTCGCGGCGCGACAACGGATACCAATTATTTCGCGGTCCGGGTGGGAGGATCCTGGTATGTGGCAACGTCTTCTCAGATGCCGAGTTCCGGTTCCCTTTCCTATCCAGTTTTTACCAATGCAACTTTGGTTTATACCAACCCGGCGAACGTCTGGAACTCGCTAACGATCAACTTGACCAATGTAACTATCGGTTCGGTGGCGACCCCAAATTTGACAGCACCAATTACCGGGATCGGAATCGTTGAACTCCCTACCAGCGGAGGCTTCAACTATAATCAGCTCGCAGTGACGGCTTTTGCTCCAAATCCGCCGCCGCCTATCCCGGCGACGATCACGGCTCCGGCGATCACCCCTCAATACGCGCCCGTCGCAGGCGGGGCGTCGTTCCTAATATTGGCCGCCGGCACACAACCTCTGACCTACATTTGGGAAACGAATGGAGTTCCCATACAGAATGGCGGCAGATATTCGGGGGCGAACACTGGAACGCTCACCATTACAAATATAAATGCAAACGATGGCCTCGTCACGTATTCGGTGATCGTCACCAACGTAGCGGGCTCGGCCACGAATTCCGGCCTGACGTTGAACGTTCAGTCTGTAACTCCCGACATTCTGTATGCGGAAAGTTTTCCTTACGTTGGCCCTAACGGCAACCTCCCGATTTCCGGTGTAGGATGGGTGAGCGCAGCGTCCGGCAGTACGGCGGTGGGTATCTATGAGGCCGGTCCAGGGCTCGGCGATGTGTTTTCCTATTCTCCATCCCCAACCACCAACGCGTATTATACGACAGATACCAACGACGTGGGCCTGTCCGGATTGCCATTTGTGGACATTAACCCAGCCGACTACCCCGCCATAACCTTTCAGGCCAACTTCGTCCCAGGGAACGGGGCCGGCCAAGTTCCCGGGGCTATTTCCGTTTATTGGGCGCTGCAGATGAACGGATCATGGTATGCTTCCGCGCAGCCTATACCCATTACGCTGACCGCGTTAAGCCCTTATCTGACCAATCAACTTGGGTTCGATCCGGCGGTGACGAATTGGAACGATCTAAGCATCAGCGGCAATACGGTGACCCTCGGCGGCCAGGTTGCAAGTCCGTTGACCGGTAACATTACTGGTGCAGGCTTGGTCGTCGTTCACCATGATTCGACCGGTTCAGACATGAATTTTCAGGACTTTGAGATTTCTACCAACCAGGCCGTAGGGGCCGCACCTTATATTGGTTCGGGTATCCCGCTCGCCCTGGGCGTCGCGTCCGGTGGCGGGGCAAGTTTTGGCGTTTCTGCCACGGGAACGCAGCCCTTCGGCTACTATTGGACGACCAACAGTGTTCTGGTTCAAAACGGTGGCAGAGTCTCGGGCGCGACGACTCCGACGTTGACCATCGCGGATCTAACCAGTAACGACAACAACATGCAGATCGTCGCCTTTGTCACCAACTCCGCCGGTTCCGATGAAAGCGACAGCATTTATGGCCCAACGGTATTGACCGTAACCAATCCCCCCGTCGGCTTCGTTTACTCGGAGACGTTTCCCTTCGTCGGCCCGGCTCCAGGCAATTATCCCATCAGCGGCGTCGGTTGGGTGGAGGCGGTGCCGAACGTGCCCAACGCGCTTTTCCAAAAGACGTCTTCCACCAGCGACGGCGCGGTGTTTGCATATCTCGGGACCCCAGGAACGACGGTGTATTACGCAACCACGGCCACCGACACGAACCAATCTGGACTGCCGTTCCCCAATATCAACCTGGCGGGTTATCCGAGTCTCGACCTCTCGGCGGATATCGCCCCCACCTTTTCGTCCAGCAATGTCACGGCGTTTCTCGCCGTCCAACTTAATGGCAATAACTGGTACGTCGCCGTGAGCCCCCTGCCTGTGCCAACCACAGTGGATAGCGGCACGTACTCGACTTATACAACGACCTTCAATCCCGCGCGAGCGAATTGGAACAACTTGACCGTAACAAGTTCAGGTGGATTGGTCGGAGCAACGGCAGCCGGCAATTTGAGCGGGGTGATGACGGGAGTGGGCCTGGTGTTCGTTACCGTGGGAACGGGGGGGACTTTCAACTTCGATAATGTTGTGATTACCGGAACCGGTGTTGGCGGCATCAACACTGGTCCGCTCACTGGCGGAAAGATCAATCTCTCGTGGGTGGGGAATCCTGCGGTGAACTTGCAAAGCACCACTGATTTAAGTCCCCCGAGCTGGCAGGACGTGCCGAATACGTTAGGGGTGTATTCACTGTCGGTGCCGGCCACCGGGTCTCGGAACTTCTTCCGGCTCGTTCAGCACTAAGTTAATGTGTGTGATTCGAAGCGAGGGGCTGCCAGCGGCGCTAGGCGCTGGCAGCTTCCTGATTCAGCGTCCGCCGTAATATGAATGGACCCGAGTTGCGCAAATTACTGCTCACTGGATGTCTCACCCTTTTGATTTCGCCCGGTGTCCGCGCGGAATCGCATGCCATCACCATTGGCAAACCAAACGTTGTCGAGTGTGACGGTTTCAAAATGGGGCAAGCGCGCCGCCCCGACGGCGCCACGGTGACGGTGGATCGCAGGAGCCTTCTCCTCAACGGGAAACCATGGATGCCAGTCATGGGCGAGTTCCATTACTCGCGGTATCCGGACGTCGAGTGGCGGGAGGAGCTTCTCAAAATGAAAGCCGGCGGCATCGACATCATTTCCACTTACGTGTTCTGGATTCATCACGAAGAGATTGAAGGGCAGTTTGATTGGTCGGGAAGGCGCGATTTGCGCCGCTTTATTCAGCTTTGCGGCGAAGTGGGACTGAAGGCCTTTATTCGCTGCGGCCCGTGGGACCACGGAGAAGTGCGTAACGGCGGGTTCCCGGACTGGATTTTGGCTAAGGGCTGGCGGACGCGTTCTGATGATGAACATTATCTGGACAAGGTCCAAGTGTTTTTCAGGCAAATTGGCCGGCAAGTATCGGGCCTGCTGTGGAAGGACGGAGGTCCTGTCATTGGCATTCAATTAGAAAATGAGTATTCCGGGCTCCCCCAACATCTTTTGACACTTAAACGTCTGGCTGAGGAGGCCGGCCTGGATGTCCCGATTTACAGCCGCACGGGCTGGCCGGCCTTGCGCACGCCGATGCCCTTTGGGGAGATTATTCCGCTCTATAATGTTTATGCCGAAGGTTTTTGGGATCGTGAGCTGACGACCATGCCGGGGAACTATTGGGCTGCTTTTCACTTTTCCACCCTTCGCACGGAGAAGGATCTTGGGGCCGACATTGCGGGCCGGAGCATGACGGATGAGTCTCCGGATACCGCAAAGTATCCTTTTCTCACCTGCGAAATCGGCGGGGGGATGATGAGCAGCTATCATCGCCGAATTCTGGTAAACTCACTCGACTCCGAGACTACCACGCTCATCAAGCTCGGCTCCGGTGGCGCTTCGGCCGGCTACTATATGTATCATGGCGGCGAGAATCCTGATGGCAAGCTCACCACCTTGATGGAATCGCAGGCCACCGGATTCTGGAATGACCTGCCGGTCAAAAACTATGATTTCCAGACGGCCATCGGACAGTATGGACAAATCCGTCCCCAGTATCATCTGCTCCGCCGCCTGCATCTTTTCCTCCATGAATGGGGGACGCAGCTTGCCAGGATGCCCGCAACTATGCCCGATCAGCGGCCGCATGGCCACGACGATTTCGAGACGTTGCGCTGGGCCGTCCGCTCCGATGGCCGCAGCGGCTTCGTATTCGTCAATAATTATCAACGCTTGCACGAAATGCCGGCCAAGGAAAATACCCAGTTCACGATCAATCTGCCGTCGCATCCGTTAATGTTTCCCCAAACCTCGATTACCGTCCCGGCAAACCGGTGCTTTATGTGGCCTTTCAACCTGGATTTGGGAAACGGTGTCACCCTCGATTGGGCGACGGCCCAACCCGTCACCGCGGTGGAAGATGGGAAGTTGCGGACGGTCTTCTTCGCGGCAACCAGGGGTGTCCCTCCGCAGTTCGCTTTTGCTGCGAGTCCGGCCGAAGTCCAAGTAGTTCACGGGCACACGATCAGGTGCCCTGATCAAATCATTGCGGAAGCAGTGCCGGGTCGTGATGCGGCCCTAAAATTAAACGGCACTGACGGCAAAACCGTGCAAGTCGTGGTTCTCGATGAAGCCGAATCTTTGGCGTTGTGGAAAGACGAATGGCAGGGACACGAGCGGGTATTCCTTACTCACGCGGGGCTGGTTCTGGACGGAAATGATCTGTGGCTGACTTCGACCAACACCAAAGATCTTTCACTCGCTGTTTATCCCGTTCCGGCAACCGTAGAATCCTCCGCCGGTGCGCTTACCCGGAGACCGGACGGCATCTTTGAAAGATTCACGCCACCACCACGAGAACCGATCGAGTTCAAACCAATCGTCGAAAGTATCCGGCCGGCAGGTCCGGCCCGCGAAATTCCGCTTGGAAATATTGACCAACCGGTCGCGACGGCGCCGCTAGACGCCGACTTTGAAAAGGCGGCGGTATGGCGAATTCAGTTGCCTGCGAGCATGGTCATGAGTCTCGATCCGATCCTGCGCATTCACTATGCCGGCGACGTGGCCCGGGTTACCTTAAACGGCAAGTTGCTCACGGACGACTTTTACAACGGCAACGCGCTCGAGGTGGGGTTGCGGCGTTACGCACCTGAGATTCAGAAGGGAGATTTACAGTTGGCCATTCTTCCGCTTCGAAAGGATGCTCCCATCTACATGGCCAACCAGGTGCGGCCAGAATTCGGTGGCGAAAGCAGCATCCTTAAATTGGAACGCGTCGAGCTTGTTCCGCGCTACCGGTTACAACTGACGGCCCACTGACCGCCCGCTGTGAATCCCAGGCAGAGTTCACAGCCATTTCCCCTGGAATCGCTTCTGGTTTCGTCGGCTTATTACGGGCGCAGAGGAACCCTGTAATGGCCAAACTTTGTCGCACGTGCGACAAAGTTTGGCCATCAATTTGTGCTTGCAATTACTACAAGCAAGGGATCGCCCCGGCGGGTCACTCCGCCTTGCGACGGACAAATGTGTTCGTGGCCTGGCCGTAGAAGGACTCCGCCGCTTCCATGAGCGTTTCGGACAACGTCGGATGAGGGTGGACCGTCAAGGCCAGGTCCCTGGCATTCGCGCCCATTTCAACGGCCAGGACACCCTCGGAGATAAGTTCCCCCGCGCCGTGGCCGACGATGCCCACGCCCAGAAGCCGCTCGGTCTCCGGCTCGATGATCAACTTGGTGAGCCCGTCGGGCCGGTCGAACGTAATGGCCCGCCCGGAGGCCGTCCAGGGGAACTTGGCCACGCGCACCTTCTGCCCTTTGGCCTGCGCTTCAGCCTCGGTCAACCCGCACCACGCGACTTCCGGGTCGGTGAAAACTACCGCCGGGATCGTGATGCCGCGAAAGGCACTGACTTCGCCAGCCAGGGCCTCGATGGCGATGCGGCCTTCCTTGGCGGCCTTGTGGGCGAGCAGCACGCCACCGACGATGTCGCCGATGGCGTAGATCGCGGGATCGCCGGTTTGCTGTTGTTCGTTAACCTGAATAAAGCCTTTCTCATCCAGGGAGACCTTGGTGTTTTCCAGGCCCAGATCCTCCGAATTGGGCGCGCGGCCCACCGCCACCAGGACGCGGTCGTAAAGCTCCTCGGTCTTCTGGTGATCGAATTCCATTTGCACCTTGATCTGCCGGCCGCTGGTGGCCATCAGGCCGACTTTGGTTTTGAGGCGAACCTCTTTGAACGCCTTCTTGGCGTAGGCGACCACGGGCCGGGCCAGGTCCGGGTCGGCACCGGCGAGGATGGCGTCCAGCGCTTCGACCAAGACGACCTTGGCGCCCAGGGTGGCATACACCGTGCCCAACTCCATGCCGATATAGCCGCCCCCGATAACCAGCAGGTTGTTGGGGATTTCTTCCACCTCAAGCGCCTCGCGCGAGGTCATCACGCGCGGGTTCCCCAAATCAAAGGCCCGGGGCATAGCCGACTTCGAGCCGACCGCAACAATCGCATGGTCGTAGTTAACGAACTGCTGGCCGGCCTGAGTTTCGACCCGCAGTGTTTTGGAATCTTCGAAATACCCGCGCCCGTGGAGGACCTGAACGCCGCGCATTTTGGCCAGTTGAGCAATGCCGCCGGACAGCTTGGCGACAATGGACTCCTTCCAGGTGCGGAGCTTGGCGGCGTCAATGGTCGGCGCGGCGAACGTGATGCCGCGATGCTCGGATTCGCGCGCCGAGGTGATGGTGTGGGCCGCGTGGAGCAAGGCCTTGGATGGAATGCAACCCCGATTCAAGCACACGCCGCCGAGGCGGTCGTCACGCTCGACCAGCAGCACTTGCTTGCCCAGATCGGCCGCGTAGAAGGCAGCCGTGTACCCCCCTGGACCGGCGCCCACCACCACAAGTTCGGTCTTAATAGGTTGCATGGAGTTGTGTTACTGCACCGCTTTTCGAACTTCTTCCTCGGCAAAGTTTTCGAACGCCTGCACGAGATCCACCATGAAACGCGCCGCCACCCCGCCATCGATGACGCGGTGGTCGTACGACAGGGCCATCGGCAAGAGCAGCCGCACTTCGACCTGTTTGTCACGAACGACGGGCTTCAGCGCGGCGCGGCCCAAACCCAGGATTGCCACCTCCGGGCGGTTCACAATGGGCGTAAAATGGGCGCCCCCAATCCCGCCCTGGTTGGAGAGCGTAAACGAGCCCCCTTTGAGTTCTTCGGCGGAGACTTTTCGATCGCGGGCTTTTTTGGCTAGTTCCTCGATCGCCCGCGAAAGTTCGAGCAGGTCCTTCTTATCCGCGTCCCGAATGACCGGAACGATCAACCCAGCCTCCGTGTCCACGGCCAGGCCAAGGTGGTAATATTGCTTGAGCACAAGCTCCTGGGCCGCTTCGTCCAGGCTCGAATTGAGCAGCGGATGCTTCTTGAGCATGTCGGACAAAATCTTCAACGCAAAGGAGGTCAGGGTAAGACGCGCCCCCTTTTGCTCATAAAGCGGGGCATACTGCTTGCGCAACGCCATGAGGCCGGTGATGTCCGCCTCATCGAACTGGGTGACCCGCGGGACGGCGTTCCAGGTTTCGGCCATGCGCCGGGCGATGACTTGTCGCAGCGGGGAAAGCGGCTTTTTCGAAATAGGACCCCATTTTGAGAAGTCGATGGCCTCGGCCGCTGGCTTGGCAGCCGGCGCGGGTTGTGCAGCGGCTCGTTGGTCGAGACGTTGGAGGCGCTGGATGTAGGCGCGCACATCTGCGAGCACAATCCGGCCACCACGCTCACTTCCCCGGATGCGTGAAAGGTCAAGGCCAAAATCGCCAGCTAGCTTGCGAATCGAAGGAGAGGCAGCCGGGACGACGCCGGGTTTGTGCTCTGGCGGCGGAGGCGGCTCTTCATGGGCATCGCCCTGAGCAGGAGTTTCGGCAGAAGGAGCCCGTGCTGCGGTGGAGGGTTTGGGGGGCGGCTCGGCAGCCTTCGCTGGGCTGGGCGAAGTGGTTTCACCCAGCGACAGAATACGTTGGCCCACGTTGATTTTATCGCCGGGCTTGACGAAAACCTGGCTCACCACACCTTCGAGCGTGGAGGGTATGGTGGCCACCGCTTTCTCATTCTCCAATTCCAGCACCGGCTGGTCCTTGGCCAGGTGGTCACCCTCCTTCACGAACAGGTTAACCACCGTGCCGGAATCGGCGCCTTCACCCAAATGCGGGAGTTTTAAATCCATAGATCAACGACCGGACCAATGTGTCCTAGAACCAGCTAATTTCCAGAAGAAAGATCGTAGCGGCGGCGAGCTGGACACCCGCAGGCTTCCGTAAGGTCCTATGCGAGGTCAGCGAGCCCGATCAAAGTCCCGGAGAGACGATGCGAAATTAGCTCAGGGCAAGCTCCGGCCCAGAGCCGCCTTCGCCGCCGGGCCCGTGCCGCGCGCACCCCAAACTCTTCGCGAGGTACAGCCCGCGGCAGGCGCTTAAGCCGGGATGTTCTCTGGCTCGGAACGCAGAACCGCGGCCACGATGCGGCGGAGGGCGGAGATGGTGAAGGGCTTTTCCAGAATGGCGTCCACGGGGTTTTCCTTCGTGCAAAGCAGGCGCGCGTAAGCGGTGATCATAATGATGGGCAGAGTGGGCACCAGGCACTTCAGCGTGCGAGCCAGCTCATCACCATTCATTGCTGGCATCGCGTAATCGGTGATCACCAAGTCGAAGTCGCCCGGGGTAAACAATAAACAAGCCTCCTTGCCGTCTCGCGCTTCGACGATCTGGTGGCCATCGCAGCCGAGCAGTACTTTGAGGGCTTCACGCAGAGCGGTTTCGTCTTCGACGATCAGGATGCGTTTGCCACGGACGATTTCTGGTTCGGTTGTTCTGCGCTTCATAATTGCATTACGCTTCTTATTTAACAGACAACGGGGGGACTCCACTATCCGGGATGTTTCTGGAACCGCCCCAAGGGAATCACCGGGGGACGGACATCCCTCGCGCGCTTGGGGGCCGTACTTGCTAAAGCGGTCAAGGCAGCCAGCCGTTCTTTAATCTCTCTTGCGGCAATCGGCGGTGAGGCCAGGTGCTTCACCCCCCCTGCCGCGGCTGGGTCAATCCCAGATCCGATAGGGCAGAACGCTTTTGTCGAGGTGGGTGCCGCAACGGGGGCATTTGTCGGCTTCGGTCCAAGCGACAACCTTGTGTTTTGCGGAGACGGGGCACTGAGGCTTGAACTCCTGCCATCTTAAGCGAGGAGACCCTGTGTAGAGCAGGCGATTAAGCGCCGCCTGAAAGGTTGGGGGCGCCGTTAGGAACCGCGGCCGCTGCTGAAGGTGAAGCGGACGCCAGTCCCCCACGATTTTCGGGGTGGGCGGCTCGACCGGGAGCTTCACCCGCGTCACGGCGTCGTAAAGCTCTTTGCAATCGCGGCAGACGATGGTCTGGACAAAGAAATTGAAGCCGCGATCTGGCCGGCCCGAGACTTTCGCGCGGTAGCCGCACCTGGAACATTCATACCAATACGATCGGCCCATGTAAAAAAAGGCGACTCGCTGCCGAGTCGCCTCTGTTTCACCACAACTAACCCACTGTGAACCTTCCCCCAAGGCGGCCCAACGACAATAGGGTGAGGGCCTAAAAGCCTCTGAATCGCCACCCCATAGTTGCGTTCAGGCTGCGAACAGGTGCAACTCGTGGTTGAAATTGAAACGGTTCAAACGACGGAGCGAGGCTCAAGCTTTTGGCGCTTCGGCGGCTTCGCCCTTTTTCCACGTGCGCTTGGGAGCCTTTATGACCAAGCCCTTCTTGAGCGCCCTGGTCGAGACCCGCATATAGCGCACTTCCCCATCGACCAGCGCTTTAACGCGCTGCAGGTTGGGAAAGAACCGCCGCTTGGTAATGGCGGTGATGTGCGTGCCGATGCCGCCGCTCTTTTTGGACTTGCCACTGCGCCAAATGATGCTGCCCTTCATCGGGCCCTTGCCGGTTAATTCACACTTTCTTGCCATACAATTCGATTCGTTTCTCAGCCAAAAGAGCGCGCAGCTTAGCGCTTGTCCGCCCCCAGGCGAGCGCCGTCTCCGTCTCAAGCTTGAAACCATAGTAGGCAGGAAGCCCGCCGTCAAGGGGACATTCATCAGCTCATCAGGTTTTGAGGTTCGATGAGGTTCCAGCTTCAGGTAAGATCAGGGAATCCAAGCTGCTCGCCTAGCCCTCTTTCATCATTTGCTCTGCTTTCGTAACGTTAGATGAACGACAAACAATCTTAACTTGTTGTCGCTTTGTTGAAAGAAACGAGCTTTTTCCTCCGTATCATGTGTAGAGGGCACTGATGAATAATGAACGTCGAATCGAGGCAAGTGCGGCAGCACCGCCCTTCCCAGCAACGCTTCCCGGCGCGCTAGCCGCCCAGCTCGCCACCACGCCGGGGCTCGGCGGCTTCCCTGGCCAAACCGGCGCGGCCGCGCCGCCAACTTCTCCTCCCGGGCCGGGCGCAGGCGCTTGCGAAACCAGAACGGAGGCCTCCGTCCCATTGTTCCAACGCCCTTCTGTCCTGGGTGGCCTCCTCGCCACGGTGACACGGCTTTCGCGCGGTTCCGGCGACCAAGCCGACGCCTGGCAAGACGCGTGCATCCTCTTATGGAAGGCCGAACAGGCGCAGCCGGGAATGACCGACGCCTGGTACGTCAGGGAGTGCATTTGGCGATTGAAGGATGAGGGGAGGAAAGGCCACAGCATCGATTCGCCCAAGCGCCAGTGGGCCCGCTCCGCCCTTCCCGTTGAATCCGACGATCCACACTTCCAGGCAGAGGAAGCGCAGCTCAGCCCCTCCTCGGCGGACACCACTTGCACGCGAGAGTTCCTTCGCACTCTGCTGCTATCCCTTAAAGCGGAGGATCGCCAACTGCTTGATCTTATCGGCAAGGGCCGCAGCCAGAGGCAAATTGCCGTCGAGTTGCACATAACGCAGCCCGCCGTCAGTCAGCGGTTCCGAGCGATAAAGGAATTGGCCCGGAGACTCCGCCGCCAGGAAGACGCCCCGCCTGGTTGAAAAGGGCTCGGCCGCCTCTTGAGGAACTCGCCCGGTTGGGCGGCGCGCGAATTTCCGCGGGGTGGCAGTCACGCTTGCGGCGCTCTTTGGGTCTGCCGAGGTCCGCCCTCGCGAAATTGTAACAATTTTGTCCTTATCAAATGGCCGAGATTTTTCGTTGTACATTATAGAGGGCCGAAGTGGGCTCCCAGTTGGCCGAGGCCCGCTGCGAAAACGGGCCTCGCGGAGAACAGTGCGCCTGAAAAAGTTGCAAACATGTTAACGGTATCTGAAATGCCGGACGGTTGCCCGGAAGTTGACGAAGCGGCGGCGGATCTCTTGCCCAAAGGAGAGCCACGCTGCCGGTCAGAACAGGTGTTAAGCCTGCCCTGCGCGGAACTGAGCGCTGCGGCACTCAGAAAAACCTACCTCGCCTGCCTTGGGCCCCGCGCTTTGGGAAGCACAGCCAAGCTGGCGCAGATTATTGGGGCGCTTGTCCGCCGCGGAGCCACGCGCGCCACGCTCGTGCGCTGGGCCGTCGAGGCGGGGTGTAGCGAGAAGTACGTGCGCAGCCTGCTCAGCCGGATTTTTATCCGCCTTGGCCTGCGGCGGCGGCGGCGTGGCGCGGGCCGGCGATCCTCGCCCGAGATCTTACAACTGTTGGAAGAGTTCAAGGCGCGGTTCGGCAAGCGACGCCTGAAGGTTGCGCGAGCTTTGTGCCGTGCTGCGGAGGCCGACGAACCAGCCTGCCCGGGCCCGTCGAACCTTTTTGTGCCAGCCGCCTTGACCTTATTGCACTCTGAAATAAGCGTTTCAAACCCATGAGCAGAACAATCAGCCCAAAAGCAATCAAAACTCTACACCTCATGACAACCAACCAAACTCATTTTCCGCCTGCCGCTTGGCCCATGTGGAACACAGCCAGGAGCCGCCAGCAGGTGGGCGTGCTCCTTATTCTAGTACGACAATAAGCAATTATCCCGCGCCCGAGATTCCTCTAGAAGACATCGCATGAGATTATGAAAAAAACCTTTGCATCTACTCTGTTCTTGCTCGGTGCTGCCGCCGGGGCACTTTCGCAAACCCCCGAAACCACGAA
>Ga0209517_10002402_pt1 | contig 26466 bp, 20 predicted proteins | sample PeaSoiMetSII2010_FD_187695 | JGI IMG/M metagenome (GOLD analysis project Ga0209517, IMG submission 187695) | Peat soil microbial communities from Weissenstadt, Germany - SII-2010 (SPAdes) (version 2) | ecosystem: Environmental > Terrestrial > Soil > Wetlands > Peat | place: Germany... | reverse complement strand
GGCTCTCTTCCCCCTGCTGATGCGCCTCCAACAACTTCCGTCGTAGATCGTCAGAATAGGCCTTCGCCATCTCTTGCTTGCAGCCGGATCGCCAGAGCTGGTCTATATTATCTCAGAAAATGGTCTAAATATGCGCGGTTAGGCCGTCCTGCGTGGGCTTGCCTGCTTCCAGGGACGACAGAATTACGTCCATGGTCACCGGAGCGCGTCGGAATATTTCATCGCCTAGGGCGTCGGACAGAGCGTTCAATACTGAGGCGCATCCGGCTCCGACTGGCGGCTCGCCGATCCCGCGCGCGCCGACTGGGGTCTCCGGATCTGGAAGGCCCACCGCGTCCCAGGCACGCGTAACCGGAATATCGAGGATCGTCGGGGGCTTGTTTTGATAGAAGCGCTTGGCTAGCGGCAGGCCGTAGTGTTGGTCGTAGACCCACTTCTGGCCTAGCGCGTGGCCGAAGCCTAACGTCGAGCGGCCCAAGACCTGACCGCCCAGGGCGCGTGGGTGGATCACTACGCCTACGTCGGCTACGCCCAGATAATCCAGAATGCGGTACTTGCCGGTTTCTAGATCGACCTCGACTTCGGCGAATCCGGCTACGAAGGAATTCGTTACGCCGTCGCGCGGGTACTTGTCCTTGGCCACCGCCAGCAGGCCTTGGCCCGCCAGCGCCGTGGCCGACACTGCCGTGAACTTGTTGATCTCGGGAGGGAGCTCGTGGCCGTCGTAGATGCCGCCTAGTTTGATGGCGCGCTGCGCGGCCTGCGCTAGACTCATGCCTGCGCCGCCGGACTTCCGGAAAACTCGCTGACCGGCGACTTCATAGTCATCCGGCTGGCCGCCGAGGTCCATCGCGGCGATCTGTTGCAGCTTTCGTTTCGCGTCCATGGCGACGGCGTGCGCGGCGCGGGTCATGGCGTGGATGGTCTGGCTGCCTCCCGAAGGACAACTCCACGGGAGGTTGTTGGCCGTGTTGCCCCAGGTGATGTCGCATTTTTCCCACGGGACGTCGAGAAGCTCGGCCACCACGCGATGCACATCGATCACCGACTCCGTGCCTAGATTTCCTATGCCCGATTGGATCGCTAGCCGGCCATCGGGCTGGATTACGAAGAGTCCGTCGAAGCCGATGGTGCCGGCGGAGTAGGCGCTGATGGCTACTCCGATGCCGCGGGCTTTCGTGCCGCTTCGTTTGGGTTGCGCTTTGCGCTCCTCCCAGCGGAAGAGTTCCGCGCCGCGATCGAGCGCTTCCTGGACGAAGGCGCTGGTGACGTGGTCACGCTTGCCTCGCACCGGAGGTCCGATGGGAGCTTTGCCTATGGGAGCGTTCAGGCGGCGGATCGCTACCTGATCCACGCCCAGCTTGCGCGCGGCTTTGGCTAGAAGTGGCTCCATTAACACCACGCCTTGCATGCCGCCGGGCTGGCTCTGCGCGCTACGCGGCGGCGTGTTGGTGAGCACCGTTACTCCGCGCCAGCGCATGGCGGCGGGCTGATACAGCAGCGACACGATGCGGCCCGCGTTGTTGGGATCGTTCATCGGGTCGTAGGGGCCGTTGTCGCAGATCACCAGCATGTCGAGAGCGGTGATCTTGCCTTCCTTCGTGAATCCGGCTTTGATGCGTCCGTGCAGGCTGGGGCGGGCGCGGCCGACGTAGTGCTCTTCCTCGCGGCTGAGCCGCATCATCACGGGAGCGTTGGCCTTCTTCGACAGCAGCGCGGGGATGATCAGCGAGATGCCGCTGGTGACTTTGCTGCCGAATCCGCCGCCGGTGTATTCGCTGATGATGACCACCTTGGCGGGGTCGACACCAAGCCAGCGCGCCACGCCGGGATGCGTCTGCGCGGTGCTCTGCGTGGAACAGTGGATGTACACTTTGCCGTTCTGCCAGTAGGCCATCGCGCTGCGCGTCTCGAGGCACTGGTGGCTGGTGTTGGGCGTTACGAACGTTTCGTCGAGGACAAGGGCGGCTTCCTTGAAACCTGCTTCAATGTCGCCGAAACCCCATTCATCGGGGGCTTTGCCCATGGGGAGACGGCCTTGCTGGGCGTCGGCGAAGTCGGCTTCGGTCCATTTGAGTTCATGGACTTCGGGCTGCGGGGCGGCTTGCGGGCGTGCGCCGGGGGTTGGCGGCGGTGGAGCTGGGCGGACCCAAACGTTGCCTTCTTGTCTCGCATTCGCGCCGCCGGGGCGCAGAGTTGCCAGAGGGTCTACGGCGAAGGGGAGGCGCTCGAAGTCGATGTGGATGCGCTCGATCGCTTCGGCTGCGGATAACTCATCTACCGCCGCTACGGCTAGGATCGGCTCGCCTTGATACAGCGGCTCGTTGGTTAGTCCGCGCTCGGCTTTCGGATTGGGCTGCACGGTTTGGCCATCGTCGGTGATGTAGGCGGCTGGGGCGGGGAGATCCTCCATGGTAAGGATGGCTTTGACGCCGGGCATGGCTAGCGCCGCACGGGTGTCGATGCCGCGGACGCGGGCGTGCGGTAACGGGCTTAGCAGGAGCTTGCAGAAGAGCATGCCGTCGGCGCGGAAATCTTCGGCGTATTTGGCTTTGCCGGTGACTTTCGCTAGCAGGTCGGGGGTGGTGTAGTCCTTGCCGATTAGCTTGTGTGGTTGGTGGATTTCGGCGTCCTGTTTGGCCATGTGACGCCTCCCTTCGGCGAAACCCGGGAGGAGCGACGGGCTTCCGCTGTCCAACGATTCTACTCCACTCGCGGGACGGACGCGTATCCGGGAATTGACTTGCCACTCACGGTTGGTGTTACCCTCGAAATGAACAGGAGGCACCATGGCGGCTTTTCCCGAAAAATTCATCGACTTGACTCAAAAGAAGGCGTTCGCGCAATTCGCGACGCTGATGCCGGACGGAAGCCCGCATGTGGCGCCGGTCTGGTTCGACTACGACGGCAAGGACATTCTGATCAACTCAGCCGTGGGACGGGTGAAAGACCGTAACGTCCGGCGCGACCCGCGGGTGGGCCTCGACATTGTCGATCCCGACAATCCTTATCGCCACCTTTCCATTCGGGGCCGGGTGGTGGACATCAGCGAAACAGGCGCGGACGAGCACATCAACAAGCTCTCGAAGAAGTACACGGGCCGGGACAAGTATGTGCGCACCAGCGTGGGCGAAGTGCGCGTGGTCTACCGGGTCGAACTCGATCGTGCGTATTCGATGGGCTGATCGTTCGATGGGTCGATCGTTCGATGGATGAAAGGCACGCTCGCGGCGGCCAGTCGCCGGAGGGAGCCTCGTCCTGTCCGAAACGCGGGATGGGGAGACAAGCTTCCGCTGTGCAACGATTCTACTCGCCTGGAGTTTCTACGCTGAGTGTCTATTTAAGACTCCTTTTGGGCCTCCATATCCGGCTGGGAGGCCTGGTTGGGGGCGGCCGGGGGAGTCGGCGGCGGGCCGGAGGGGGTTTCGAGGGGGTTGGGCGCCAGGATTAGCGCCTGCGCCACGGGGGGCTCGGGTTCGTTTTGTAATTCTGGCGATTCACAGACCGACGCCTGTGCCACCTGCTTTTGGAGTTGCTGTAGCTGCTTGAAGGCGCGCTCATAAGTGCGGTTTAGACTGCCTTCGTAGCGGATCTGCATCGCCAGGGATTTGCTGTGGTTGGCCATGCGGTCGAAGACCCAGGCTAGCTTTTCCCCCTCGGTCATTTCTTTGAGCTCCTTCGCCATTTCGGAGGCGCGGAGGACCATTTCTTTTTCGAACAGATTGGCCTCGATTTCCTGGAGGCGGTTCAGGCGCCAGCGGGCGGCGGCCATGGTTTCTACCAGGTCGTGCTGGGGTTGGTCGGCGGGTTGGAAGGAATCCATGTAGGAGTCGCGGAGTTGTTCGAATTGGGAACGGTCTTCGTGGGGTAACACCACGATGGCAGAAGACAGTCCGTGACGGAGAGCGTTCTGGGAGGATCGGGCTCGGCCCTCGGGCGTTGCTGGGCCTTTGGATTTTGCTCCGTTGATGCGGCTGGCTTCTTGTTGCTTTTCGGACGGTTTCTTGACTGACATGCGGTTCACCTCGTTTGGAGGTTCGCATGGAGGTGGAGCGCGGGCGCGTCATGCGGGTGGCAGGTTATTGATTTGAAGGGGGCGCGGAGACTTTATGGGGCGTGACTGACACGGGCTTTGGCCACCACGGGATATGGAGAGGGATTAGAGCGACTCTGGGGAGGCTCTTCCTTGGCCACGGATGGACACGGATGGATTGGACGAGGACGGAGGCTGGCCAGAGAGCTTTGAAGCTCGAAGTTCCAGCGTCTGACGGGGTCTACCTTAGCAGTTCGGCTTGAAGCGGCAAGCGGACCGCGTTGCGTTTGGACTTCGCCGCGGCCGGGGGCGGCGCAGGTAGCTTTGTCCCGGTGTCGATGAAGTCATTCCCGTTGTGGGAGAAGCGCAACTTGTGCCCTTTGTGATCGGCAAAAAATTGCGCATCGAACACTTTGAAATAGATCCCGTGCTCGTATTCCCAGTACTTGGGTATGCGAAAGTCGTTCACATAGAGCGCCCAACCCTGCGACGACACGGGGGGCTTGGTCCGGAACCGGACCTTGACGACGTAGGCGACCTGGGGCAGCAATCTGCCCGCTTCGGCGCTCAGATGCTTAATCGCCGCGCTGTCGGCTTCGGTGGGTTGTGCGGTGACGACCTCTACCCCGATCACTTTCGGTGGTGTCGCCTTCAGTGGTGTTGACGGTTGCATGGCAAACCTCGCGTGCACAAAAAATCAGTTGGACACCTGCACATCGCCGACCCAGACCACGCCCGTCGATCGCCGATCGAAGACCAGCGCGATGGACCGAAGGTCGCTGGGGTCCACACCGCAATCGACCAGCCGCTCCACGGGGAGCCGCAATGTTTGCATGACGATCTTCCCGGCGCCGGACGCGACGTCGGGATAGAGCAGCCGGTGGAGGGAGCTCGCCGGAATCGCCGCGGTCCGCGAACCGCTGGAGACCTCCAGGGTGAAGTCCTGATCGCGATCGGCGGCGTTCTTCGCGTCCGTGGACTGTCCCACACGGATGGCGAGAGTCTTGTAGCGTTCGGCGGGGAGCGTCGACGGATCGACGTTCAAGATGAGTCGAGCTCCCAGGGCGCTCCATTCCAGCCGCAGCGTAATCGTGGTTTGGGGGGCGCCCGCGTTGACCAGATCCTTGAGTTGGCGGGCCGCGAGCACGAAGTCCGCCGCAACCGTCCCTTGAACCGGCGACGAGATTTGCGGGGCGGCGAGTCCTTCCTGATTGTGCTGGACGAAGACCCGCTCGGGATCCTGGTACTGCGAAACGAACTGGGCGCCTGCCGGCACCCAGGCCACCGCGGCGTCGTGGTCCCGCAGAACCTCCCGATACTCGGAGCGGTCCAAGAGCAGCGCCTGCGTCAATGCGCCCAAGTGGACCTTGGCAATCCGCTCCTGACTGGCGCGCGGCATGGCGAACCCAGGCGCGGTCTCGGGCGGCCAAACACTGTTGAACTGATTGTGGTTCGCTCCGTAGACCCACAGCAAGGCCTTCAACTTTCCGTCCGAGACAGTGGGGTTAGCCAGGTCCACGGCGTGCGCGCGATCATAGGTGTTGTAGCCTTCGAAGGTGAAGACATCTCCGTCCCGGCTGCCGTGAAGCAGGTAGTAGCGGTCTGGAACCACCGTCGGCCCGCTAAGCGGAATGTATTGCCGGTCGGTGGGAGCGATGGCCGCGACAGCAGTTATTCCGAAGCGATAGGGACCCAGGCCGGCGGACCCATCCAGGGGAACGACGGGACTGAAGATGGTGGGCCGAATGGAGGCGAGCCGATTGAAGAACGAGGCGTGTCCCACACCTTCGCCGCCGCGCGAATGGCCGGCGATCAGAATGCGGTTCAGGTCGACCTTGCCGTGAAGCGGATGAGCGGCGGTTGCATCCCAGGCGCGAAACTGGCGGAGGTGTTCCAGATGCACAATCGCGCGGGCATCGTTCTCGCCGAAGCCGCCGCCGTTGAGGAAGTTTACGTCAATGGTCGCCGCGACGATCCCATGCGAGGCCAACAACTGGCACAGATACAAGTATCCAGGCGTGGAATTCACGAGGGGCGCATGATTGCCGTGCGCAAACACCACCAGCGGGAAGGGGCCGCGGCCGCGGGGCACGCAAACATGCCCATTGAGCGGCACGTTCGTGTTGAGAAACGGCCATGGCGCGAAGCCCAGGTTGGCGAACGCCGAGATGTCGATCCGCCCGGTCAGGTACGCTGGGTCCGGCGTATCGTAGATAGCGTATTGCACCAAGGCCGGCACGGCCGAGTAGTTCACTCCAGGTGCGGCGTAGACGACCGTGTCGAATGGCACGTCACCGGCCAGCGCCGGATTTTTGAGACGGTCCATGGCAAAAAGCGTAGCACAATAAAACGGTTCAAATCGTCACACGGACCCTGAATCGTGCCGGCTTTTTCGGAAGGTCTCGCACTTGGGCCGCAGGCGTCCGGCAAAAGCCTTGGGATCGATCCGTCCCGGAAATGCACCACTGGCTTCGCGCACAACGGGGTAAAGAGGATTAGAGCTGGGCTGGTGAGGCTTTTCTCGGCCACGGATGGACATGAATGAATCGGACGAATGAAGTGAGCGCCTTGGGGGCAAGGACTGTGCGGATAAACGCCGGGTCCAGCGTCTCGCCGATATTTGTTCTGGTATACAATCGGAGGCACTTCTATGAGCACTCCCCCGGTGCCTTCGCGTGTCCGATCCGACTTCACCAAGGTATTACTGAAGCCCGTTGCGTGGTTGATGGGGAGCCGCGACCCGCACGCTACATTGGACCGGTTCTTCATTTCGCGACACCTCAAGGATCTTCGGCTGATTGTCACGGCTGCCCTCATCGCGGTCGTCCTGGTCTTTGTCGGCGGTGTCGTTACGCGGGTGCGCGGGCAAACCTTGACCGGCATCGTCACCTTCATCACGCCTGTGCTGGGCGTTTTAGGCGCGGTTCTTACGTGGGCTTACCAGGCAGGCAGCGCGCGGCTGGGCGTGGTCGATTTATTCGCCTGCGAAATCAGCACGCTGTGCCGCGTTGCCGCGATTGTGAACACCGTGCGCCGAGCCGTCGACAGGTTCATGCAGGGCCCGCGTGGGGAGCCCTCCCGTTCCGGCGGGTCACACACGCCGGGGGCCCATGCTTTCACCTCTCAGGAAAGCTATTTCCCGGTGTTTGACAGCAGCGTGCGAGACCTGCAGACGTTGGAAGCCAGGGTCGTGATCAACATCACCGCCTTCTATACCTACATGAAGGCAGTTCGCGATTCGATGCGCGCTCTGGCCGAGATCGGTCCGCAGCCGGCTGAGCCGAATTCGGCAGCTACGGACACGCCAACAGCGGGGTCTTGGCACGAGGCGGCCCGCAATGTGGTTTACATGCTGTTTCTCGGCCTTGAAAGCGCGCGCCATTCCATCGCCCATCTGGTTGAGTTCCAACCGGAATAAGCGGAACGCACTATCGTGGTTCTGTTGAGCGAATTGGAGGCCTATGGCTTTCTGCGCAGCCAGTTCAAGGACGAGAAAGATGTGTATCACCAACGCATCATGCTACGCGACCCCGAGTACCGAGAGCTGGTGCCGAAGCTCTGTAGCTCGGTCGAAAAGGGAATGATTTTGAAGCCCCGGGCATGGGAGCCAGCCCGGCTGCTGGTGCCCGAATTGAATCGACGCTTCCAGGACGCGGTGCTGAACTTCACGGAGGGCACTCCTTGACTATTGAGCTTCGCGGAATACGGTGACAGCGGCGGTTACCAACCGCCGCGCAGGATGCCATCCTGCCCCACATCGACCTGTCACTCAATTACGCGAAGCTCAATAAGTGCCGCTGCTACGCGTTCAACCTGGCTAGGCCGGAGGCTAGGAGGCCTTTGGCCATGTCGATCTTGGTGGCGTTGTACTTGAGCGGGGCGGCGTTGGCTAGGGCTACCGACATGGCTTGCTCGGCTAACTCGGGGCTCAGGGTTTTGTCTTTTAGGAACGCCTCCACTGCGGTTTCGCGCAACGGCTTGCCGGCGATGCCGCCGAAGACTACGCGGGAGTCGTCAATCGTTTTGCCTCGAAGCTGGAGACTGAGGGCCAGCGAGGCCATGGCGAAGTCCCATACTCCGCGGGGGCGGAGCTTTTCGAACGACGCGCGCAGGCCGGGCTTGGGCGGAGGGATGACCACCGAGGTGAGAATTTCGTTGAAGCGCACTACGTGCGACTGGATTCTGCCGTCGACTAGCAGGTCTCCGGGGACCAGTTGTTCGATCGATAGCTCCTTCACTCCCTGGGGCGTGGCTAATTTTGCTCGGGCGTCGAAGGGGATCAGGGCGGTGGCGGCGTCGCCGGGATAGACGGCGTAGCACAAGCGCCCGCCCATCGCGGAATGATAGTAGCTGTTATCGCCGATGGCTCCGTAGCACAGGTAGCCGCCGTTTCTCCAGCACGAATAGCCGCCTCGGAGATACTGGCACCAGACTTCTTGCAGTAGGTCGCCGCCTAGGGTGGACGCGTTGCGGAGCTCGGGGGAGGAGATCTTGCCGATGGCCTCGACCAGCATCGGATACTTGTCGCGCAGCAGGGGGGATTCTTCCAGCTCGACGAGCTTGGTGGCTGCGCCGATTTCTACGCCTCCCTGGGAGTCTTCCTTGATGTAACGGAGATGGTCGATTTTCTTGATGTCTACCAGGTAGCTGGGGGCTTGTTCCAGGCGGTTCTTCAGGCGGATTAACAGGTCGGTGCCGCCGGCGTACACCGACGCCTCGGTTCCGTGCTGCGTCAGGATCTGAATGGCTTCGTCGACGGTCGAGGGCTTGTAGATGGAAACCTTTTTCATGCCTGCCTCCCTGGAGTCTTGGCGGCGCGCTTGGCTGAGAGCCCGGCCATGATTTTTTCGCGGGTGATGGGATGCTCGCGGATGCGGACTCCGCAGGCGTTGTAAATCGCGTTGGAGATCGCGCCCGGCACTGCGCCGATGGTGGTTTCGCTGAAGCTCTTTACGCCGTAGAACCAGCGGGGCTCCAGGCTGTCGATGTACACTTGCGTGGATTTGGGGATGTCCATGATGGTCGGGAGGCGGTAGGACAGGTAGCCTACGCTGTAGTGGCGCGTGCCTGGAAACTCGCGGTCCCAGGGGATTGCGTCGGTGGCTAGCTGGGTGCTTTCCATTAGCGAGCCCACCATGTCGGCTTCGGATACCAGCGGATTGATGACGAGTCCGGTGTCGTGGGTGTAAACGGCTCGGACGAAGCGCCAGTTGCCGGTCCAGGTGTCGACTTCCACTTCCGCGAAGCAGGCGCCTACGCCTTTGTTGGTGGCGGTCCGTTCGCCGCCGGTGGTGCCTCGGCCGGTCTGGCGGATCAGGCCGTTGTTCGCCTTCGCTAGTGCGGCGAAGGTCGTGCTCTTTTTGGGATCTTCGATCGCGGAGATGACGCCATCGCGGATTTGGAGTTTGGTTGCGTCGGTTTTTAGTGCGCTGGCGGCGCGCGCTAGCAGGTCTTTGCGAAGCTTGTCGGCGGCGAAACAAATGGCCGCGCCCTGTAGCGTGATGGTGCGGCCGCCGAACCACTCATCGCTTACGGGCGCGATGTCGGAATCTCCCCAGATCAGGCGGACGTGGTCGCGGGTGGTGAATCCCAGCATCTCCGAGACTAGAGCCGCCAGCGCCGTGGCTGCGTTGGAGCCGCTGTCGGGGAGGGCGATCTTCATCGTTACGGTGCCGTCGGCGGCCAGGTCCAGTTCGGTGCTGAAGATGTTGGCGTCGGGGGCCGCGGCTAGTTTGGCGAAGGCTTCTTCGCCTTCGTGGTAGCCCATGTTCCCGCCATGATGCTGGGACATGCCTAGGCCGAATCCGCGCTTGAATCTGTCGTTTGAATCGCGCACAACGCCACGAGCGGGCTGTGCGCTTCCGTTTCCGCCGCCCGCGATGGGGTTGCGCTTGTCCCATCCGAAGGCTTTGGCGCCTTCCTGCAGCACTTCCACGGTGGGCATCGATTCGTAGGGATGACGCGTGTCACCAGGGGTGAGGCGCGTGATGTGCATCATGCGGTATTCGACCGGGTCCATCCCCACGGCGTCGGCCATCTCATCCATCATGTTTTCCCAGGACCACTTGGTTTCCTGCTGCAGGTGGCTGCGGGACGCGCCGGGACGCGGCGCGTTGGTGCGATAGGCGCACCAGGTCGATCGCCAGTTGGGAACCTGCGACGTGTACAACTCGAACTGGTTGGCGGCGTTGCCGGGGCCGTCGGCGTGCACGCCGAAGTCCAGGTCGGCGATGCTTACGTAGACTTCGTGGTCCAGGGCTACGATGCGGCCGTCTTTCTTGTAGCCGACTCGGAATTTGGTGATGGTCTCGGGCTTGATCTGGAGTTGGGCGAGTTCCTGGTCCTTGGGCAGCATGACCTTCACGGGGCGGCCGGTGACCTTCGCCAGGTGGGCGATCATGGGATAAAATCTCTCGGCGGCCATGCGCGCTGCACCGAATGTGGAACCGTTGTATTTGTTGATCACGCGGACTTTGGAAGGGTCGATGCCCAGCGCCGCCGCCAGCGTGGCTCGCACCGGGTAGATGCCCTGGCCCATGCTCCACACGGTCAGGCGGTCGCCGTCCCATTTGGCTACGCTGCCGCTCGGCTGCATGGGGACGGACACGCCACCTGTGAAATGGTAGGTGAACTCTTTCACCAGATCTGCTTCGGCGAGCCCTTTTTCCACGTCGCCGCGCTGATCGGCCCAGGTGGCTTGCGGAAAGTCTTTGGGGGAATCTGCATGGCGGATCAGGTTGCCTTTTCCCCGGCCTAGATCGGGCGCGTCCTTCGCCATGCTGTCTTTCAGCGTGGCGGCGAAGGGTAGAACTTCATACTGGACTTTGATGGCGTCGACGGCGTCTTGCGCTAGATCTTCGGTTTCGGCTGCGACAATCGCTACGGCTTCGCCCTGCATGTTCAGTTCCTGAGGCAGCGGGTAGGGCAAGATGCGGCCTCTGGCGACGTTGGGGCGCTGCAATTTCGGCGCGTTTTTGTAGGTGAGGATGTACTTGACGCCGGGCATCTTTTCCGCGGCCGACGTATCGATGTCTTGGATGCGGGCGCGTGGGTGCGGCGAGGTTAGGTATTTCGCGTACAGCAGATCCGGGAACCATACGCGGCTGGCGTATTGCGCTTTGCCGGTGAACCTGGGGATGGAGACTTCGGGCAACGGCGGCAGAAGCTGGCCAAGGACCTTGAGGTTTTCGGGCGGATAGCCTTGCCATTTCCTGGTGATCGTTTTGTTGGAGCCTTCCACTACTTCGTCGCCCGCCAGGTGTCCGCCCGTGGTCGAGTAATCCCGCAGCATCGGCATTTTGATGTGCACGATGGAATCCGCCTCGGGTTCGATTTGGATTTTGCTGCCGCGCAGAACTGCCGCGGAATCCATCACCGTGCGGATGATGTTCGGGTAGGCCGAGCAGCGGCAGATGTGGCCGGCTAGAGCGGCCTTTACCTGGTCCTCATTCGGATTGGGGTTCTTGTCCAGGAGCCCTTTCGCGGTCACGACCCATCCGGCGGTGCAGAAGCCGCAATCGGCGGCTACGCGGGTGTGGCCGATGCTCTGCAACGGGTGCAGATTTTTCGCATCGCCGAGGCCTTCGATGGTGAGAATCTTTTTGCCTACGGCTTCCGTTGCCAGGGTGTGGCAGGAATAGAACGGCGTGCCGTCGACCAGTACGCTGCAGGCGCCGCAACTGGCGCGATTGCAGCTCCGGTTAGTGCCGGTCAGGCCCAGTTTCATCGAAATCACTTCCCACAGGGTCGTGCGGGCTTCGTATTCGGCGGCATACGGTTTGCCGTTGACTATGAAGACGGCCTTTTCGTTCGCGAAGGGCTTCGCTACGGCCGGGGGAGCGGTGGGAGCGGCTACCAGCGATTCGCGTGTCACGACGGTGAGCACTACGCCGGAGCCGGCGGCCTTGAGAAAATTTCTGCGCGAATAGCTCATTGCGACCCTCCGTTCTTCGGGAACACGTTCGGCCGGTATTGTTTGTGGCAGGTGGTGCAGGATGCGTCGACGGCTCCGGCGAGCGCCGCTAGCGCGGTGCTGTCCTTGGCTTGCGCGGCTTTGTAGGCGGCGTTTCCGGCATCCACCAGCAGTTTTGCGTCTTTCATCCAGTCGCCCTGATCGCGCGCGCGGCCCCGCGCCATTAGCATGTTTCCGGATTCCGCCAGGGTCAGCGCGGCGCGGCGGACGGCCGCCCAGTCCTTTTCGTTTTTTGGCTCGCCGCGGTAGATGGCAAGCAAGATGTCATTGGACGAGGGATGGATCACGTCGAGCATGAGTTGCTTGACGGTCGCCGCGGGCGGGAAGGGGTCGGAAGGGGTCTGGGCGAAGGCGAACGCGGCGCTTAGCCCAGCGAGAAAAAGCGTGCCCCGGCATTTTGATTTCATAGACGGATCTAAGGGCGATGATCGTAGTTTACCGCGGTGATGTCAACCAGCGGCGGCTTAGGACGGGCTTTTACGCACTACACTTGCGTTGTGCGGCAAGCGGAATGACACTTACCCGGGAGTGCCAGAACGCCGGCTGAAAGCCGGCGGCAGCCTGAAAAGGCTGCCCCACAATACACTACGCTTTGAGGCGTTGGTTTGGTCGGCTTCCCCAGTCTTCGAGCCACAATTCCGGTTTTTCCTGCCGGAAACGGGAGGCTAGTTCGATGCAGGCGCGCGCGGCCTGGCTGGCGTTGGGGTCCATGACAACGACCTCTATGCTACGCGCCCGCATGAAGAGAATTGTTTCGTCACTCGAGGCGTTGGTGACATCGCCGATCACGACACGGGGAATGCCGAACTGAACTATGGCCCCGGTGCACATGAAGCAGGGTTGAAGCGTCGTGTACATGGTCGCCTGGTGGCGGTTGATCCGGCGGCCCGCATCGCGCAGGGCGGCCATTTCGCCGTGGATGATCGGATTGCCTTCCTGCACGAGCGCATTGTGGCCTTCGCCGAGCACCTCGCCGGTGGCGTTGTCCACCAGCACTCCGCCGATCGGGCAACCGCCTTCCGAGTAACTCTTCAAAGCCAGATTGAACGCGCGCGTCATGTATTGCTCGTGAGACTCGTAGGGCATTCGGGAACCATGGGTTGCGAAGGCAGTCTACCACACGGTATCGCCACCCGTTGCTTGACACCTTCGGAAGACTGTGTTTCAGTGATCGGTGCGTATACCTACGGCGGGATTAATTTGGAGGGCTGGAACTATGAGGCTGACAATGAGAGGGAAAGTTGGTGTTTTAGGGGCCGGTCTCGGCTTGCTCGTCGGGGCGCTGCCTGCGCTGGCACACCACTCCTTCGCAGCGGAATACGATGAAAAAAAACCCGTGAAGGTTACGGGAACGGTCCGCAAGGTGGAGTGGACTAATCCGCACTCCCGGATGTACCTGGACGTGAAGGACGCTAACGGCACGGTCACTGTTTGGAATTTTGAGTTCGGCAGCCCGAACCATTTGTTCCGCGCGGGCTGGACGCGGAATACGGTCAAGGAAGGCGATCAGATCACCGTCGAAGGCTACGCGGCCAAGGATGGTTCGCACTTGGCCCAGACGCGGCTGGTGACTTTGGCGGACGGAAAGAAGGTTCCGGGTTTTGCCGGGGGCGGGGACAGTGGGGGCGCACCTACGCAATAGGACGGACATGAGAACCCATTTCGCTCGCTGGATCATTATTGCATCGGCGCTGGGCATCTCCGCTTGGGCGCAGCAACCGGCCACAGGCGGGGCCAGCGCACCGGCTGGCCGTGGAAAGGGACGCGGGCCTGCGGCGCCCACCGGACCGACGCCGCGCCTGGCCGATGGGAAGCCTGACTTCAATGGCGTGTGGAACGGAGGGCCTAGTTCTCAGGACATCAGTCTGGCGCTGATGACCGGGGAGCAAATCGTCATGACACCCGCCGCCGAAAAACTGATGCAGGGGCGGCGTCCCAAAGACGATCCGGAAGCCAATTGCCTGCCTGCCGGCGTGCCGCGCATGGCTCCCTATCCGTGGCGGATCGTGCAGCAGGGCACACACCTCTTCATCCTGTTCGAGGCCAACATTCATAGCTTCCGGCAGATCTTTATCGATGGCCGCCAACATACGCCGGAAGCCAACCGGTGGCCCAGTTGGTACGGCGACTCCATTGGCACATGGGACGGGGATACGCTGGTGGTCGACACGGTTGGATTCAACGACCGGTTCTGGTTCGACGCGAAAGGGCATCCGCACACCGACCAGCTTCACACCATCGAACGTTACACGCGTAAGGATCTGGGCAACCTCGTGGTGGAGACCACCATCATCGATCCCGGCGCGTACGCCAAGCCATTCAAGATCAGTTATACGGCGCGTTTCGCGGCCAAAGATGAGCTGATGGAATACATTTGCGCGGAGAACAATCAGGATGTGAGCCACATCTCGAGTCCGACGGGTTTGCCGTAGGCTTGAGGGTTCGCAGGCTTTGATTCGCGCGCTATTTCCCCATTGTCCTGACGAGGGGGCGCAGAGATTCAGGAAGCTTGGGGAAATCGCCGGGGCTCACTAGGGCCGGGGAGATCGGGGCGGGACCGTTGTCATTCAGCGAAGCAGTCCCGGCAGCACCCAGCAAGAGCTGGAGAAATTTCACGGCGTTCTCCCGGTGCGGGGCTTCTTTTAGCAACGTGATGCCCCATGCAACACGAGCGCCGGGAACCGCTACGGTTTGTGCACTCCGAGACGTCCCGAGTCCGGGCAGAACCATGATCGCGTGCTGGCGGTAGTAGGCGTCTTTCGCGGGGTCGGACAGGTTGATCTCGTCCGGCAGGTTCACGTAGCGGTAATCCGGATTGGCTTTCGCGGCCGCTTGGGCGTTGTGTTCGTAGGCGAACTGAAAATCGAATCCCTTGCCTAGATCGATGGCCGAATTCGGGCCCGGAGTCACCACGTGCTCGAGCAGGTTGTTGTAGAGGTTCGGTATCTTGTAAAACGCCTCGGCCAACTGGAAGATCATGGGCGCCCGGTAGGCGCCGGGATCGAGATACGGATTCCCTGCCCCGATCGCGACTCCGGGCATCGTCAGGGTCTCGTACCACCTCGCGACCGCGTTCGGAACGGATTTCGGCGGACTGAAGGGCTGGCTTCCCGGCTCGGCGATGGCGGGCAAGTTCTTCGCAGCTACGCCGCTGGCCGAATATGCGAGCACCATTTTGCCGCGGGCGAACACGATATTGAAATTCGTGTAGCCGGCGGGTTTCATGAACAGGTCGATGTCCAGGTAGTCGGCAGGCGCGTACAGGTCGCAGGCTTGGCCGCCTGCGGTTATTTGCCGGGCCGCGTCGACGCTGCCCATGGCGACGTCCTTCACTTGGATGCCGGTTTCGCAGGTGAATTTCTCCACCAGTGGCTTGAAGGCGCGCGTCAAGCTACCGGCACGGTAGATGATTAGCTGCTGGCTCGACGGCGTCGCGCAGTTTGGCGTCTGCGCGGTGGCGGCCGATGCCAGAGAAAGTGTGAGCAGAAGCAATCCGAATTTGTGTGTCGACATACTGAAAACCTTAGAAGCCGAATCGCAGGGAGGCCGTGATCAGCCGCGGCTCGCCCAGGTGCCCGAGATAGCTGCCGGTACTCTGCCCGGTGATGCTGCCGGGACCCAGAGTTGACCAGTAGTGTGCATTGGCCGCGTTGTTTACCGTGACGCGCCATGTGGTCACTTTCCCGAAAACTTTCGTGGTATAGCGCGCGCCAAAATCGAACGTGCTGAATTGGGGTGTGTAGGCGCTGTTGATGTCGTCGATGGGCCGGCGTCCTACATGCTGCCAGTCCACATTCAGAAAGGCGCCGTTGAGCGCCGGGAGACGATACTCGGCGAGGATATTGGACTTGTAGTCGGGAATGCCCACGAAGTTCCGGTTGTTGGTCGCGGCGATACCGGTGTCAGTGAGCTTCGGATTCAGCACCGACAGGCCGCCGGTGATCATGAGACTCTCGAAGATCCTGCCCGAGAGCATCGACTCGAGGCCGTAGTTGACCTGGTTTCCGGTAATTCTGAATGCCTCGCAGTTCGATGTGCCGGACTGAATGCCGCAGACTGGATTCGCCACGCCGACAGCATAGTTTGCAAAGGGCCGCTCCACCCGGAACAAGGCGGTTGAGAAGTTGATCTTACGCACGCGCAGCTTGTAGCCGATTTCTCCCTCCTTGCTGCGGTATGGCGGCAGCGCCTGGTTGGCGTTGACGATCACGATGCTGCCGCTGTTCGCCGCGGCGACATCGGGCGCCTGCACGCTGTCGGCAAGAGTGCCGTAAATCGTCATATCGGCGCGGGGTTTGAACATCACGCTCGCGGAGGGGCTCACGCCCTGGAAGACGTAGCCGCCCGGGATATTGGTTCTGGCATAGCCGGTAGCCGCGGTGTCGGTGTAACTGTCGGTCCACGTCCAGTCCTGGCTGGCGCCCAATCTTACGAGCCAACTGGGAGTGAGCGTAATGGTGTCGCTCAGGCTGAATCCCTGTTGACGGACGATGCTGGACGCATAAATGCCAGTGGATGGACTGGTCTTGGCGTAAGAAAAGATTCCGGCCAACGGTTCGACGTCCACCAGCGGATCGGCGATGTTGGCTTGGCAGATACCTTGGGGAGTGTTCGCGGTGCACAGGGCCGTCTTGGCTGGGCTGGTGACGGGTGAATAGGACACAAACCTGTAACCGGTGCCGCCGATCACCACGTCGTGACGGAAACGCCCCGTTTTGAACTTGCCGGTGAGGTATGCCAAGTCGCTGTCCACGTGGAACCGCGGGGCCAACGAAGAGAAGCTGTTGGCGAGGTATGACTTGTAATTTCCGTTGTTGTCGATGAACTGGTTGACGGCGGTATTGATATTGCGATCGGAACGCTGGTCGAGCACGCCAACCACAAGGCGCCAGTTCGCGCCCCCGTTCGATCTAAAGTCGTGCTTGACCCGCATTTCGCCGATCTTCGAGGTGAGATCCACGCCGGAGAACGATTGGCCGTAGCCTGGAAGAGTCGGATCGGGCGCGTTTTCCGGCAACAAAATGCTCTTGGAGCCGGGCGTGGACAGCGGAGTCGTGGTGGGCGTGTAGGCGAACCAGCCCGGGTATCCGTGCTGGAACAAGTTGTAGTAACTGTAGTTCCCCTCGATCACCGTATGGTCCGTCACACGTACGTCGCCCGCTGCGGCGGCCAACTGGCGGCGGAGCTGGCTGCCGGTGACATAGCCATCGCCATCCGCCAGCAGCAGATTCGTGCGGAAGCCGAACATCTCATTCTTGCCCGCGCGTCCGCCCACATCGGCATGGATTGTACCGACGCTATTGGCTTCGTAGCCCAACTCGATTTCCGCGAAGGTTCGCTCGGTGGGGCGTTTGGTCACGAAGTTGAACATGCCCGATGGGTTGGCGGGTCCGTAGAGCGGGCCGCCCAGTCCGTTGAGCACTTCGATCTGTTCGTATTCTTCCAGCGCGGAGGGCGTGGTGACCGCGATTCCCATGCCGTCCTTGCGGTCGTTCTGCATGTTGCTGCCTTGCATCCCGCGGGTCTCGGGACGGAGAACTTCCGGTCCTTGCATCTCCTGGAACGACGCCAGCGGCAGGTACTTGGCGGCTTCTTTGAAATTTCTGGATTGCGTGTCGTCGATTAATTGGCGCGAAATCAGGTTGATCGCGTAGGGAAGGTCCAGGATCGGCGTGACGCCGAGGGGTCCGCCTGATTCCACGTTGTCCACGCGGTAGGCGTTTTCGACGGCGCCGGCCGAGACGTTCAGGGTGGTTGTGGTTGCGGCGACGGTCAGGGCGAAATCGAAGTTCACGATTTGGCCCGCGGCGACTTTGAGCTCGGGGCTTACGCTGGGATTGAAACCCTTGGCATCGGCCTCGACTACGTACACGCCGGGCTGCAGAGACTGGAACGTGTAAGCGCCTTGGCCGTCGGTGGCCGCCGTGAGCTTAGCTTTCGTTTGCTGATCCGTTAGAGTCAACTGAGCACCGGAGATTACGGCCTGAGCCGGGTCCTTCACTACGCCCGTGATCTGACCGGTACTTCCCGTGGTTTGCGCCAGCGCCGGGAGTGCCAGCAGCAACGACACCCGGATGACACCAGGAACTTTCCAAGGCCCGGTGTGGTTGCAGACCTGCGGGCGATGGCCCATCGGCCCGTGCGCGCTTGGGCAGATCGAGAGGCGGGTTGACAACCCGCCGCAGGATGCCATCCTGCCCCACATGGATTGCTGCAATATATGTACAAGATACATATTTCTTCTTATAAGATGCTGACTGATCTTCAAGGATGACTCATCTATGGTGAACTTGGAATATGATGTTTGCAGCCTATATGGGCCAGGAGACATGATGGCGTGATCCATATCGAAATCGAACCTGTGTGGCGTTTTAAACGAGACGGCGATACGCAGTCGATCCTGATCATGCTGGATTTCTTGAACGAGATTCGGGTGACTGGAAAAATCGGCCGGGCTGCAGACCGGGCGGGCGTGTCTTACCGGCACGCGTGGAACTTGATCGAGAAGTGGTCGGCCTTCTTCGAAGCGCCTCTGGTCGACAGGAAGCAGGGGCGCGGAACCAGCCTGACGCCTTTCGGCGGCAAGCTGGTGTGGGCCGGGCAGCGGCTCCAGGCGCGGCTGGGACCTCAACTCCAGAACCTCTCCCAGGAGTTAGAAACCGAGATCAACCAATTTCTCCCCCACAGCCCTGCGATTATCCGGGTGCACGCCAGCCACGGGTTCGCCGTTTCGAAGTTGAGAGAACTACTCAGCCGGGAAGCGAATCTCGGCGTGGATCTGCGGTACGTCAGCAATCAGAACTCCTTGGCCTCCCTGGCGCACGATGGGTGCGATCTGGCGGGCATCCACCTGCCGCAAGGGGAATTGCGAGAGGGGAGCATCGCGGCCTGCAAGGGCTGGCTACGCCCTAGTGTTCACCGGGTGATCGGCTTGGTGACCCGCGAGATGGGTCTGATGGTGAAGCGGGGAAATCCGCTGCGGATCACATCGATCGAGCAGTTGCTCGATCCGGCGGTTCGGTTCGTAAACCGCGATCCGGACTCTGGGACGCGCTTGCTCTTCGACCAGATACTGACGCAGTACGGGCTCGACGGTTCACGCGTCACGCGGATCAACGGCTACGAGCAGGTCGAATTCACGCACGCGGCCGTTGCGGCCTATGTCGCGAGCGATATGGCCGACGTCAGTTTCGGGGTGGAGGCGGCGGCGCGGCAGTTCGATCTCGATTTTGTGCGGTTGGTCACGGAAGATTATTTTTTTGTTTGCCGAAAGCAGCTTTTGGAGTTGACGCCGGTCAAGCGAGTGCTGGCGATCATGCGGAGCGAAGAATTCCAAACGGCTATCTCGCAGTTGCCGGGCTATCGGTGCAAGGACCCTGGGGTGGTCAAGACCGTGCAAGAGGCTTTCGAGTGGCCGGCGTAGTTTGTGATCTGGGAGCGGCGGAGCGCCGCTCCATTGCTGTCGCGGTTCGTTGGCGGCGACTACCGCACTGGCTGGGGTTCTCGTTCCGGCAGCAGGACGCCGCCTCCGAAGCTCATCTGCTCTCCTGGGGAGCCACCCGGCGTCACTTTCACCGCGCAATATTTGAACTCGGGAATCTTCCCGACCGGGTCCAGCACGGGGTTGGTGAGCCGGTTGGCCGCGGCCTCGTAGAAACAGAAGGGGACGAACACCGCTCCCCGCGGCGTTCCATCGTCGGCGCGCGCGTAGAGCGAGATCCGGCCGCGCCGCGATTCGATGGTGATGGTCCCGCCGGGCGCGACGTTCAGCCCCGCGAGGTCGAGCGGATGAACCGACGCCACCGGCTCCGGCTCGATGGAGTCGAGCGCCGACGCGCGGCGGGTCATCGCCCCGGTGTGCCAGTGTTCGAGCTGACGCCCGGTGATGAGCACCATGGGATATTCCGCGTCCGGCCGCTCCGCGGCGGAGATGAGATCGGCGGGAACGAACTTGCCGCGGCCCGATTCCGTGGGGAAGTTCTCGATGAACACCACCGGGTCGCCGGGATCGCCCTCCTTTACGCACGGATAGGTGACCGACGACTCGCGCTCCAGGCGCTCCCAGGTGATGCCGGCGATGGAGTCCATGCAGGTCCGCATCTCGTTGAACACTTCGCTGGGGTGGTTGTAGTGCCAGTCCACGCCGATGCGGCGAGCCAGCTCGTTAAGAATCCAGAAGTCTTCCTTCGCTTCGCCGGGCGGCTCAATCGCCTTGCGTCCGAGCTGCACCATGCGATCGGTGTTGGTGACGGTGCCGACCTTTTCGGGCCACGCGGTGGCGGCCAGCACGACGTCGGCGAGGTACGCGGTTTCGGTGAGGAAGATATCCTGCACCACCAGGTGATCGAGGGCGGCGAGCGCTTCGCGGGCGTGATCCACGTCCGGATCGGACATCGCGGGGTTTTCGCCCATGACGTACATGCCGCGAATCTCGCGCCTCTTCGCGGCGTGCATGATTTCGACGACGGTGAGGCCGGGATCCGGATCGAGCTGGGTACGCCACAGCTTTTCGAACCTTTGCCGCGCGGCGGGCGTGCCCACGCGCTGATAGTCGGGATAGAACATCGGGATCAGGCCCGAGTCCGATGCGCCCTGCACGTTGTTCTGTCCGCGGAGCGGATGCAGTCCCGATCCGGGCTTGCCGATTTGGCCGGTGGAGAGCGCCAGTGCGATCAGGCAACGGGCATTGTCGGTGCCGTGGACGTGCTGGGAGATGCCCATGCCCCACAGGATGATCGACGCCTTGGAGGTCGCGTACATCCGGGCGACCTCGCGGATGGTCTGCGCGTCGACGCCGCAGATCGGCGCCATCAGCTCGGGCGAGAACTTCTTCACGTTCTCGGCAAGCACTTCGTAACCGGCAGTGCGGTCGCGGACGAAGTTCTGGTCGACCAGGCCTTCCTCGACGATGACGTGCAGCATCGCGTTGAGAAGCGCCACGTCGGTGTCGGGATTGAACTGGAGGTAGTGGGTAGCGTGCCGGGCGAGATCGCTGCGGCGCGGGTCGGCCACGATCAGCTTTACTCCGGACTTGGCGGCATTCTTGATCCACGTGGCGGCGACCGGATGATTCACGGTGGGATTGGCGCCGATCAAGAAAATCACTTCAGCGTTCGCCACGTCGCGCACCTGGTTCGACACGGCGCCCGAATTGATGCCTTCCATCAGCGCCGCCACGCTCGACGCGTGGCATAGCCGCGTGCAGTGGTCGACGTTGTTCGAGCCGAAGCCGGTGCGGACGAGCTTCTGGAAGAGGTAGGCCTCTTCGTTGGTCCCTTTGGCGGAGCCGAAACCGGCTAGCGAGCGCTTCCCGTAGGTATCGCGGGTCTCACGAAGTCCCTTGGCCGCGGCTTCGAGCGCTTCTTCCCAAGTGGCCTCGCGGAAAACTTCCCGCCAGTTTTCGGGATCGACCACAAAGTCCTTGTGCTTGGGGACGCCCGGCTTGCGGATCAGCGGCTTGGTCAGGCGATGTTTGTGCTGGACGTAGTCGAAGCCGTAGCGGCCCTTCACGCACAGGCGGTTCGAGTTCGCGGGGCCATCTTTGCCCTGCACGTAAAGGATGACGTTGTCCTTGACGTTGTAGGTGAGCTGGCAGCCGACGCCGCAGTAGGGACACACCGAATCGACTTGCTTGTCGACGGCAATCTTGCCGGCATCGCGCGCGGGCATCAGCGCGCCGGTGGGGCACGCTTGGACGCACTCGCCGCAGGCGACGCAGGTGGAGTCGCCCATCGCATCGTCGAGGTCGAACACGATCTTCGAATGTCCGCCGCGGAAAGCGTAGCCGATGACGTCGTTGACTTGCTCTTCGCGGCAGGCGCGCACGCAGCGCTTGCACTGGATGCAGGCGTCGAGGTTCACGGCCATCGCCGGATGCGAGAGATCTGCGACCGGCTGATGGCGCGCGGCGAAGCGCGGTTTGCCGATGGACAGCTTTTTCGCCCAGAGGTCGAGCTCGGAGTTAAGAGTGTAGGATGTTTCGGGGATGTCCGACAGCAGCAACTCGATGGACATCTTCTGGCTGGTCAAAGCCCGCGCGCTGTTGGTGGTGACCTCCATCCCTTCCTTGGGATAGCGGCAGCAGGAGGGCGCCAGCACGCGCTCGCCCTTGATCTCCACCATGCAGGTGCGGCAGTTGCCGTCGGGCCGCATGCCTTCCATGTAGCACAGACGGGGAATCTCGACGCCGTGGCGCTGCGCGGCCTCGAGGATGCTTTCGTCCGAACGGCCGGCCACGGTCGTTCCGTTCAAGGTGAACGAGACCGGCTTTGACGCCATGTGGCCATTGCCGGACGCCTTCCCGTTCAACGGCAATGCGACTTTCGTCGTGTCTTCCTTGGTCGATAGGAGGACAGTATTCTTCGGGTCCATTATTCGACCTCCCCGGGAAAGTATTTTAAGACAGTGAGCACGGGATTCGGCGCGGCTTGGCCCAGACCGCAAATGGACGCGTCCATCATGGCCTGCGACAGCTCGTGCAGCAGTGGGGCGTCCCACCGCTTCTGCTGCATGAGTTGGAGCGCCTTGATCGTGCCGACGCGGCACGGGGTGCATTGGCCGCAGGATTCGTCGGAGAAGAACTTCATCAGGTTGCGGGCTGCGCCGGACGCGGTGTCGTGGTTTGAAAGAACTACGATCGCGGCCGACCCGATGAAGCAGCCGTATTCGTTCAACGTGTCGAAGTCTAGCGGGATGTCGGCCTTCGAGGCCGGCAGAATTCCGCCCGATGCGCCGCCGGGGAGGTACCCGTATAGCTCGTGGCCGTCGGGCATGCCGCCGCAGTATTCTTCGATCAGTTCACGCAGAGTGATGCCCGCGGGGGCGAGATGCACGCCGGGCTTCTTGACGCGGCCGCTCACCGAGAACGACCGCAGACCCTTGCGGCCGTGGCGGCCTTGGCCGGCGAACCAGGCTGCGCCTTTCTCCAGAATGTCGCGCACCCAGTGCAGCGTCTCCATGTTGTGTTCAAGCGTCGGGCGTCCAAACAGGCCGACTTGCGCCACGTATGGAGGACGCAGGCGCGGCTCTCCGCGTTTGCCTTCGATGGATTCGATCATCGAAGACTCTTCGCCACAGATGTAAGCGCCCGCGCCCCGCCGCAGATGGACTTCCGGGAGCGCATACGGAGGATTCGCTTGGAGGGCTGCGATCTCACGCTCCAGGATCGCGCGGCAGCCGTGATACTCGTCGCGTAGGTAGATGTAGATCGCATCGATGCCGACAGCCCAGGCCGCGATGAGCGCGCCTTCGAGAAAGCGGTGCGGATCGCGCTCCAGGTAGTAGCGGTCCTTGAAGGTTCCCGGTTCGCCCTCGTCGATGTTGATCGCCATCAGGCGCGGAGCGGGCTCGGCGGATACGATCTTCCACTTTCGGCCGGCTGGAAAGCCAGCCCCACCCAGGCCGCGCAGGCCGGAGTCTTCCATTACTGCGATTACTTCGGCGGGCGTCTTCTTGCCAGCTATGCACGACGCGGCTAGCGCGTATCCGCCTGCGGCGCGATACGCCGCGTAGTCGAAGTGGCCGGGCGTGACGGCACCCGTTTCGGGGTGGGTCATGTTACTGGCTTGAACTGCGTCCGTCACCAGTTGGGTGGTTGCGTGCGGGATCGGATTCTGGCCGACGACAGCGACCGGCGCGGTTTCACAGCGGCCGACACAGGGCGCATGCAGCACCCGCACTCCCGCACCGAGCAGCGCAGGCAGTTTCGCGAGCAACTCGTGCGAACCGGCGAGGTCGCAGGCGATCGAATCGCAGACGCGGACGGTGATCGCGGGCGGCGCCGTCTCGCCCTCTTTGACGACATCGAAGTGGTGGTAGAACGTCGCCACTTCGTAGACCTCCGCCATGGCCATCTTCATCTCGTCGGCGAGCGCCACCAGATGCCGCGCCGACAGGCAGCCGTAGCGGTCCTGAATCTTGTGCAGGTGCTCGATGAGAAGATCGCGGCGGCGCGGTGCATCGCCAAGCAGGGCCAGGACATCCTCGCGCGCCTGGGGGTCGACGCGGCGGCCTTTGGGTGTCGAGCGCACTCGACCAGCACCGCCACGCTGCTTCTTTTTAGAGGCCGGTCCGGGCGCGATTAGGGAGACGGAATCGCTCATCGGTTTCCATCGGACAACAGTGGAATTTCGCTGATATTCATGGTGTTCCTGCGTCTTGCGGGGTCACCTATCATGCTATCATTTTCTTGAGAGTCCGCTCGCATTTATGCATGTTGAGTTTCTCGGCGTCCCCCGCCAGCGTGCCGGCATCTCCAAACTGGATGTGCAGGCGGATACGCTGGGGCAACTGCTGGGGACGCTGGCGGCGCAGATTCCGTCCCTGGGCGAACTTATTGCGGTGGACCGCCTGCACTCCTCGTTTGTCGCCAACCTGAACGGCGATCGGTTCGTCAGCGACCCGGAGACACCGCTCGGCGAAGGCGACTGCGTGCTGATCCTCTCCGCTGACGCGGGAGGATGACGGGAATCGATGCCCTGCGGTTACCACGGCTGCTACCTTCGGATCGACGTTTCTCTCGGCACAGCCGAGCGGGTACCGCTGGCCGATTCGGTCCTGCGCGAGTTCATCGGCGGCAGCGGGCTGGGTGTAAAGCTGCTGCTGGACGAAGGCGCGGCGCTGATGGACCCCCTCGCGCCAGAGGCTCCGCTCGTGTTCGCCTTCAGCCCTCTGGTCGGCAGCCCTCTGACAACGTCGGCGAAGTTTGCGGTCGTGAGCAAGAGTCCCTTGACCGGGCGCATCAACGACTCGCTTGCCAGCAGTGGTTTTGCGATTGCGGGCAAGGGCTGCGGGTGCGACGCCATTGTGATCGTGGGACGCGCGCCGGAGCTTTCGGTTCTCGTTGTGGATGAGACGGGCGTGCGCGTGGAGCCGGCCGCGGAATATCGTGACGCAACGTGCCGACAGACGGAAACCGGGCTGAAAGCTCGTCTGGGCGCCAACTATCGGGTCGCGTCAATCGGACCCGCGGGTGAGCACCTGGTGCGTTACGCCACCATCTCGCACGACGGCCGCCATGCCGGACGCGGCGGAAGCGGCGCTGTGTTGGGCGCCAAGAACATCAAGGCGATCGCCGTGCGCGGAACGCAGCGAGCCGAGTGGGCGCATCCGAGCGAACTGACGGCGCTGAGCAAGTCCCTGTCGAAACGGTCGTTCGGTCCCGCGACGGCGAAGTACCGCGAGCTCGGAACCGCAACCAATCTGCTCACCTTCAACCGCTTCGGCGCGCTGCCGACACGCAATTTTCAGACCGGCGCGTTTGACGAAGCCGCCAGCCTCTCGCCGGAGCAGATGGGCACGACACATTCCAAGGTTCGCAAGAGCTGTATGAGCTGTACGATTGGATGCGAGCACATTTACTCGCTGGGCGCGAGCGGCGGCGTGCGCGTCGAGTATGAAAGCCTGTTCGCACTGGGCTCGTTGTGCGGGGTGAGCGACGCCGACGTTGTGCTGCGGGCGTCCCAGCGCTGCGACGAACTCGGTCTCGACACGATCAGTACCGGCGGGACGATCGCGTTTGCCATGGAGTGCGTCGAGCGCGGATGGCTCGCTGGTTGGATGGACGCGCCGTGGCTCAAGTTCGGTAGCGGCGACGCGCTGCTCCGCGCGATCGAGTTGATTGGTTCACGCGAAGGGCTCGGTAACGTATTGGCGGAGGGCAGCCGTCGCGCGGCTCAAGCGATCGGGCATAACAGCATCTCGATTGCGCCGCAGGTCAAGGGGCTCGAGATACCCGGCTACGAGCCGCGGGCGCTGCAGACCATGGCGCTCGGTTTCGCGGTGGGCGCGCGCGGCGCGGATCACAACCGCAGCGGCGCGTACGAAGTCGATTTCTCGGACAAGGTCGATCGCCGGCATGTGACGCTGGATGCCGTGCGCCATGCGATCGACACCGAGGACAAGGCCGCGCTGATGGACTCGCTGATCATCTGCAAGTTCCTGCGCGGAGTGTTCGGCGATTTCCACGCCGAGGCGGCCGAGATGCTGCGGAGCGTCACGGGCTGGGATGTGAGCGCCGACGAACTGCGCGAGACCGCGAGGCGCATCGTCTCCGCCAAGCGGCAGTTCAACCTTCTCGCCGGATGGACTCCGGCTGAAGATACACTCCCGGATCGATTTCTCAACACGCCCCTGCCCAATGACCTCGAAGCTTCGCTCAGCCGCGAACGGCTTGACGACCTGGTGGCGGAATATCACCGTCAGCGCGGCTGGTAGCTGTTCGGCGGCCCGATCCATTTCGAGAATAACGGACAGACAGCGAAAACAACTCATGAGACAGCGGTGGTCCTACGTATCGGGCGCTTGCGTGGTGGTTTTTGCCACAGTCTTGGTTGCCTAGTCTCCTGTCCCAATGGTTCGTGCGATAAGTCGAGCGGGGTGCGCGGTGAGGGTACGCTGGGCGTAGCGGCCAATGCTGGCGAGAATCTGGTCTGCCGTTTTGGTCCAGACGAAGGGAGTGGGA
>Ga0209517_10002401_pt1 | contig 26470 bp, 19 predicted proteins | sample PeaSoiMetSII2010_FD_187695 | JGI IMG/M metagenome (GOLD analysis project Ga0209517, IMG submission 187695) | Peat soil microbial communities from Weissenstadt, Germany - SII-2010 (SPAdes) (version 2) | ecosystem: Environmental > Terrestrial > Soil > Wetlands > Peat | place: Germany... | reverse complement strand
CCGACATCGGGCCGCGTCCACCGCATCCCGCACCCAACGTCGTGACGATGCGCAACGCCCCTCCTGAAGCGGCACGGGATGGGGCTGGATATACATCTGATTTGCATTTCGGAAAAACAGAAATATTTTTTGTGCGGGGGCTGGACAAGAGGCCGAGAAGCGAGTTTGCGAAAACGACCCGTCGGGCAAATCACCCGCGTCAGTCGAACGCGGGATACATCAATCAGCGTCGTCCCTGCGAAAGCAGGGACCCATACCGCGTTGTGCTATCAATAAGACGAGCTGGCCGACGTTCTTCGCAAAACAGTCGGCGGTGGTTATGGGTTCCTGCTTTCGCAGGAACGACCACAAAATTCTCACCATTGATAGCCTCTAGATGGGTTGAGCCCTCGCGAAACCCATCAACGCCGTGGCGGGAAATGATGGGTACCGCTGACACTCCACCCATCTACGCTGCTTACTCAAATCGCCCTTACGTAGATGGCAGAATTTATGTACTTTTCGACCATCGCATGATGGTTCCGGTTATGCATCTGAACATCAAGAACGACGAAGCTCATAAGCTTGCAACTGAACTCGCGCGGCTCACCGGTGAGAGCTTGACCAAAGCCGTCATCTTGGCGCTGCGTGAACGCCTGGCCCGCGAGCGCCGACGCAGGGACACCGACGATATCGCCTCGCGGTTGATGAAGATCGGCAACCGTTATGCGGCGCTGCCGGACGCCGGGCGTAACGCGGACGAGATACTTGGCCATGACGAACACGCGCTGCCGACGTGATCGTGGTCGACAGTTCCGCACGTAGGATCGGTTGAGCCCTTCGCGAATCCCATCGCTATCGTCGAGATTATGATGGGTACGTTTCGCTATCCATCCTGCGAGCCAAAACTTCAAGTATCACGAGTGTTCATCGCTATTATTTCTTCGACGAACGAAGCGTGCCACACCATTCCAATCTGGGCTTCCTCCGTAGCGGAGTGGAGACGGCCAGAGTAAACACCAATGAAGTTAGTCGCCGGTTTGTCGTTGAAGGCACGGACTGCTCCTTCTAAGTAGTCGTTAGTCCAGTTTTGAAGAATTACAGGGGCGCCCGACATTCCCGGGCGAGAGGCCGTATCTACCAAGTAATACCCCGTGCTCATTCGGACTATGTCAGGCTCGGAAGCGATACTGCCCCTTTTCCAAACGGGGAAAGCGGGAGGCGCGCTGCCGAAGGGGTAGCCGAGAATGAATACGTCCATCCCGATCTTGATTCTAAGGGGCTTTGAGAGAAGGGCATTGATTGGGTACATGTTCATGACCGGTTCGTTTCCAGTCATTGGAATGGGGATCGCAACAACATCGACGTTGGGCATACCGGGACGTATGAGCCATAGTGGTCGATGGACTTGATCGCGAATTCGAATATCCCACTGTTGTTTTCCAAAGTCCCCAATGCGTACGTTGAAAAGGCAGCGAAGTGTGTCAGGAGCGGCTGGCGTCTCAAGCTTTCGGGTTTGCGTATTCCTACCTGTCACAACGTGCCAGTTCGTGATGAGGTAGTGCTGGGGACCATGCTTCCAAACGAACGCTGTCGCGCTTCTCATCGGAGTTCCGTTCGCAAGCTGCTCTACGGGAACCGTGGTCAAAGAGAAGGAGTCAATCTCTGTCACCGCTATCCCTTCGGGGGTCAGAAATTTCCGAATCGTGACAGAAAAGTGCGAGAGCTACCATAGGGCGCTAAATCCGTGTTCAACAATTAAGCGATACAGAATAGTGCAGACTCTCCAAAAAATCCTTGCGGCAGGGATTGAGAGAATGGCGAAGCCAGTTCCGTAGAGAATTGCGACCACTACGCGCCAGAATCCGTGAGAGCTATTCTCCGTATCGAAGTAACCGTGCAACGCAGCGCTCTTCACTTCCGCGAAGGCTTCCTGCACAGTGTACTCGTCTGATATGCGCGCTTGGAGATCCTGACGGAACCTATCGAATTTTGCGTCACTTTGGGCGAAGGCTATTTCCAAAGGCCGAACGGAAAATTCTCCAAAATGGGCGCCTTCGTTAGCAAGGTACTCGCCTGCTGACGAATTCCGCTTAACTAAGCTTGGGCACCACCACGCGTACAGAGCACTGGCAACGGCGACAAAGCAAAGAGCGAAATAGATTTGGAAAACACGAGGAGGAATACTAAGGCCGAGGTTATGGGGTGTTCTCCCCTCAAATTCTGTTATGAGATTGACGAGTTTTGATTGTGCGAGAGCGTCATTGAAAATGATGAAGTAGCCAACCAACGGCAGTAAGATCGTTAGCCGGGCAGGCCATGAGTTGCCGATGGGCCTTAAAGTGGTCCAAAGAGGAGTACGCATTGATGGTCCGAATGAAATAAATAGCTGATCTTACACACTCCGTGAGTGCAACACAAACATATACTCATTAGGGTTGAATTGACGCTATCTGGCCACGCTTGGGCCCGCTTCCGGCGCATCGCCATGAAATGACGTCGCAGAGACTACCTTCCCTTGAACTTCGGCTTGCGCTTTTCCATGAAGGCCTGCCGTCCCTCGCGAAAATCCTCGGAGTCCATGCAGGCGGTGCCGATCGCCTTGATCGCGGCCATGTCGCGGTCGTCCTTGTCTTTCAGCACCTGCGCGATGGTGATCTTGGCGGCCTTGATCGCGAGCGGCGCGTTTTCGGAAATAATGCGGGCGATCTCGCTTGTCGCGTTCCACAATTCCGCGTCCGCCACTACGCGGTCGACCAGGCCAATTCTCTGGGCCTCCGCCGAATTAATCCGCATGCCCGTGTAGAGCAAGAGCCGCGCTTGGGACGGACCTACCAGCGAGACCAGATGTTTCAGGCCGTCGAAGCCGTAGGCAATGCCGAGCTTGGCGGCGGGAATGCCGAACTGGCTGTTTTCGGCCGCAATGCGGATATCGGTGAGCATCGCGACCTGCATGCCGCCGCCGAGGCAAAAGCCGCGGATGCAGGCAATCGTCGGTTTCGGGTAAGCCGCAAGCAACGCCCGCTGCGCGTCGCTACGCCCTGAATATTCTTCGGCAGCCTTCGCGTTGTGGCGGGTCTTCTCGAACTGGCTGATATCGGCGCCCGACATGAACGCCTTGTCGCCGGCGCCGGTCAGGATCACGACCCGCACGTCCGCGTCGTCGCGCAACTCGGTCAGCGCTTGTCCCAATCCCTCCCACATCTCGAGCGACATGGCATTGCGCTTGTCGGGATTGTTGAAGGTGACGACGCCGACGCCGTCGGAGACGCTTTTGAGGATCTTGCCGTCGGCGAGGGATTTTTCGGTTGTCTTGGCGACGTCGAGCATGGTCGGGCTTTCGGGGTAGAGGCGGTTGCGGGATGCAATGAAGCATTGGTTTGACGTCGGAGCAATGCCGTTGGGCTCTTTCACTTGCGAGGGAGGGTTGCGGGTGGGCCGAGAAAGCACAGTTCATGGCATCGACCGCGGTCGTCAAAGAAAGCGCCCTAAGTTCCTCCTAACAGTGTGAGGTAATTCACATTCGCGGATTGCCGCAGGGGCTATCAGTTTCCTTACCCTAAGAAGGGAGGCACCAATGCTAACACCCGAGGACTTTACCCCGGAGAAGTACCGCATTCATTGGTCGGCTATCTTTGCGGTTTTTGCAGTTCAATTGATTGCGTTGATCGCTTTATCCATCGCTGTGGCCAGTCATTCCGGTTTCGCGACCGCATCGTTGACGGCTAATAAGGCTGGTCCTTCAGTTGTTGTCGGTCAATCTGACGGGCTTGTGAGCACCGATAGGAGATAGCCGAGGCTTCCAGGTTGCTGTCGTTTCAGCATCGACGCTCCATTGGGGCAGCCGATTTGGCCGATGAGCGGGACGCACCGCCTGGGCGGCGGTCGCAGCTAATCCGCTCCTGGCAAGCGGCGCCGCCCTTGGGATGGGCCGAGAAAGCACTGTTCGCACCAGACGTTACGCGACGAAGAATTTTCTGAACTTGTCATACATGGTGTCCGGAATGTCCTCAGCCATGTAGTGACCGCAGTCCATCGCTTCACCATACTCGAGATTCCTGGCAAACCTCTTCCAGACGTCGAGAAACTCTTTCGACCGCGCGGGCGGCTGTCCGCGCGCTCCCCACAGAACGATCGCGGGCATCTCGATCTGCCTGTCCTTGTCGGCGGTGTCCATTTCAAAATCGCAGGTCGCTGTCGCGCGATAATCGCGACACGAGCCGGTAATGGTCTTGAGCGTGTAACACCGGACATATTCGTCGAACACCGCAGGCGTCAGGAAATCCAGGCCATTTCCGCCGCGGATGACCATTCGACTCCTGAGGAAAAACTCCGCCGGTACGGCACTCATCAGACGTTCGGGGAACGGTTCAGGCTGCGCCATGAAGGCCCAGTGCCAGGTGGCTATCACCCAGGCTTTGGTGGTATTCGTCCACACAAAGTAATTGGGCAGAACGTCCATCAGGCAGACCTTCATCACCCGCTCCGGGTGATCGAGGCACATGCGGTGCGACGTGCGGCCGCCACGATCGTGGCCCGCCAGAAAAAATTTGCGATAGCCAAGCTGCTCCATGACCTCGACCATGTCCTGAGCCATGGCACGGAAACTGTAATTGATGTGGTTTGGACCCGGTTCGGGAAGCGAACTGTCGCCGTAACCGCGCAGATCCGGCAGCACCACGTGATAATTTTTCGCAAGACGGGCCGCAATCTTGTGCCAGGCGACGTGATTTTCGGGATTACCGTGCAAGAGCAGCAATGGCGGGCCGGATCCGCCGTGGCGCAATCGAATGACGGCCCCGCTGGTCCGCATATCCTGATGCTGAAATCCCGGGAATAACGCGGCGATCTCGGTGCTGCCCCAGCGGGTAGGGTTGAGCGTGTAATCCGCGGCTGAGGCAACGGTTAGAGCCGCGGCGGGCAGTTGTTGCGCGAGCGCCGGGGAGCCGATAACGCCGGAAACTGCGGCGCCCGCGGCCAATGTCTGAAACAGGTGGCGACGATTAACGCCATCCTGGGCCTCATGCTCGGTCATTCTGCCTCCCCAACCCCACAACTCGGGTGCTACCTTTCGGCAAGGTTACATCACTTCCGTACATGCGGAAGCGCCTATGTCCGGCTCGCACGAGGCGGGCATCGACGTCGTGTCTACCGGCACTATTCGGCGGCGCTTCTGTTTGACGCGGCGACGTAGCCGTCACGAGCCTGCGGCAGCTTCCAGCCGAGGAGCCGGCTTGCGACCTGGTTGCGCAGCACTTGTGCAGTGCCGCCCCCTATTGTGAACATGCGCGCGTCACGCATAATGCGTTCCATCGGATTGTTGCGCGAGTAGCCTCGCGCGCCAAAAATCTGCAAGGCATCGCTCGTCACCTTGATCGCCATCTCGGATGCGAAAATCTTTGCCTGGGCCGCAAGCAGCGGATCCGGAAAGGGGTCTGCGCTGGCGGCTGCGCTGCGAATGGACAGACGGGCGGCGTTCAGTTGCACCGACATGTCGGCCAGCATCCATTGCAGGCCCTGGAATTCGGCAATCGGGCGACCCAATTGCTGGCGCGATTTCGAAAACGCCAGCGCCTGCTCAAAGGCGCCCTGCGCCAGGCCAAGGGCAACTGTGGCTGCGCCCACGCGCTGACTGTTGTAGGCGTTCATCAGTTCGGCGAAGCCGCGCTTCCAGCCACCCGGGGGCTGAAGAACCATGTCCTGAGGTACTTCGGCATCGTCGAGGATGATCTCGGTCTCCGGAATGCCGCGCAATCCCATCGTTGGCTCGCGCTTGCCGACGCGCAGTCCCTTGCCCTCATCGGTGGCGTCCGGATTCCGTACGATCATGAAGCCGCCGATACCCTCCTCGTTGCCGCGCTCGTCGAACACGCGGGCAAAAATAAGGTGAAGCCGGGAAACGCCGCCTCCCGTAATCCAATGTTTCTTCCCGTTGAGTACGTAACCCAGACCGCGTTTGTCCGCGCGCGTCGTCATCTCGGTGGCGGCGGAGCCTGCTTCCGGTTCTGTGATGCAGATCGCGGGCTTGTCGCCCGAGAGCACGAGCTCGGCGGCAAGCTTCTTTTGTTTCTCGCTGCCGTACTGCATGACGGCGGAGATAGCGCCCATATTGGCCTCGACCGCGATGCGGCCGGTGACGCCGCAGACGCGCGCCATTTCTTCGACGATCAGGCTCGCATCCAGGAAGTTGCCACCACGGCCGCCATATTGTTTGGGGATGGTAAAGCCCATCAGACCAGCCGATGTCAGCTCTCGGACGTTTTCCCAGGGGTAGGCTTCGCTTCTATCCGTCTCCGCCGCGCGTGCCTTGATCGAACCCTCGGCGATCTCGCGCGCCACCCCTTGAAGCTTTTTTTGCTCCGGAGTCAGGTCAAATTGCATCTTTTGTCCTCCATCATCCTCCCCACCTTGATCTAATTGATTGAATCCGCAAGCGGTTCAACGGCTACGCGTGTCGCTCTGCAACGCGGCCAGCGGAACGTATTTCCCGGAATGTAGCCAATTTATCACAGCCCGATTCCCACTCCTGATCTAGTCTCATGAATGAAATTCATTCGGGGTGGGAGAATCATGAATTAGCCGCTGAAGGCTGCGAATAGCAGTTTCATCGGCGGGCGGTGGCGTCGATGAGAATAAAGCAAGCCTGCTTTGCTGTCGCTGTGCTGCTATCCCTGACGCAATTGGCGCAGGCGCAGAACTTCAATCAGCTGATCGGCTTCGGCGACAGCGCTACCGACACGGGCTGGTTTACGGGTGCTACCTCCGGCCCGCATTCTACCGGGGTTGGGCCTTTCGATGCGTCAATCGCGGCCGCCTTGGCGGCTGGCGGAAACGGCCACTGGACCGGCCCGGGGCTCGGGAACGCACAAATTCTTGCCGGCTTCTTCGGCCTTTCGGCAAACGCCGTCGGTACGCCCGGCGGCACGAACTTCGCCATCGGCAACGGCGTGGACTTTCTCGTGCCGCCGGGTTTTAATCCGCCCGCCACCGGAAATCTGTTTCAAAATTCGTTGCTTCCGGGAACCGCCACCCAGATCAATAATTATCTGGCCTCGGTGAACGGCCACGCCAATCCTAATGCTCTTTATTTGTTGAGCAGCGGCGGAAACGACATCACCGCCGCGACGCTAGTATTCGGTGCGTTTTCTCCGGCCGGCGTCGCTTACCTCCTGGGCGAGGCGCAAGCCCTTGCGAACAGTCTTGCCAGCCTGCAGGCCGCCGGAGCGCGCTACATCATCATGAGCAATTATTATCCGGGCCCAGTGAGCATTCCCTCCACGGCGTTCTATGGAGCGGTCATTCTCTCCGCGACCTGGAGCGATCTGGCAGCGGCTGGGGTGAGGTTTATTCCAGCGGATACCCTTTCGGTGTTTGCCGCGGTTGAACAGCATTTCACCGAGTTCGGATTCACCCATGATCCGCACGCATTCCTCCCCGCCAACTATGCCTGCCTTCCGCCCACCGGCTCCGGCTTGTTGTCCGGCTACGGAATTTTGTGCGCACCGGGTACGACGCCGAGCTCAACGCATGGGTATATGCAGTCCGCTGATGCCACGCAGACGTACCTTTTCATGGATGGCGTGCATCTCACGGCAGCGGGCCAGCAGATCGAGGCCGACTACATCTACAGCCTGCTGGCTGCTCCGAGCGAGATCTCCTATCTCGCCGAGGCGCCGTTGAAGACCAGAGCCATTGTCGTCGACTCCATCAGAAACCAGATTCCTCTGTCCTTCGGCACCCCGGGGACGTTTCACGGCTGGGTAACCGGCGACGTCTCCTGGCTGAAAATGACCAACAGCATCGCGGGTCTTCCGGACGATCCCGGCTGGCCGCTGGCCACGACGGCCGGTTTTGACTACGCGATTACGCCCGGCTGGTTGCTCGGCGCGGCATTCTCGGCGGGCTTTACCGAGCAGAGCTTCAGCCTCGGCGGCAACTTCAAACAAACCGAGTTTGCGATCAGCCTCTACACCGCTTTTCGCAAGGATGCGTTCTGGTTCGACGCGATTGCGACGTGGGGATCGATCAGCGATGACGTCAACCGGCAAATCCCGCTCGGAATCACCACGCAATCCAACCAGGGCAGCACCAACGGCAGCAACGTCTCGTTCGCGGCCGAGACCGGCTATAATTTCCGAACCGCGGTGGGAACGCTGCCGTCGGCCGTCGCCATGCCGTTGAAGGCTGCCCCTGCCGCGCCGCTTTATCTGACCCACGGGCCGGTCATCGGGATCATCGCGCAGCAGGTCCACATCGACCCATTTGCCGAAACGAATTTCAATGTCCCGACCAACCTGGCGTTCGCTTCCCAGCTTCGCAATTCTGCCGTCACGGAGCTTGGTTATCAGGCAAGCCTCACCGTCGGCATGTGGGAGCCGTATGTCAGGGCGGTGTGGGATCACGAATTCGACGGCTCGGGCCGGCTCGTAACCGCCTCGCTCCTGAGCATCACGGCCCCGAGCTATTCGCTGCCGGCAGTGCTGCTCGGAACGGATTGGGGTTCGGTCATCCTTGGCACGCGGTTGAAGTTTGCCCCGAATGCGACCGCCTTTGTCGCGTTCAGCTCTCAGATCGGCCAGAACAACGTCACGACCTATGGCGGGCAGATCGGCGTCAACGTTGCCTTCCAGCCGCCGGGCGTTGTTGCCAAATATTGAGTTGCCGAACGCTCAGACCGGCGATTGCCGTTTCTAACGCGCAACCGCGTCGGCGATGGCTTCGGCAAGCTCTTGCTGCCTGAACGGTTTTGCTAACCTCGGAATTCCCCGGCCTTCTCCCGGAGGCAATTCGGCATAGCCGGTGGCGAGGATGACCGGAAATTCCGGCCTCTCCGCGCGGATCTGTGAAACGAGTTCCGAGCCCGTCATTCCCGGCATGGCCTGGTCGGTGATGAGCAGATCGATGTCCTCTTCATGGCGCAGGATTTCGAGCGCCCGGGTTCCGGACGAGGCGCTGTAAACCGTGTGGCCGAGTTCTTCCAGCAGCGAGGAGGTGTTGAGCGCGACAAGCGGATCGTCATCCACGGTCAGGATCGCAAGCTTCCTCACCGGAGAGATCGCCGTCCGGGGCGCAATCTCTTCCTGGGTTGTGGCGGCATCGGGCAGCGCGACCGGCAAATAGAGTTCGGCCGTCGTGCCAAGATCAGGCTTGCTCTTGAGAACCAGTTTGCCGCCCGATTGCTGCGCCATGCCGTGAACCGTCGGAAGCCCAAGGCCTGTGCCTTTGCCAATGCCTTTGGTCGTAAAGAAAGGTTCCGTCGCGTGCCTGAGCGTTGCCTCGTCCATGCCCGAGCCGGTATCGGTCACCGTCACGCAAAGATAATGTCCAGCTTTCAGTCCGGGTTCGCCGGTCACCGCCCGCTCTCTTGCGCCGATGACAATGGCGCCTCCCTTCGGCATGGCATCGCGCGCATTCATCGCCAGATTGAGGATCGCGAGTTCCAGCTGATGCGGGTCGGCATGAGCCTTCGGAAGCTTCAGCGGGAAATGCGTCTCGATCTGAATCGACGGCCCCAGCGAGCTTTGCAGGAGTTCGGTCATGCCTTGCACGAGCTGCGGCACGCTCAGTGTCATGAGCTTCAGCTGCTGACGCCGCGCAAATGCGAGCATCCTCTGGGTCAACGCGGCGCCGCGCTGCGCGCCCTGAACCGCATTATCGAGCAACTGCGCGACCTTGGGATCGTCCTTTGGAAGTCTTCGTTGCAAGAGCTCAAGGCTGCCTTGAACAGCCATCAGCAAATTGTTGAAATCATGCGCGATCCCGCCGGTGAGGTGCCCGATGGCCTCCATCTTCTGCGCCTGGATCAGCGCCTCGCGGGCCTCATCCAGCGCATGCTGCGCATTCAAGCGCTCGGTGATATCGCGCGTGATCTTGGCAAAGCCGAAAAGCGAACCGTCGAGATTGCGGATGGTGTCGACAACGACATTGGCCCAGAATTTAGTTCCGTCCTTGCGGATGCGCCAACCCTCCTTCTCGTAGCGGCCCTCCCGCTCGGCGATTTCGAGAGCTCTTTGCGGCAGGCGCGCCTTTTGATCTTCCTCGGTGTAAAACCGCGAGAAATGTTTACCGATGATCTCCTCTGGCGCATATCCCTTGATCCGTTGCGCGCCTGCATTCCAGCTTGAGACACATCCTTCGGGGCTCAAAAGGTAGATGGCGTAGTCCGTCACGCCCTGCACCAGCAGCCGGAATTGCTCCTGGCTCGCGCGCAACGTGGCCTCAGCCTTCATGCGCTCGGTCAGATCGCGGGTGATCTTGGCGAAGCCGACAAGATTGCCGGCATGATCCCGGATCGGGTCGATGACGACATAGGCCCAGAACCTTGCGCCGTCCTTGCGGACCCGCCACCCCTCGTTCTCAAACTTGCCCTCGCGCTCGGCCCTCTCAAGCGCCCGCCGGGGAAGGCCCGATTGCCGGTCGTCATCGGTATAGAATCTGGAAAAGGACTCGCCGAGAATTTCCGATTCTTCGTACCCTTTGAGGCGCTTCGCGCCGGGATTCCAGCTCGTAATGATCCCCTTGGGGTCGAGCATGTAGATAGCGTAATCGGTCACCGCATCGACCAGCATGCGATAACGGCCTTCAACGGTGGTCGAGGCCTCGAACCGTTCTTTGCGCTCCACGCATTTCCCCGCTGTCGTCGCTTTTGGCGTCAGGTTAACCGCCTAAAACGCCGGGGAAGCCCAATAGTTCCGCTAGCCGGTCCAAACGGCCGCCTCTGACAAGTGTTGCGGGTGGGCCCGAACGACCGGCTTTGGACCGGCAATCGCCAGCGCGTTCACTGCGACATATGCGCGGTCAGGGGATGATTGGCCGCCTGATTGAAGAAAGCCGCTTCCTCGGCGGTGGCTTCAAGAAGCTGCTCGTCCTGGTCGTAGATGTCGTTGCGGAACTGGATGGTCTGGTCCTTGGTCATCCATGCCGTGAGATAGATCCAGGCGACCGGAACCTTCTTCGGTAGCGCGATCTCCTGGTGCTGGCCCGTCGCAATCGCCGCATCGATCGCGGCGCGATTCCATTTCGCCATCTCTTCCTGCAACAGCCAGGTTGCGAGGTCGCGCACATTGTCGACCCGCGAGCAGCCGTGGGAGTCGAAACGGTAGTCGTCGCTGAACAGATTCCGCTGGTTGGTGTCGTGCATGTAGACCGAATAGGGATTAGGCATGTCGATCTTGACCGCGCCCAGCGCGTTCCACGCGCCATTCTGCTGGCGTACGGTGAAATTCGGGATGCGCGTGCCCGACCAGTCCACCGATCCCGGATCGACCGGACTGTCGTGCGCATCGAGCACCTCCATGTGCATGCGTGAGAGGTAGGACGGGTCCTTGCGCATGTGTGCCGATATCTCGGTCTTTGCGATCGATGACGGGACGGTCCAGGTCGGATTGAGGACGACGCCGGTGATCTCGGCGGTCAGCGTCGGCGACGGCTTTTCCGTCTTGCCGACGATCACGCGATACCGCCGCACCACCACATCGTTCTCGATGGCCTCGGCGAAGGTGGCCGGGAGGTTCACGACCACGTAACGCGGCCCGAACTGGAAGTTCATTTCCTGGATGCGTTCGAGCGAGGCCTCCAACTGCCGGATCCGCTTCTGAACCGTGACGTTGAGAGCAGCCAGCGTCCGCGGCGTCATTGTTCCCGTGGCGGCAAGGCCGTGGCGCACTTGGAAGCGCTTGATGGCTTCAGTGATAACCTCGTCGAACGGTCCGGAGGACTTGTCGGCTGCAAGGTCGTCGCCGATGATCAGACGCCGACGCAGGAGTTCGTCGTTGGGACCAGCGATGCCGATCGCGAATTTGGCGTCCGGTGGGATCATCGGCCAGCCGCCGCGCACCGCGATGTCCGAATAACTCAGTGCCGCCTCCTTGATGCGCTGGGCCGTGCCTTCGTCGAAGGTCGGTTCGTGCGACAGCGCCAAAGCTGCCGCGGAGCGCGATTCGGGGGTGGATGCGATGGCCGCCGGCTTGGCGGCGTGCGCCGGATTTGCGGGCGCAGCGGTTGCCGGTTTGGCCGGAGGCGGTACCGTACCGGCGCCGGCCTGGCCCGCGCTTTGGCCCAACGCCGGCGCGGTCGCAAGCATCACGCTAACGGCGAGGATGGTCATTCTTCGCATGGGTAATGTCCCCGGGAAGCGCCGATGGCGCGGGCTTTAATTCAACAAATCGAGCGAACGGGATTGGGTTTGATCCGGAATTGGGCTTCGAAAATATGGCCCATGAGGGTTGCCTTCCGATTAAGTTGGGATTGCGGCTGTTGCACCGCCGCAATACCCCCGGGTTCGGGCGGGCGGCTTTGGATATGTCGCAGGCCCGACGAATGTGGTTCGCAAGGACTGGCCCCTGACAAGAATAAAACTGCCCCGCCGGGGCAGACCCTATGCTCCGGCACCAAGCTGGAATGAGATATATGCCCCGCGTTGAACCGTCTCGATTCCCGTGCTTCCGATGCGTGAAATGATTTCCTCCGATGTGCTGATCGTGGGCGCAGGGCCGGTCGGGCTTACGCTGGCGATCGATCTGGCGTGGCGCGGGATCGACGTCACGGTCGTCGAGAGGCGTGCACCGGCCGAACCTCCGGAGCCGAAATGCAACCACGTCGCCGCCCGCACCATGGAAATCTTCCGGCGGCTCGGCCTTGCCGAGAAGGTCCGCAATGCCGGATTGCCCGCGGACTATCCGCACGACATCAGTTACCGCACGGCGTTTACGGGGCAGGAACTGACGCGGATTGTCATTCCCTGCCGCCGCGATCGCTTCACGATGAAGGACGGTCCGGATTGCAACTGGCCCACGCCGGAACCGCCGCATCGCATCAACCAGATTTTCCTCGAGCCTATTCTGTTCGAGCATGCTGCAGGCTTGCCGCGCATCCGCATCGTCAACCGGGCCATGGTCGAGGAGGTCAGGATCGAGGACGGCTCCGCCGATGTGACGTTGCGCGATCTGGAAACTGGAGCGGCGAGGGACTTGAGCTGCCGTTATCTGATCGGCTGCGACGGTGCGCGGTCCGTGGTTCGCAGGGCGATCGGCGCCGAGCTTGCGGGCGATGCCATCGTGCAGCGCGTGCAGTCGACCTATATCCGCGCCCCCGACCTCATCCACCGTCAGCTTCACGAGCGCGCCTGGGGTACCGGCGCCATCAACCCGCACCGCGCCGGGATGGTCTACGCGATCGATGGCCGCGAGCGGTGGCTGGTGCACAACTACATGAAGCCCGGCGAGGGCGATTTCGATTCGGTGGATCGCGACGCCTGCATCCGGACCATCCTCGGCGTGGCCTCGGATTTCAAATACGACATCATCTCCAAGGAGGACTGGTACGGACGCCGGCTGATCGCCAGCAAGTTCCGTGACCGCTGCGCCTTCATCGCCGGCGATGCGGCGCATATCTGGGTGCCCTATGCCGGCTACGGCATGAATGCCGGGATTGCTGATGCGATGAACCTGTCCTGGATGCTTGCCGCGCATCTCAACGGCTGGGCGCCGGCTTCGATTCTGGATGCCTATGAGGCGGAACGCTGGCCGATTACCAGTCAGGTTTCGCGGTTTGCGATGTCGCATGCGGAAGCCGAGATTCGCCGTCGTGGCGCGGTGCCAAACGAAATCGAGGATGCGGGGCCCGAAGGCGAACGGGCGCGGCGGGAGACGGGACGGCTGACTTACGAGATCAACGTCCAGCAATATGCCTGCGCCGGTCTCAACTTCGGCACCTATTACGACCGTTCGCCGATCATCGCCTATGACGGCGCCGAGCAGCCGGCCTATACGATGAGCAGCTATGTCCCATCGACCGTGCCGGGCTGCCGCACGCCGCATCTTTGGTGTGCGGATGGCGGCTCGCTCTACGACGCGATCGGGCCGGAGTTCACGCTGCTGCGGTTCGATCCGAGCGCGGACGTGGCCGGGCTTGAGCGCGCCGCGCGCGACAAGGGAGTGCCGTTGAAGATCCTCGACGTCGCGCGGCCAGCGGACGGCCCTTATCAGGGCGCGCTGGTACTGTCGCGCCCGGACCAGCACATGGCCTGGCGCGGCGATCGCTCGCCGGCCGATCCGCTTGCCTTGATCGATCGCGTCCGTGGCGCCTCAAACCAGGTCAAGGAGCGTCGGTTCTGATTCAATCAGAACCGATACTGCTTCCTAGTCTTCGTTGGCGGCGATCGATTCCATCAAGGACACCAGCTGACGCTGGACGGTCTGGTCCTTGATCTTGCTGTAGGCGCGCAGCAGCCTCAGGCTGAATGCGCTGTCGAGGAACAAGAGGCTCTCGACCTCGCGGGCCTTGCCGTCGCCATCGTAAAAGAAGGTGACAGGCACATCGAGCGCCGTCGCGATTTGCTGAAGACGGGCGGCTCCCACTCGGTTGACGCCCTTCTCGTATTTCTGAACCTGCTGGAAACTGACGCCGAGCTGCCCGCCGAGCTCCGCCTGCGAAATCTTCTGCTCCACACGCCGCAATCGGATTCGTTTGCCAAGCTCAATGTCCGGCTTTCCGGCACTGCGCTGCTTCATCTTCTTCGCTATTGATTTGTTCATACTGCTCTTACCGTCCTTCGCTCATGAAACGTCTGAATTTGTGGGTCGGGAACTTACCCCTTATACACTGCTTCAATCTCGCTTCTAATGGATGAATCTGCCCTTAAACCCCGGAAATCTACGGGTTTTTATGCTCTCCGCAAGTGGGTTGACGACCACCGGCGCTTAATCGTCATCGCAAATGAATGACGTCCGTAATTCGATTCCAAACGGTACAATGGTCCGGCATTCAATTTCACCGCAAGCCATCGACATCAACACAAAAGCGTTCGTGCCCAACAACGTCCTCTGCTGTCCGAGCCCTGCAAAGAGACTCGCCCACCTGCTTTGGCAGGTTATTGATCATACTACAACCGTGGCGGGTTCGGGGCACGACTTTTTGACGCGTATGCTCACTACCCGCCGGTGGCCTCTGAGGGCGGGGCGCGGGGGTATCGCTCGGCCAGAGGTCAGCCGCGTCCTCCCGGCGCCGGCCTGGTCAAATGGGCCCTTCGTGAGGGGGCTTCCGGCCATGCTCTGGCGCCTTGGCGCCTTCCGCCAAATCGATGCTTTTTTGACGCCTCCGTAAAGAATGGCATTCGAACCGGGTCTCATGTCGTGCTACGCTTTGCACCACTTTTGCCGTGCCGGTGACCCAGGCCGCGCCGAGGATGGCGCACGCCGGCATTGCGGGCGAAAGCCCGACTAGCGAGCGTTTGAGCGAGCACGATGTCACAAATCTGTGTAACGACGAAAACTATCGTGTCGGCTGGATGCTTTCGGACTTTTTCGCCAAGTTGGGGGTTTATGAACGGGATCGGCTGGATCACCTCGACCTCACCTGGCAGGCGCGACAACGGAAGACACGCTGGTGGCTAATTCAGAAGAGAAACTGCGCGCGGTTCTGGCAAGCCTCGAGGAGTGCCAGACGACGCTTGCCCTCAACGGCGAGCGGGATACCGCGCAATTGGTTTCAGTCGCCATTCTCGCGCTTCGGATCAAACTCAACCGCATCGAAGACTCGGAACTAAAGGCTTTGTGCGATGCGATGGTACGCGAGGTGGAGGCCGCTGAAAGGCAGCGTGCGGCCAAACCGCCGGAGAGCCCGCGCGGGCGTCCGCCGGTTTCGTTGAAACTGGTCAAATAGCCGCCCCGCGCCCCGCGGGCGCGCGAGGCGGGTTCCTTCTCCAGGGCATCGGCAGGTCCGGCCCAGCAACTTCCCCTCATTGCGCATTCTTGTGCATCCGCTAAATGAGGCGCAGCGACCCGGCGCATTCCGATGTTCCCCGCAGCCCGGCTTGGCGCCGCAACACAGCAAGCGACGATGGCATGATCCACGACGTCTCGATCCCCGCTGCGCTGATTGCCGGCCTTGTCAGCTTTCTGTCGCCCTGCGTGCTGCCATTGGTGCCGCCCTATCTGGTCTATCTGACCGGTGCGACCATCGAGCATGTCGCCAACGACGAAACGCTATCTTCGTCCCGGCGCGCGGTGATGATCTCGGCTGTAATGTTCGTGCTCGGCTTTTCCACTGTTTTCGTGGCGCTGGGCGCCAGCGCCTCCCTGATCGGAGGCTTGATCCGCGCCTGGTCGGCCGAGCTTTCGATCATTGCCGGCATCGTCATCATTGTCATGGGCCTGCATTTCCTAGGGCTTACGCGGATCGGATTATTGATGCGGGAAGGCCGGTTGCCGATCCCCAAGCCCATCGGCCTATGGGGAGCCTATGCGATGGGGCTAGCCTTTGCGTTCGGCTGGACACCCTGTATCGGCCCGATCCTTGCGGCGATTCTTTCGGTTGCGGCCGCCGAGGCGACCGTGGAAAAGGGCGCCGGTCTGCTCGCGGTCTATTCCGCCGGGCTCGGGATTCCGTTTCTGATCGCCGCGTTGATGGTGGAGCAGTTCTCTTCGCTGTTTGCGCGAATGAAGCGGCATCTGGCCCGCGTCGAGCATGCGATGGGCGTGCTGCTCGTGATCACCGGGATCGGCTTTCTCACCGGCAGCGTTTCGACCGTCAGCATCTGGCTGCTGGAGACGTTCCCGGGCCTGCAGAACTTCGGCTAGCGCGGCGGCGTCGGCGCGGGTGACGCGCTAACCCTTGTCTTCGAGCGAGCACATCAGGGTATAGACGACGCCGCTCGGCAGGAAATCGACGGTGGCTTCGCCGCCGAGCTGATCGCGCGCGCTGCGTTCAATCAAGCGCGACCCAAAACCGCGTTTCACCGGCGCGGTGACGGGCGGGCCGCCGGCCTCGGTCCATATCAGCCTCAGCTTCGGCTGTTCGTTTTCCTCGATGATCTCCCAATCGAGCCTCACGGTTCCGGTGTCGTTTGACAGCGCGCCGTATTTGGCCGCGTTGGTCGCCATCTCGTGCACGATCATCGAAAGCACCACCGCAAGGCGAGGGGACAGCGGAACCGAAGGCCCAGACATGCGCACCCGCTCGGGATTGCTCAAAAGATAAGGCTGCAACACGCGTGAAATGACGTCCTGCAGTCCGGAACCCCGCCACTTCTCCTGGCTCAGGAGATTATGCGCCTCCGCCAGCGCGCCGAGCCGGCCCTCGAACTTCTCGCGCTCGGACTTGGTGGCGCTCTGGAAGGTCTGCGACGTAATCGCCTGCAGGATCGCCAGCGTGTTCTTGACGCGATGGTTGAGCTCCTCGATCAGGAGATCATGAAGCATCTCGCCGCGGGCGATGGTGGTGGCCATCCGCACCGCAAAGCCAAGACCAGTCAGCAGCAGTAGGGTTCCCACCACGCTGGCGATCGCAAGGTTGCGCCACAGCGGGCCGACCAGCGAGTTTTGCGAAATGCCGGCGGCCACGGTCCATCCGGTGAGCGGCGATCGCGTAAACGTCGTGATCAGCGGCACGCCCTCCAGCGACACGGTCTGCAGCGTCGCCTCAGGCTTTTGGAACAGGGCGGCATACAATAGCGACGAGGCGCGCTTGCCGACCGTCTCCTTCGGGTTTGGCACGCGGGCGAAATTGACGCCGGCGCCATCGACGATCGAGATCGTCCAGTCTTCGCTCGGGCGCTGCTTGTCGAGGATCGACTGAAAGATCTCCATCGGAGGGCTGAATGAAATGTCGTAGATCGCCTCGCCGTTTCGCAGCACGGGTACCTCGACCGTCACGATCGGTCGCTGTTTCACCGCGCCGAGGAAGAGATTGGAGTATTGCGGCGACCTTGTCGCAAAGACCTTCTCAAGGGTTTCGCGGTTGTTTCGAGGGGGAAGGCTGGAGACATCCGGCGTCAACGAGGAGAACAACGGGCGGCCTTCACGATCCGACACCAGCAGCACGCCGTCCTTGCCGTATTGGCCGAGAAAGCCGGAGGCGACGCGGCGAAAGCCGGTGAAGTCGCCGTCGCGCAGCGTGTTGGTGAGCGCCAGCACTTCAAGCCCGCCGGTGATGCGCTGGACTTCCGCGTCGAGCACAAGGCGGATACTGCGGACGGTTTCGAGGACGCGCTGGGATGCATCCTCGCGGTCGCGTCTGTAATCTTCGAAAACGATGTAGGCTGCAAATATGATCAGCGGCAGCGCGGTTCCCGCTACCAGAAGCGCAAGACGTGCTGGCAGTGAAGGCTTCGGCACTCAAACCCCGGCACACGATCCGTTGGCGCGGCAGCGCCAGCGTGGAAAGCATAGGAGAACTGCCTGATACACGCCAAGGTTTTTAGGCCGGTAGCGCCGGTTCCGCCGGCTTCCGCGCAACCGACCAGTCATGAAATTCGCTAAAGGTTGCTGTCGGTAATCCCGGCGTAGATCATGGTGCGCAGCTCGCGCCGGATCGGATAGGCGGTCGAGGGCAGCACCTGGGTCATGAAAATGGCGATCAGCTCTTCCGCCGGATCGACCCAGAACGACGTCGTTGCCACCCCGCCCCATGCATATTCGCCGCGGCTGCCGGGGATTAGCGTGCGCGCGGGATCGAGCGTCACCGAAAAGCCGAGCCCGAAGCCGATGCCGTTATAGGTCGCCTCGGAGAACAGCGACCGCGACATTTCGGGTAGCGTCCGGCCGCCCGGCAGGTGGTTGGATGTCATCAAGGCCAGCGTCTTCGGACCGATCAGCCTGACGCCTTCGAGTTCGCCGCCGTTGAGCAGCGCCCGGCAGAAGGCGAGATAATCGGCCGCCGTCGAGCACAGGCCGCCGCCGCCGGAAATGAACGCCGGCGGCGACAGGTAAGAGCTGGTGGCCGGGTCGTCCTGCAAAGTGAGGCCGACCTTGCGCTCGGCGGCATGAAACGTCATCGCGCCTTGCGGGCTTGCCGAATAACACGCCGCCAGACGATGCGCCTTGCCGGCGGGGACGAAGAAATCGGTATCCTTCATCTGAAGCGGGTCGAAGATACGCTCCTTAAGGAACTGCTCGAACGGCTTGCCGCTGATCTTGCCGATGAGATAGCCGATCACATCGGTGGAGACGGAATAATTCCAGGCCTCGCCCGGCGAGAATTCCAGCGGGATTTTCGCCAGCTCGTCGATCATCGATTGCAGCGTGCCCGCCTTCTCGACCTCGCCGATTTTCATTTCGCGATAGGCAGAATCCACGTTGGAGCGCTGCTGGAACCCGTAAGTCAGGCCCGAAGTATGCCGCAACAGATCCACGATCAGCATCGGCCGCGACGGCGGCTGGGTCAGGAACGCCGGCGCAACGCCGGCCTGGAACACGCCGAGATTCTTCCATTCGGGGATGTATCGATGGACGGGCTCGTCGAGGGCGACGCGGCCTTCCTCGACCAGCATCATGAAGGCGACGCAGGTGATCGGCTTGGTCATCGAATAGATGCGGAAGATGGTGTCATCCTTCATCGCTTTTCCGCGCTCGATGTCGGAAAAGCCCTGTACCGCGCTGTGGACGGTCTTGCCGCGCCGAAAGACCACGAGCTGGGTTCCCGGAAAGCGACCCGCGCCGATGTAGCGGTGCTTGAGATGATCGTCGATGCGATCGAAGGCGGCGGCGGACATGCCGGCGGTTTCGGGCGAGGCGGAGGAGGGGACTGACATCGGAAATCATCTCCGGACAACAGGCGGTAAGGGGGGCCTTGATAGCCGAAAAGGGCGGCCTGATCCAATCGCGGACCGCTTACCTTGACCGGATCGCTGGTGTAGGCTTGCGTCCCAAATGGCGTAACCCTGCAGGACAAAAACCATGCCCCAATTCAACGACACCGAACTCACCGCCGCCGTCATCCGCAGCTTCGACGAGACGCCGGACCCGCGTGTCAAATATCTCATGGAAGAGCTGGTGAAGTCGCTGCACGATTACGTCCGCAAGACCGACCTCACCTTCGGCGAATGGGAATATGCGATCGATTTTCTGACCCGCGTCGGCCAGAAATGCACGCCGAGCCGGCAGGAGTTCATTCTGCTGTCGGATGTGCTCGGGGTTTCGATGCTGGTGGACGCCGTCAACCACCGCGAACGGGCCGGAGCGACCGAGACGACCGTGCTCGGGCCGTTCTATGTCGGCGAGCACAAGCCGATGCCGCACGGCACCGACATCTCGTCCAACTTGCCGGGCGAGCGGATGTTCGTTCAGAGCCGGGTCACCGATCTCGCAGGCAAACCGCTGGCAAATGTTCCGGTCGACGTCTGGCACGCCGACGATGAGGGCTATTACGATTCGCAAAGGCCGGATTACGAAACCCATGGGCCGTCATCGCGGGCGCGGTTCATTACCGACGCCGATGGCCGGTTTTTCTTCCGCACCATCCTGCCGTGCAGCTATCCGATACCGACCGACGGTCCGACCGGCGAAATGATCCTGCAGGTCCGCCGCCATCCGATGCGGCCGGCCCATGTGCACTTCCTCGTCAACGCGCCCGGCCACGAGCCGCTGGTCACCCATGTGTTCATGGAGGGCGACAAATATCTCGACACCGACGTGGTGTTCGGCGTGAAGGACGAGCTTGTTTCCAGGATCGAAAAACGGACCGATCCCAAAATGCCTGACGGCAAGCCGGCGTCCACGCCCTGGTATTTGATGACTTACAATTTCCGGGTGAAGCCGGGTCACGGGGTCGCGCCGAAGCCGATGATGGCGGTGACCGAAGACGCCTGAAAATCCGGAGGCAATGTCTGCTCATTTGTTGTGCGCCGCACAACAAATGAGCGAATCGCAAATTTTGAGTGCGCCGCCACTAGCGGGTGACCGCTGCCCTCTCTCGTAAATCATTATCATATCAAAACTTTTCCTGTTTCCTCGGCTTGGCACAAAGCTTGAATAGCTTGTGCTGACGCCAGCGACGCCGTCGAAACACTCATCCGAATTGTGACCGCCAGACTGGGGGCCTCCCAGAACGCGCCCCCATGCCTGGAGCGCGATGGCAGACGCTTGTGGTTACGCCACTCGAGAAAGGGAAATTCTAATGAGCTCTAAAGACCCGACCTGGATTTCAGACTGGAATCCCGAAAACGAGACGTTCTGGAACTCCAAGGGCAAGGTCGTTGCCCGGCGCAACCTCATCTGGTCGATCGTTGCCGAGCACATCGGATTTTCCGTCTGGCTGATCTGGAGCATCGTCGCCACCAAATTGCCGGCGGCGGGCTTCCACTACACCACCGACGAATTGTTTCAGCTGGTGGCGATCCCCGGTCTGATCGGCTCGCTGATGCGGTTTCCCTACACCTTCGCGGTGACGATGTTCGGCGGCCGCAACTGGACCATCTTCAGCGCCTTCGTGCTCTTCATCCCGACTTTCGGGCTCGCCTATTTCGTGGGCCAGCCGGAAACGCCGTTCTGGCTGATGCTGCTGGTGGCCTCCACCGCGGGGCTCGGCGGCGGCAACTTTGCCTCCAGCATGGCAAATATCTCCTTCTTCTATCCCGACCGCATGAAGGGATGGGCGCTCGGCTTGAACGCCGCCGGCGGAAATATCGGCGTCAGCAGCGTTCAGCTGCTTACGCCGATCCTGATGGGTGTCGGTCTCATCAATCTCTACCAGGCACCCCCGGTTGCGGGCGTCTACCTGCAGAATGCCGGGCTGATGTGGGTGGTGCCGCTGATCGTCGCGGTGTTGGGCGCCGTCTATTTCATGAACAACCTCACCTCGGCGAAGTCCTCGTTCGCCGATCAGCTCGCGATCGTCAAACGCAAGCACACCTGGATCATGTCATTCATCTACATCGGGACCTTCGGCTCCTTCATCGGCTACTCGGCGGCGTTCCCGCTGCTGATCAAGACGCAATTTCCGGCGATCACGGTTGCCATTGCGTTCCTTGGACCGCTGGTCGGCTCGCTGTCGCGCCCCTTCGGCGGCCTGCTTGCCGACAAGGTGGGCGGGGCGATCGTGACGTTCTGGAATTTCATCGCGATGGCTGGCGCCACCGTCGGCGTCCTGTACTTCGTCGGCGTCAAGGACTTCACGGGTTTCCTCGCGATGTTCCTCATCCTCTTCGTCACCACCGGCATCGGCAACGGATCGACCTACCGGATGATCCCGTCGATCTTCCGTGAGGAAAATCTTCGCAACGCGCGCGGCAAGGGCGAAGCCGGCCGGGCGCTCGCGCTGAAGACCGCCGGCATCGAGAGCGGCGCGGCGCTTGGATTCATCGGCGCGATCGGTGCCTGCGGCGGCTATCTGATCCCGAGCGGCTTCGGCAAGTCGATCGCCCTCACCGGCGGGCCGCAGCTCGCGCTGGTGATCTATCTCGCGTTTTACGCGATCTGCCTGGCGATGACCTGGTGGTTCTATCTGCGCAAAAGCCCGGCGGAGGCTGGCGCGTCGAGCCTCGCCCAGGCCCGCATTTGAACCTGAACCGCGTGAACAGAGACTATCGCACGGATTACGGAACACCCTCGCCCCGTTTGCGGGGCGAGGGACGGCAAAAATGCAGGAAAAACGCAGGAGGAGAAAATGACACCTGACCAAGTCAAACTCGTGCAATCGAGCTTTTCCAAGGTGATGCCCATTTCGGATCAGGCGGCGGTGCTGTTCTACGACCGCCTGTTCGAAATCGCGCCATCGGTCAAATCGATGTTTCCCGCCGACATGGCCGAGCAGCGCCGCAAGCTGATGGCGATGCTCGCCGCCGTGGTCAACGGCCTCGGCAATCTTGAATCCATACTGCCTGCCGCCAGCGCGCTGGCAAAACGCCATGTCAGCTATGGCGCCAAGGCCGAGCACTATCCGGTTGTTGGCGCGGCCTTGCTATGGACCCTGGAAAAGGGACTTGGCGAGGCCTGGACGCCCGACGTCGCGCACGCATGGGCCGCGGCTTACGGCACGCTCTCCGGCTACATGATTTCCGAAGCTTACGGTCGACTTCAAGCGGCCGAGTAAGGACGTGCCGTGAGCGAACCGCTGGTGATCGTTGGCAATGGGATGGCGGCCGCGCGTCTGGTCGACGAATTAGCGAAGGTAGCGCTCGGGCGCTATGCCATCGCGGTCATCGGTGACGAACCAAGGCTTGCCTATAACCGCGTGCTGCTGTCGTCGGTGCTGGCGGGCGAAACCGCCTCCCACGATATCGAGCTGCGGCCCGCCGATTGGTGGCGCGACCGCGGCGTGACGCTGAAATATGGTTGCGCCGTTACCGAAATCGATGTCGGCCGCCGCGAGCTCAAGATCGCCAACGAAGAGAGCGTCGCCTTTTCCAGACTGGTGCTCGCCACCGGCTCGGCGCCGCTGCGGCTCAACGTGCCGGGCGCCGAACTTCCTGGCGTGCATACATTCCGTGACAGCCGGGATGTCGATTTGTTGCTGACGCTGGCGGCTGCCCAAAAGCGCGTCATGGTGGTCGGCGGCGGTTTGTTGGGGTTGGAGGCGGCATACGGGCTTGCGAAAGCGGGTACGCCGGTGACGCTGATCCACCTGATGGATCGGCTGATGGAGCGTCAGCTCGATGCACCGGCGGCCGCGCTCTTGAAATCTCTTGTCGAGCCCAAGGGGATCAGGGTCCTGCTCAATGCCAACACCGCACGCATCCTCGGCGAAGGCCGCGTCGAAGGTGTTGAACTGACCGACGGCCGCCGGATCGATGCGGACGCTGTGATCTTCGCCGCCGGGATCCGGCCGAATATCGCGCTCGCAAAGGACGCCGGCATTCCGGTCAATCGCGGCATCATCGTTGACGATTGTCTGCAAACCGGCGTGTCCGGCATTTTCGCGCTCGGCGAATGCGCCGAGCATCGCGGCATCTGCTACGGCCTCGTCGAGCCGGCTTACGAACAGGCGCGGGTTCTGGCGCAGCATCTGGCCGGCCGAGCGTCGGCATACAACGGCAGCGTGGTCGCGACAAATCTAAAGGTCTCCGGCGTCAGCGTGTTTTCCGCGGGCGATTTCCTGGGTGGCGAGGGCAGCGAGAGCATCGTGCTCAGCGACGTCAGGCACGGCACCTACAAGAAACTTGTGATAGCCGACGGGCGGCTCACCGGCGCCGTGCTGGTTGGCGATGTCGGCGATGCGCTCTGGTATCTCGAATTGATCCGCGGCCGCGAAAGGGTTGCGAGAATTCGCAAGGACATGATGTTCGGCCGCTCGGCCGTGGTGCTGGCAGAGGCGGCATGACTGGTTCGTTCCGATGACCGCCGTCGATCCCGCGCTGCGTGCCACGCGCACGGCTTGTCCTTATTGCGGCGTCGGCTGCGGCGTGTTGGCGACGCCCGATGGCCGTGGTGGTGCTGCGATCTCCGGCGATCCCGATCATCCGGCAAATTTCGGACGGCTGTGCTCGAAGGGCTCCGCGCTCGGCGAAACGCTGGGTCTTAAGAACCGCCTGCTTTATCCGATGATCCGCTGCAGCAAGGGCTCGATGGAGCGGGTCGCTTGGACCGACGCGCTCGACCATGTCGCCCATCGGTTTGCCCATATCATCGCGCGCGACGGCCCCGGTGCCGTGGCATTCTATCTCTCCGGACAATTGTTGACCGAGGATTATTACGTCGCCAACAAGCTGATGAAGGGTTTCATCGGCAGCGCCAATGTCGATACCAATTCGCGCCTGTGTATGGCTTCCTCGGTCGCCGGCCACCGCCGCGCCTTCGGCGCCGACACCGTGCCCGGAATCTACGAAGATCTCGACGAGGCTGATCTGTTGGTTCTGGTCGGCTCCAACGCGGCGTGGTGTCACCCCGTGCTGTTTCAGCGCATGCTTGCCAACAAGCAGCGGCGCGGCGCGCGCATCGTCGTCATCGACCCGCGCCGGACCGACAGTGCAGGTGACGCCGACCTGTTTCTGGGCTTGAAGCCCGGCACCGACACCGCCCTGTTTTCCGGATTGCTGGCGCATCTGGCAGAGACCGGCGCGCTTGATCGCGACTACATCGAACAGCACACCAGCGGCTTCGGCGACGCACTTGCGCGCGCGCGGGCCATCGCCGGCAGCGCTTCGGCGACTGCGCTGGCGACGGGGCTCTCGGAGCAGGATGTCGCGGAATTCTTCCGAATGTTTGCCGCGACGGCGCGCGTCGTCACGTTGTACTCGCAAGGCGTCAACCAGTCCGCGCAGGGCACCGACAAGGTCAACGCCATCCTCAATTGCCATCTCGCGACGGGGCGGATCGGCAAGCCTGGGGCGTCGCCATTTTCGCTGACCGGGCAGCCCAATGCGATGGGCGGGCGCGAGGTCGGCGGGCTCGCCAATCAGCTCGCCGCCCATATGGGCTTTTCGCCGCCGGACATCGACCGCGTCCGAAGATTCTGGAAGGCGCCGCGCATCGCGACGCTTGAGGGGCTGAAAGCGGTGCAGATGTTCGAGGCGATCGGGCGCGGCGAGATCAAGGCGCTTTGGGTGATGGGCAGCAATCCGGCGGTGTCGCTGCCGGATGCGGATGCCGCGCGCGCCGCGTTGAAGAAACTCGAGCTGTTCGTGGTCTCGGAGAATGTCTTGTCGAACGACACCGTCGATGCCGGCGCGCATGTGCTGTTGCCGGCGCAGGCGTGGGGGGAAAAGTCGGGGACCGTGACCAACTCCGAACGCCGCATTTCGCGTCAGCGCGCGTTCCTTAACGCGCCCGGCGAAACGCGACCCGACTGGTGGATCGTCGGCGAAATTGCAAAACGGCTCGGCTTCGGCGCGGCGTTCGATTTTCATTCGGCGGCGGAAATTTTTCGCGAGCATGCGGCGCTTTCGGCATTCGAGAACAATGGCAGCCGCGATTTTGACATCAGCGCCTTGAAGTCCATATCGGACGAGGCGTTCGAAGCGATGGCGCCGGTGCTGTGGCCGCACCGCCTCGGCGATACCGAGCCGCAGCAACGTTTTTTCGCCGCCGGTGGGTTTTTCCAAAACGACCGCAAGGCGCGCTTCGTTGCGCCCGAAGTGCCGGCGTTGCGAACGGAAACCAGCGCGGTGCGGCCGCTGCGGCTGAACACCGGCCGCATCCGCGACCAGTGGCACACCATGACCCGCACCGGCACCAGTCCGCGGCTCGGCCAGCATTTGCCAGAGCCGTTCGTCGAGGTGCATCCTGACGATGCCGCGCGGCACGGCGTGGTCGACGGCAGTTTTGCGCGCGTTGTCACCGATTTCGGCCGATGCGTTCTCAAAGTCGTCATCAGCGAGCGGCAGCAGCGCGGTATGTTGTTCGCGCCGATCCACTGGAGCGAAGCGAATTCGTCCGCCGCCCGGGTCGGCGCGCTGGTGGCGCCATTGACCGATCCGTTTTCCGGCCAGCCCGAGAGCAAGGCGACGCCGGCGTCGATTGCGCCCTATGAATATGTGTTTTGCGGCTTCGCTTTATCCCGCGCGCCGCTGGAATTGCCCGCTCACGCCTGGTGGGCACGCGTCACGGTCGGCGGCGGCTTCGGCTATCTCATTGCAGACAATGCCGACCTTTCGGGATGGTCGTCGTGGCTACGGTCGGTCGCGGGCGCCGATCTCGCTGAATACAGCGACTTCGGCGGCGGCGTTTACCGCGCGGCTTGCTTTGCCGCCGATCAGATCGAGACTTGCCTGTTCCTCGGGCCGGCGCGGGATGCGGGTGACTGGAACCTCGTCAAGGACCTGTTCTCGGCGGGCGCGCTC
>Ga0209517_10002400_pt1 | contig 26479 bp, 38 predicted proteins | sample PeaSoiMetSII2010_FD_187695 | JGI IMG/M metagenome (GOLD analysis project Ga0209517, IMG submission 187695) | Peat soil microbial communities from Weissenstadt, Germany - SII-2010 (SPAdes) (version 2) | ecosystem: Environmental > Terrestrial > Soil > Wetlands > Peat | place: Germany... | reverse complement strand
TCCGCGCTGTCAACCACGGTCACGCGGCTCACCTTCGCAGGCTGCAACGCCTTCTCAGCGAAGGTCACCGCATCTTCGTGATACTCGATGATGTCGATCTTCTCCCCGCGCAACTCGCGGATGATCGATTGCACGCGCATGCCCTTCATGCCGACGCAAGCTCCCACCGCGTCCACGTCCTTGTCCTTGGACATGACCGCGATCTTGGTACGCTCGCCGGCTTCCCGTGCGATCGCGCGGATCACAACCGTTCCGTCGTAGATCTCCGGCACTTCCGTCTGGAACAGATGCTGGACCAGTTCCGGCGCTGCACGCGAGACCACAACACCGGGGCCCTTCGAAGCTCTCTCGACGCGCGCAATCACCACGCGCACCCGCTCGCCGATGGCGAACGATTCCAGCCGCGACTGTTCCTTGCGCGGCATCCGGGCTTCCGCCTTGCCGATGTCGAAAATCACATCGGGGCCTTCGACGCGCTTCACCGTCGCGTTGACGATCTCTGCCACGCGCCCGATGTACTCGTTGTAGACCGTGTCACGCTCGGCTTCGCGCACCTTCTGGAAAATGACCTGCTTCGCCAGTTGCGCCGCAATGCGTCCCAGGATTCCTTCAGTGACTTTGGGAATCATCAGTTCGCCCCCGATCTCCAGCGCTGGATCGACTTTGCGCGCATCTTCCAGCGTGATCTGCAGGTTCGGATCTTCCACCTGCTCGGGCGTCTCCACCACGGTCTTCACCGCGAAGGCGTTGATCTTGCCGGTTTCCTTGTCGAGCTTAGCCCGCAGATTCTCCTGCGACTTGTAGTACTTGCGCGTGGCCATAACGATGGCGTCTTCCACCGCGCTGACTACAATCTGCGGATCAATCCCTTTTTCCCGGCTGAGTGCGTCGATCGTGTTGTAGAGCTCGCTTGCCATAAATATTCCGTTATGAAAATCGGCTTCCGGCTTTCGGCTGCCGGCTTCCGGAAAAAACTAACTCTCGAACGCCGGAAGGCGGAAGCCGAAAGCCGGCTCTTAGATCTCCGGAACCAAGTTCGCTTTCTCCACGTTGGCGAACTCAATCTCTATCTTCTCACCGGCCGCAGCGCCCATTTTCTTGCGCGACTTGTGGCTGGCCACGCTCAAATCCAGCGTCAGGCGGCCGTCGATGAAACTCTCCAGCCGTCCTTCAAAGTGGCGGTTATTATTAACGCCCACCGGCTGCCGGGTGCTCAACTTCACGCGACTGCCAGTGAAGCGCGTAAAGTCCGCAGCCTTAATCAACTTCCGATCCAAACCCGGCGAAGAAACTTCCAGCGTGTACGACCCCGGCATGACGTCCTCAACATCAAGGATCGTGCCAAACTCGCGGCTGAAGTTGGCACAGTCTTCGTGCGTAACGCCGTTGTTCAACCCGGCCAGCGCATCCGCGCCAGCCGCGGGCTTATCCAAGAACACCCGCAGCATGCGCGCCTTGCCACCACCGAGGAACTCGATTTCGACGATTTCGAGCCCGCTCGAGGCCGCTACCCGCTCCGCGATTTCCCGCACACGTTCAACGTCAAGCGCCATGTATCCAATAGCTTACAGGCGATGGCGGCAACAACCGAGGGCACCCAAACTAAAAAGTGGGCTTGCGCCCACTGGTGTGCTTCGCCAAATGCCGGTAGTACACAACAGTTCTCAGTTACCTAATATACGCCCGTGGAGGGCAAAAAGACAAACCGGGAAACTGGTCTAGCAGGCAGAAATGCCTTTGTCATTCCGACAGCGCGTGCTTTGCTTCACGCGCGGAGGAATCTCAGTCTCCACGACCGACGGGCGAGAGCCGCTGGGCTGCTGCCGCCGGATTGCCGCCCTCGCGGTCATGTTAGCGTTTCGAGCGTGAACTCCCACGCGGAACGAATTATCAGCCTGTATCAGCGGCACGCTGACCACTATGACCGAGCGCGAGGACGCGACCTTTTTGAAAAACCATGGCTTGACCGCTTCCTCGCCGTTCTGCGACCGGGAGCTTCCATCCTCGACCTTGGATGCGGTTCGGCCGAGCCGATTGCCCGGTTCTTCATCGAAAAAGGTTGCCATGTAACTGGCGTGGATTCTTCGCCAGCTCTCATCGACCTCTGCAAATCGCGCTTCCCGGATCAAACCTGGATCGTCAACGATATGCGAACGCTGGCTCTCAGCCGGCGCTTTGACGGCATCCTGGCATGGGACAGCTTCTTTCCCCCGTGCCCGGAAGATCAGCGCCCAATGTTCGACATTTTCAGGGCGCATGCCGCTCCGCACGCCGCCCTGATGTTCACCAGCGGCACTGTACACGGGGAAGCAATCGGAACGTTTCAGGGCGAACCGCTTTACCATGGAAGCCTGGATGAAGCCGAATATCGCTTGCTCCTCAACACCAACGGATTTGATGTCCTGTCCCACGTTGTCGATGACCCTACTTGCGGCCGTCATACGATCTGGCTGGCGCAGCTCACTTAGTGTCGCGAGGGGCTTGATTTGTAGGTGCTTCCTTCGTGGGACTTCGTGTCCTTAGTGGTAGAAGTTCTGCGATTGAGCCACTACTATCGTCGGCTCGATTTGCCTCAATCCCCCGCCCTCTCTAGAATGAAGAATTACCCCATACGGCTGGGAGAGTTCAGAGAAAAGTGGCCCGAGAAAAGTACCCGAGAAACTTATGATTCATTTTCCCGTTCCTGAGGCTCTTACTTTCGATGACGTCCTTCTGCTGCCCGCTCGCTCCGACGTAATTCCGGCGCAGGCCAGCACCCAGACGCAACTCACGCGTAACATCAGTCTGAACATTCCCATCGTAAGCGCCGCCATGGACACCGTGACCGAATCGCACATGGCGATCGCGCTGGCCCAGCAGGGCGGACTTGGCATCATTCATCGCAATCTGAGCATTGACCAGCAGGCCAACGAAGTCGACAAGGTGAAACGCTCGGAAAGCGGCATGATCGTCGACCCGGTCACCATGTCTCCCACCGACAAGGTTTACGACGCGCTTGAAGTCATGCGCAAATACAAAATTTCCGGCGTGCCCATCACCGAGCACGGAAAGTTGGTCGGCATCCTCACCAACCGCGACCTGCGCTTTGAAACCCGCTTCGACATTCCCATCGACAAAGTGATGACCAAGAAAAACCTCATCACCGTGCCCGTGGGAACCACGCTCGAAGAAGCGGAAAAGATTCTGCACGAGCACCGCGTCGAAAAACTTCTCGTGGTCGATGACAAGTACAACCTGAAGGGCCTGATCACGGTTAAGGACATCCAGAAAAAACTGAAGTATCCCAACGCCGCCAAGGACTCGCAGGGCCGCCTGCGCGTCGGCGCAGCAATTGGCGCCACCGGCGATTTTCTCGAGCGCGCCCAAGAGTTGGCCGAAGCTAAAGTGGACGTTCTGGCCATCGACAGCGCCCACGGGCACTCCACCAAAGTACTCGACGCGGTGAAGCTGGTGAAATCAAAATTACCCCACATCGAGTTGCTGGCCGGCAACGTTGCAACGTTTGACGGCGCCTGCGAATTGACTCGCGCCGGGGCCGACGGCATCAAGGTCGGCATCGGCCCCGGATCGATTTGCACCACGCGCGTCGTGACCGGCGCAGGCGTGCCGCAGATCACCGCCATCGCCGAGGCCTACCGCGCCACCAAAGACTCCGGCGTCCCCATCATCGCCGACGGCGGCATCAAATATTCCGGCGACGTCACCAAGGCGCTGGCGGCGGGCGCGAGTGCCGTCATGATCGGATCGCTCTTCGCCGGCACTGACGAAAGTCCTGGGGAATTAATTCTGTATCAGGGCCGCTCCTTCAAGTCCTATCGCGGTATGGGCTCCATCGGCGCCATGGCGCAGGGATCGAGCGAGCGCTACTTCCAGAGCACCGAGGGCGATTCCTCCGCCGCAGTCTCCGCCTCTGACGGAGATTCCAACCGCCTGGCCAAGCTCGTCCCCGAAGGCATTGAGGGACGCGTTCCCTACCGCGGCTCCGTCGCCATGATCGTCCACCAGATGGTCGGCGGATTGAAGTCCGGCATGGGCTACTGCGGCTGCTCCACCATTCCCGAACTGCTGCAGAAAACGCGCTTCGTCCGCATCAGCGGCGCCGGCCTGCGCGAAAGCCACGTGCACGACGTCATGATCACCCGCGAGGCCCCAAACTATGCCATCGAATAGGACGGGCGTACGACGTGACATCGAGATGAACCTAGGTGCCCCGTTTCTCGCGCCTTTTGCGAGAAGTGGGAATTCCGGAACCGCGGGCGCCGCACTCGCTTGAGCACCGACCGCCACAGTGTTCTCAAAGCCTGGATCGCCGCAATTCTGTGGCTGATCGTCATCTCGATTGAGTCGACCGCCTATCTCTCCGCCCACAACACCAGCCGCTTCCTCTTCCCCGTGCTGCACTATCTATTCGGCATCTCGTTGGAGCACTTCGAACCTTTGCACTTCTTCCTGCGCAAAGGCGGCCACGTCTTCGGCTACGGTCTGCTGAGCGTACTTCTGTTCCGCGCGTGGAGAGAAACCCTGCCCGCCCTCGGAAATCCCAAGTGGACCTTCCGCTGGGCAAACATCGGAGTGCTCGGGACGGCGCTGGTGGCCAGCCTCGACGAATGGCACCAGAGCTTCATCCCCTCGCGCACCGGCAGCGTACGGGATGTCATCCTCGACTCGTGCGCCGGAATCGGCGCCCAGGTACTGCTACTCCTCTGGTACGCTTGGTCTCAGAAATTCTCAAGAAGCAGATAGACTCACTGCTGAATCCATGATCGGCACGACCAAAACACCTCAGAAGCACCCTGCGAGAATCGAAGCGTCTAGGACGCCTGACCATGCAGCCTCACCATAGCCGCGGAGGTGCATAACAACTGGTGCTCTTCCAGGTCGCTCTTGGCACGTTCCATATCGACGTTTTTTTGGGCGGCAAGCTCCGTGCAGATCTGGTAATACGCGGCGGAGCGGGCCTCGAAGTATTTGCTGCGCCTGTAGTCAAGAGTTCGTTCCAGATCCTTGCAGATTAGGCAATCCATGGTTATGCCTCCAGCCCCATAGAGATTTTAGGGTGGCGGTAGATGTGATCCTTCTACCGCCTTCGTTTCAGGATCTCTTTCTCGGCGCGGAGCCAGTCCTGTTCCTCGCGGCCGGGTTCACGACCGCGGCCTTCAAACAACTCATAGGCCCGCTCTCTTATCTTGTCCGGGGATGGGACCTTGTCCGGCATCGTCGCCACGGCGCCACTGTCGTGTTTCGGGTCGACGACAATCTTGGGTCTCGGTTGTGTCTGAGCTTTGGGAGCAATCATAGAGAAACCTCCGGTATTGCGGACTAAGAGGGGGGTACTTCAGATGGACCGACTTAGTTCAGAGGATCTGAAAGAGGAGAGGAGCTACTCGCTCACTCTCAACAGTACGCTGAACTCTCGCCCATGTCCAATTTGGAGCGGCGCCCCGCGGGGTCCGCGCTGACAGTGCAACCAGGACGAGAAGAGCTACTGGCCAGAGGCACCCAGAGTCTTTACGCCGCCACGCCTGACCAGGAGCAGCATCGCCGACATCCCTGCCAGCCCCGCCGAAAGATAGAACGGCACCCCCGCGCCGTAGTGCTTCCACAATTCCCCGGTAATGAGGCTGGCCGCGAGCGTGGCCGCGCTGGTCGCAAAAAAATATACGCCCAGCGCCCGCCCGCGCACGTCCGGCCCCACGGTCTCCACCACCAGAGCCTTCAGCACCGGCTGCGTCAGGGCATAGTACAAACCGTAGACGGCCATCGTGATCCATATCGCGAGCGTGGAGGGCGCCCGCCCGAACACAAAATAAACTCCCGCGAAAATCAAATATCCCGCGGCCGCGATCCATCGCCGTGAAAAGCCGCGCCGCGAGAAGTGGTCGCTGAACCATCCCGCGGGCCACGACCCGAGCGTGTAAGTCACGTTGAACACCAGCCCCAGCAGCGGCGCCAGCGTGACCGGGATTCCTACGTTCTGCGCCCGCATCACCAGAAACATGTCGCTGGAATTCCCCAGCGAAAACAGAGTGACGGCGACCAGTACCATATAGAACGAACCCGGCAGCGCCGCGCTGGCTGCGTCCAAAGCCGCCGGGAGCCCCATGTCTCGCGTTTTTTGCGAGACAGCCTGCCCTGAGCCTGCCGAAGGGTGGGAATTTGTCTGAGCGCCGGCAGCTTCGTTCGCAGACTTGAGAGCAACTTTGTCGCGCACACGGCGTTTCGTCTCGCGGACGCCGAACAGCGCCACCATCACGCACAGCGCTCCTGGAATGGCTGCCGCCCAAAACACACCGCGGATTCCGAAACGCGCCAGCAGCGTGAAAGCCGCCAGCGGCCCGGCGACCGCGCCCGCGGAGTCCATCGACTGAATCAGGCCGTAGGCCGACCCCAGCCTCCCTTTCGGCACCGACTCGGCGACCATCACATCGCGCGGCGCCCCGCGCACTCCCTTGGCCAGCCGGTCGCTGAACCGGATCAGCAGAATGTGCCACCACGCCGTGACCACCGCCAGCAAGGGCTTCACCGCATTGGCGACGAAATATCCCGCCACCACCAGCGGCTTGCGACGGTCGATGCGGTCGGTCAAGTATCCCGAAAAAAGTTTAGCGAACGACGCGACACTCTCTGCCACTCCTTCAATCAACCCCAACTGCGCCGGGCCCGCCCCCAGCGAAACCAGAAACGCCGGCAGCACCCAGTACGCCATCTCAGTAGCGGTGTCGTTCAGGAAAGAAGTGGCGCCGAAAACGTAAACGTTGCGCGCAGGGGACGGCTGAGACTCAGAAGGCGCAGACATAGAAGAGTTTTATCACGGAGGCGCGGAGCCACGGAGAAAAGCGAGGAACAGCGGGAACACGCGGTGAACCGAACAACTACGGCGTTCCGAGACATCTCGTCGCGAAACTGAGAACTGAGAACTCCCCTCAGTACATCGCGTCGTACTTAGTGACGACCCATTCGCCGCCTTTGTGCGCGACGGTGAGGGTGAACAGATCCTGATCAATTCCGGCTTGTGTCGGGCCCGCGTTGCTTGGCCGCTTACCGCGATAGTGGAGGATCACCAGCGGCGGCGCTTCTTCCCAATCCACCAGTTCCCAGGAGAGCAGCGGGTGCTGCGCCTCAGAACTGCAAATGTATTTTGCGTATTTCTTGTGATAGTCGTGTTCCCACTTATTCAACAGCTCGTCGCAGTGCCCGTCGCGCAACTCGCGCAGAAACTTGTTGGCGGACTTCTCGGTCGAGCGGTCGCGCAGCGGATTCATTTTGATGCTGACCGGCAGTCCAGTCAGCGGATCGTGCTCCTCCGAGCGCGCCAACACCGGGCCCTGATCGCTCAGCCACCACAGGTAGCCGACAAATATTCCCACCAGCAGAACGCCGGCGCCGACAGCAATCCCAATATGTGTGCGCGTAAAGGCCATTAGAAGAAGTTTATGGGGATGGCGAAAGCGAGGATAGATTACCAGTGGGAGACACGGACGGACATGTACGAGTGGGGCAGGCGTTGCAAAATAAAAAGGCGCGGCCGTCGGCCGCGCCTTTCGCAAAACCCGAGCAACTACTCTTTCTTGTCTTCCTCTTTGCTCTCGGCCGGTGCAGCCTCGTGTTCAGCCTGCGCCTGCGCCTCTGCCTCTTCCATGGCCTTCTTGGCTTCGGTGGCTTTCTTGGCGCGAGCTTCGGCGCGCTTTTCCTTTTTCTCGTCGAGGATTTTCTCGCTGCCCAGCAGTTCGAGGAAAGCCTTGTCGGCGCCGTCGCCTTTGTTCCAGTGGGTGCGGATGATGCGCGTATACCCGCCGTTGCGATCGCCGAAACGCGGCCCGACCGTGTCAAACAACTTCACCAGAGCCTCATCGGTCATCAGATACGCGCCCGCCAGGCGCCGAGCGGCGAGGTCGCCGCGCTTGCCCAGCGTGATCATCTTCTCGACAATCGGCTTGGCCGCCTTGGCCTTGGGCACAGTCGTCTCGACGCGCTCCTCCACGATCACCGAGGTGACCAGGTTGCGCAGCAGCGATCGCCGGTGCGCAGTGTTCCGTCCGAGTTTGTATCCTGCCACTTTGTGACGCATTTCAAACCTCAGGGGCTAAAGCCCCGATTCATTCTTGTCCTTGAGCGGCGCGGCTTGAAGCCGCGCCCTTTCAAAGCAGCTACAGCCTCGCTGACGGCCCGACTTCCGAATGCCGGAAGCCGGGCGCCGGAAGCCGTTCTTACAGCTGGTCGTCCGGTCCGTAAGCGGAAGCCGGCAGGACCTGATTCGACGTGGGCCCGGGCACTGCATTGCCGTGCTCGTCGATCTTCATGCCCAGGCTCAGACCCATCGAGGAGAGAATTTCCTTGATCTCGTTCAGCGACTTGCGGCCGAAATTCTTGGTCTTAAGCATTTCGGCTTCGGTCTTCTGCACGAGTTCTCCGATGGTCTGGATGTTCGCATTCTTCAGACAGTTGTAGCTGCGCACCGAAAGCTCGAGTTCTTCGACGGAACGGTTGAGGTTCTCGTTGTGGATCTCGGGCTTGCGGTCGTCCGAAGACGACGTGCCGGTTTCAATTTCTTCCTCGAAGTTGATGAAGATGTTCATGTGGTCCTTCAGCAGTTTCGCCGCCAGGCCGAGCGAATCGGCGGGCGTGATGGAGCCGTTGGTCCACACTTCCAGGGTCAGCTTGTCGTAGTCGGTGATCTGCCCCAGACGCGCGGCTTCGACCGTGTAATTACATTTTCGTACGGGTGAGTGCACCGAGTCGATTGGAATGAACCCGATGCCCAGATCCTCATCAAAGTTTTTGTCGGCGGAAGTGTAGCCGCGACCGCGCTTCAGGCGCATTTCCATGTCGAGCTTGCCGCCCTCGCTGACCGTCGCGATGTAGACGTCCTTATCGAGAACCTCGACATCGCCGTCGGCTTCGATCATGCCGCTGGTGACCACGCCGGGCTGATCGGCGCGCAGGTAGATCGCCTTCGGCGCATCGCCCGCGAGCTTGAATGGAATCTGTTTCAGGTTCAGGATGATGTCGGTCGCGTCCTCGACCACGCCGGGGATTGACTGGAACTCGTGCAACACGCCTTCCATTTTCACCGCGGTGACGGCCGCGCCTTCAATAGAGCTCAGCAGCACGCGCCGCAGAGCGTTGCCCACGGTGGTGCCGAAGCCGCGCTCAAACGGCTGCGCCCAGAACATGCCGTACTTGTCAGTGAGGCTGGAGGTGTCGGTGGCGAGACGTTTCGGTTTCTGAAAACCCTTCCAAAGCATGCGTTTCTCCTTCGGCCGTTTGGCTCAGAGCTGACTCCCTGAATCGGTCCAGACTCAGGTCAAGCGTCAGCAGAGGCTGATCTAGCTCGAAATATGGACCACAAATTGCGCGATTGGTGATCGGGTGATTGAGTGATTTTGAATCGCTCAATGACTCAATCGCACAATCGCCCAATAGTTTACTTGCTGTACAACTCAACAATCAGCTGCTCATTGACCGGCAACTGAATATCTTCGCGCTTCGGCAGCGAAAGCACTTTCGCCTTGTAATTGTCGCGGTCAACTTCCAGCCAGTTCGGCATCGTTCCGTGGCTGGCAAATTCCTTCGCCAACTCAAGCACGGTGAGCTTCTTGCTCTTCTCGCGGATCGCGATCTCTTCCCCCGCGCTCACTTCATACGAAGGAATGTTGACCTTGCGGTTATCGACGGCCACGTGCCCGTGACGTACCAACTGCCGCGCCTGGCGCCGTGACTGGGCGAATCCCAGGCGGTAGACCACGTTATCCAGACGCCGCTCGAGCTGCTGCAGCAACTTCTCGCCGGTCACGCCCTGCGAACGCGCTGCCTTCTCGAAGTAGTTGCGGAACTGGCCTTCTTGCGTGAAGTAGATGCGCTTGGCTTTTTGCTTCTCGCGCAACTGCAAGCCGTAGCCAACGATCTTGGCTTTGCGGTCCTTGCCATGTTGTCCGGGAGCGAAGTTGCGCTTCTCGATGGGACACTTGTCGCTGAAGCACTTTGCGCCTTTGAGGAACAGCTTCATGCCCTCGCGGCGGCATAGACGGCAGACTGCATCGGTGTAACGTGCCAAGTTTCTTCTCCTTTAGATGACCGGTTTACGGGTTTGGCTTCACCCTTCCTCCCGGACGAAAAGCTGTCGTTAGTCGTTCTCCGTTCGGATCTTGCCAACGACCAACGACGAACGGCCAGCGACGCCTCTTACACTCTGCGGCGCTTCGGCGGACGGCAGCCGTTGTGCGGAATCGGTGTGACGTCGCGAATCGAACGCACTTCGATGCCCGACGCGGCCAGCGCGCGCACGGCCGACTCACGGCCTGATCCCGGACCGCTGACGCGCACATCCACGCTGCGCACCCCGTGATCCCGCGCCATGTTCGCGGCATTCGACGCGGCCTGCTGCGCAGCGAAGGGCGTGCCCTTGCGCGATCCGCGGAAGCCCAGCGATCCCGAACTCTTCCACGACAGAACGTTGCCATTCATGTCGGTGATGGTCACGATGGTGTTGTTGAAGGACGCCTGCACGTAGCACAGCCCATGCGGCACATGCTTGCGCTCCTTCTTCTTGAAGGTTTTCTTCTTGCCTTTTTTCTCCGGCGCGGCTGCTGCGCCGCCCGCTGCTGCTGGTTTTGCCATTTCTGAGTTCTCAGTTCTCAGTTCTCAGTTGTCAGTTAAAACCAGCGCTCGAAAACTGAGAACCGGGAACTGAGAACTGAGAACTGTTTTTATGTTTTCGACGTCGCCTTCTTCTTCTGCGCGACCGTTCCCTTGCGCGGACCCTTGCGGGTGCGGGCATTCGTATGTGTGCGCTGGCCGCGGACCGGCAGGTTGCGCCGGTGGCGGAATCCGCGATAGGAACCGATTTCGATGAGCCGCTTGATGTTCATCGAAACTTCCTTGCGCAGATCGCCTTCCACCAACCCTTCGGCCTCAATGACCGTGCGGATGCGGTTGACCTCTTCTTCGCTCAGGTCCTGTACCTTCTTCATCGGGTCGACCTTCGCCTCATCGCAGAGGCGACGCGAGCGCGGATGACCGATGCCGTAGATATACGTCAACGCGATATTGATGTGCTTCTGGCGTGGAAGATCGACGCCTGCAATACGTGCCATGTTTTCTTAACCTCAGCGGCTGTGCCGCAGCCTGAGGGCTTTTGGCTCTTAGCTCTTGGCTTTTAGCTAAGAGCCAAAAGCCAAACGCCAAAAGCTTCTTCAGCCCTGGCGCTGTTTATGTTTCGAGTTGACGCAAATCACCCGCACCACACCCTTGCGGTGGATGACTTTGCACTTGTCGCAAATCTTCTTTACCGATGCTCGTACTTTCATACAGTTCTCAGTTCTCGGTTCTCAGGTCTCAGCAAAATCCTGCCGGGCTTTGCCCGGCCCGACCGGGTCACAGACCCGGTCCCACACAAGTCCTACTTGTAGCGATACACAATCCGTCCGCGATTCAGGTCGTAGGGCGAAAGCTCCACTGCGACCTTGTCCCCGGGCAGAATGCGGATGAAATTCTTGCGCATCTTGCCGGAAACGTGCGCCAGCACCTGGTGTTTGTTTTCCAGTTCCACCCGGAACATGGCATTGGGCAGGGGTTCCAGCACCACCGCCATCACTTCAATCGCGTCTTCTTTGCTCATTAAGATCAGTTCTCAGTTGCCAGTTCTCAGTTCTCAGTTAAGAGCACCCGGTCCCCAACTGAGAACTGAGAACCGAGAACTGAGAACTTCTTCTCACTGCGTCAAAATCACCGGACCATCTCTGGTCACCGCCACGCAATGCTCGAAGTGCGCGCTGAAACTTCCGTCCACGGTGACCGCCGTCCACTTGTCGCCCAGCACGCGGGTTTCAGGCTTGCCGTAATTCACCATCGGCTCAATCGCGATGACCATGCCCTCACGCAATTTGGCGCCGTGCCCGCGAGCCCCGAAGTTCGGAACCTGCGGTTCTTCGTGCAGCCGCGTCCCGATCCCGTGTCCGACAAACTCACGCACCACGCTGAATCCGGCAGCTTCCACATGCTCTTGCACCGCGGCCCCAACATCACCTACCGAGTTGCCGATCCGCGCCTGCTCGATGCCGCGGTACAGCGACGCTTCGGTGACCTCCAGCAGTTTCTGCAACTCCGGCTTCAGCCCGTTGCCCACCGGAACCGTGATCGCCGCATCGCCGTAGTAACCGTCGAGCACGACCCCGCAGTCAATCGAAACGATGTCGCCCTCTTGCAGCACCCGTTTTTCCGACGGGATGCCGTGCACAATCTCTTCATTCACCGACGTGCACAACACGCAGGGATAATCGTAGTATCCCTTGAACGCCGGCTTGGCTCCGAGTTCCTTGATCTTTTTCTCGGCTGCGCGCTCCAGATCCATGGTGGTGACGCCCGGCGCCACCAGCGTTCTGACATGGTCGAGAACCTGGCGTACGATGCGGCCGCTGTGCCGCATCTTTTCGATCTCCGCCGATGATTTACACACAATCGCCATTCTTCATTCTTACGCGCGGTTCTTACGCGTGATGATCTTCCAAAATCCTGAAAATCTGTTCCGTGACATCGTCCATCGGCAAGTCTCCATTCACCGAGATCAATCTGCCGGTGCGCTGGTAGTAGTCCGCCACCGGACGAGTCTGCTCCTGGTATGCCGTGAGTCTGGGCTGAAGCACTTCCAACCGGTCGTCATTGCGGGTCACCAGCTTCGTCCCGTGACTCTCGTCGCAGATTTCATCCACGCGGGGCGGCTGGAAGTGGACGTTATAGATCCGTCCACAGGTGGGACAAGAACGGCGTCCAGTGATCCGGAGCAATAAGTGATTATAGTCCACGTCCAGGCGGATCACAATTGGCCAGGCCCGGGTGGGACGCGAGTTGTCAAAGAGCTCATGGTCGAGCAGCGCATCGAGCCACCCAGCCTGGGCTGCAGTCCGGGGAAACCCGTCCAGAATGTAGCCCCGCTTGCAGTCCGGCTGTATGAGCCGTTCCCGGACCATAACACAAACCAGATCGTCGGAAACCAATTCTCCCCGCGCCATCACTGCCTTGGCCACCAGGCCGAGTTCCGTCCCGCGGGCCACGTTCTCCCGCAGTAAGTCCCCCGTCGACACCTGGGGAATCCCGTAACGTTCCATGATGCGCTTGGCCTGCGTGCCTTTTCCGGCACCCGGCGGGCCCAGCAGTACCACGGGACCTATGTCACGCGAGGTTTCCTGCGCCATCGGCTTGGCCCAAGCCTCCCGAGCTCAGTCTCCCCGGCGCCCCAAAACACAAGCCGAGGTGCAGCAACCCCCACAAAATATTCTGTAGAGACGTTGCTGGCAACGTCTCTGCCGGCAGCACCGGCGCCGCACACAAGACGTAGCCAGCTACGTCTCTACGAAGTAACGCTACCAGGTGCGGCGGCCGCGAATGCGCCCGCTGCGCGGGGTAAATCCGTCGTAGTGGCGCATGATCAACTGCGCCTCGATCTGCGTGACCGTATCCATGGCCACGCCCACCACGATCAGCAGCGAGGTTCCGCCAAAATAAAAGCTCACACCCAAACCATTCGTCACCCAGTTCGGCAGCGCTTCAAAGAATCTCCCAAACACCCAGGGCAGATGGTTGAGGTGGATGCCCGTAATCATCCACTCGGGAATGAACGAAATCAGAATCAAGTACAGCGCACCCACCAGCGTAATCCGCGTGAGCACTTCATTGATGAAATCCGCAGTGCGCTTTCCGGGACGAATACCCGGAATAAATCCGCCGTACTTCCGCATGTTGTCGGCGACTTCGCTGGGATTGAAAACGATGGACACGTAGAAATACGCGAAGAAAATAATGCCCACCGCATAGAGCAAGGTATACAGCGGCTCACCCCACCCCAGCAGGCGAATCAGATCTCCGAAATAGCGGCTGTTGCGCAGCCCATACCCAATGGTTTGCGGCAACGTCAGAATCGAAGACGCGAAGATCACCGGCATCACGCCGCCGGCGTTGACGCGCAGCGGCAGGTGCGTCGACTGCCCGCCCATCACCTTGCGTCCGACCACACGTTTGGCGTATTGCACCGGAATCCGCCGCTCGCTTCGTTCGACGTAAACGATGAAGCCCACTACGGCGACCATAAAGATGATCAGGCCCACCATCAACGGGAACGTCATCGCGCCCCAGGCGGCGTTCTTGGCCTTCTCGATCAAGTCCACCACGCCGCGCGGCAGGCCCACCACAATGCCGGCGAAAATCAACAACGACATTCCGTTGCCCACGCCGCGCTCGGTAATCTGCTCGCCCAGCCACATGATGAACGCGCTACCCGTGGTCAGGGTCAGCATGGTCATGAGCTTGAACTTGTAGCCTGGCTCGAGGGCGAATCCGCCTTTTTCCAGACCGATGGCAATGCCGAACGATTGCACCGCGCTCAAAATGACGGTGATGTACCGCGTCCACTGCGTAATCTTCTTGCGCCCGAGTTCGCCCTCTTTCTGCAGTTTGGCCAGCGGCTCATACACCACCGTCAGCAACTGCAGAATGATCGATGCCGTGATGTACGGCATGATGCCCAGCGCAAAAATCGTCATGCGGCGCAGCTGGCCGCCCGAGAATAGGTCGACAAATCCCAGCAACGATCCGCTCGTGCTGCCCTGCGTGAAGAAACTTTCCAGCTTGGCTGTATCGATTCCCGGCGTCGGAAGGTGTCCGCCCAACCGGTAAACGAACAGCATTCCCAGGGTGAACAGGATGCGCTTTCGCAGGTCGGGAATCCGGAAGATGTTAGCCAGTTTGTCGAACATTACTGCCCCGCCTTCACTGCCACCTTTAATGCCAAGACCTCAACCTTGCCGCCCGCCTTGGTGATTTTTTCCTGCGCGGACTTCGAAAACTTGTGGGCGTGCACTGTGAGCGCGACCTTCAGTTCGCCATCACCCAGAATTTTCACCGGATACTTGGTCTTGATGACCCCGGCCTTGCGCAGCACTTCGGGAGTGATGGGCTCGCCGTGAAACGATTCGCCCATTTCCACCAGGCGCTCCAGGCTCACGATGTTGAATTCCTTGCGGAAAATGTTGGTGAAGCCGCGCTTCGGCATGCGGCGGTGCAGCGGCATCTGGCCGCCTTCAAAGCCGCGGATCATGCGCGATCCAGTGCGCGAGCGCTGCCCTTTGTGTCCACGGGTCGACGTCTTGCCCATGCCGGAGCCCATGCCGCGCCCCACGCGCTTGCGCTTTTCCGTCGCCTTCTTCGGTGCTCGAATGTTCGATAAATTCATGACTCGCTTCTTTCGTCGAGAGGTTGCTTGCAACGTCTCTTGCTTCCGCCCGCAGAAATCTCTGCGCCGGCAGAGACGTAGCCAGCTACGTCTCTACGCCCAAAACTACTCCACAAACTCGACCAGATGCGGTACCTTCGCCACCATCCCGCGGATGGCGTTCGTGTCCGGACGCTCAATCACCTGATTCAGCCGGGTGAATCCCAGCCCCTTGATCACGCGCTTCTGTTTCACCGGAGCACAAATGGCGGAGCGCACCCACTTCAGGTGAACCTTCCCGCTGCCCGCATTGGTTTTTTTCGCCGTCATTGCATGAACCTCAGTGTTTTGTGGAAGGGTACGACTTCAGTCGTGCCGTCCCGAACCCATAATTGAATGGGCTTTAGCCCCTGCGGGCAGCCTTACAATTCCTGCGCCGTCTTGCCCCGCATGGTCGCCACGCCCTCGCGGGTCTTGAGTTGCTTCAGCGCGTCGAAAGTCGCCTTGATCACGTTGTGCGGGTTGGTCGTGCCGATGGATTTCGTCAGCACGTTCTGCACGCCCACCGACGTCATCACCGCGCGCACCGCGCCGCCTGCAATCACGCCCGTACCTTCCGGCGCCGGCTTCAGCAGCACCTTACCCGAACCATAGCGCCCCAGCACGAGGTGCGCAATGCTGGTCTGCGTCAGGTTCACTTTGATCAGATTCTTCTTGGCCGACTCGATTCCCTTGCGAATGGCCTGCGGAACTTCCTTGGCCTTCCCGGAACCGTAGCCCACCACTCCCGCCGAGGGATCGCCCACCACCACCAGCGCGGCGAACGAAAGGTTCTTGCCACCCTTCACCACCTTGGTCACGCGGTTGATGGCGACGACCTGGTCCTTTAACTGGTACGAACCCGCATCAAGTTTCTTGATCAATGTTGGCATTTATAAACCTGGCCTTTGGCTGTTAGCTCTTGGCTCTTGGCTTTTTCGCTCTGGCTAACAGCCAAGAGCCAAAAGCCAATAGCGATTTTTAGAACTGCAATCCCGCTTCACGCGCCGCGTCGGCCACAGCCTTCACCCGCCCGTGATAAATATAGCCGCCACGGTCGAACACGACTTTGGTGACGCCCTTGGCTTTGGCGCGCTCGGCGATGGTCTTGCCCACAGCTTTGGCGGAGGCCACGTTGCCGCCGGTGCGCCGGGCGTCTTTCTGGCCCTCGGCCGTGCTGGCGGAAACCAGCGTTTTGCCGTGCAGATCGTCGATGACCTGCACGTAAATGTGATTCAGCGAACGGTACACGTTGAGCCGCGGGCGCTCCGCGGTCCCCTGCATCTTCTTGCGAATGCGGTCGTGTACATGCCCGCGCTTCTGGTTCTTCGTAACTCTAGTCAGCATCGCTCTATTTCCCTCTTGACAGACGGAACGCGTGAGATCCTTCGCAAAGAACGCTCAGGATGACGCCAGCGGGCTCCCGCTTCGCTCACGCTCGCTTAACGGCGTCACTTCGCTCCGGTCTTTCCGACCTTCTTCTTCAGGCGCTCGCCCGCATAGCGCACGCCCTTGTTCTTGTACGGATCGGGCGGACGCAGCGAGCGCATTTCCGCCGCCACCTGGCCTACTTTTTGCCGGTCAATCCCCGTCAGCGCGATCTTGGTCTGCTTGGGATCCACGGCCGCATCCACGCCCGTCGGCAACGGGTACTCGATCGGATGCGAATAGCCCAGGTTGAACACCACCATCGACTTGCCCTTCATTTCGGCGCGGTAGCCGATGCCAACGATTTCCAGTTCGCGGGTCCAGCCCTTGGTCACACCCTCGACGGCGTTGTTGACCAGCGCGCGCGCCAGTCCGTGAAGCGCGGCCTGCGAATCGTTCTCGCGGATCGCGACGATGTTTCCGTCCTTCTGCTCGACCGTAATGCCGGTCGGCAAAGCGGTATCCAGCTTGCCCTTCGGCCCCTGCACCAGGACCGTGTTGCCTTCGATTTTGACCGTCACCCCTTTGGGGATCGGGATCGGCTTTCTTCCAATTCGTGACATAAGTCGCTCTTAGCTCTTGGCCTTTAGCTCTTGGCTAGAATCTCTCACAGCCGTTCCAACTCTGCTCCCGCTAATAGCCAAAGGCCAAAAGCCAAGAGCGGTTTATCAGTAAATCTGGCACAGCAACTCGCCGCCCACGCCCTCTTTGCGGGCCTGGCGGCCGGTCATCACGCCGCGCGGGGTGGTGAGGATGTTGATGCCCATGCCGCCCAGCACGCGCGGGATCTCGCTGCGGCGCACGTACACGCGGCAGCCGGGGCGCGACACGCGCTCCACCTTCGAGATGGCCGCTTCGTTGTTGGCGCCGTACTTCAGATAAATCCGGATGACCTTGTGGCCTTCTTCTTCCGTCGGCTTGAAATTCGAGATGTAGCCCTCTTCTTTCAGAATGCGGGCGATCTCCAGCTTCAAGCGCGAAGCCGGGATGTCCACCTTCTGGTGCCGGGCCTGGAGTGCGTTCCGCACTCGCGTCAGCATGTCTGCGACCGGATCGGTCAACCTCATCGTTTGCTTCTCCTTGCCACCCGTTCGCTCCGCGTCCAGCGGAGAACCTGCGGCAGCTTGTTACTTCGTCCCGCTCGTTACTTCTAGGCCTAGTTACTTCGTCTCGCCGTTGCTCTTCACTTCAGGGCTGTCATCCTGAGCGGCGTTGTTGGCCGCGAAGGATCCCTACTCTCGGCACGACTCTCGCGCTAGGCGAGGCATCGCGCCTCTTACCACGACGACTTCGAAACCCCTGGAATCTCCCCGCGCAGCGCGAGCTGGCGGAAGCACAAGCGGCAAATCCCGAACTTGCGCAGAAATGCCCGCGGCCGTCCGCAAAACTTGCAGCGGTTGTGCTTGCGTGTGGTAAAGATCCTTCCGTTCTTGCAGCCGCACGCCTTGCCGTCTATGACACCTTTGCCTCGACAGTCCGGACACGGTTTATCCGGTCTCTTCGCGTCTTCCGTTCGTTGGTGCAACCCTACGCCGTCTTTGACTCGTTTCGCTGTAGTAGCCATTCAATCCTTCTTGAAACCTTGGAACTTTGAACACCCGAAACCCTCATGCCCGAAACGGCATGCCCAGATGCTTCAACAACGTCCGCGCCTGGTTGTCGTTCACCGCCGTCGTCACAATCGTTACGTTCATGCCCTTCTGCTTGTCGACCTTCTCGTAAGAGATCTCCGGGAAAATCAGCTGGTCGTGCAGCCCGAGCGTGAAGTTGCCGCGTCCGTCGAACGACTTGGTCGAAACTCCCTTGAAATCGCGCACCCGCGGCAGAACGATATTCACCAGCCGGTCCAGGAACTCGTACATGCGGTCGCCGCGCAGCGTCACCATCGCGCCGATCGATTGTCCCTGGCGCACTTTGAACGCCGCAATCGATTTCTTGGCCCGCGTTACCACCGGCTTTTGTCCGGTGATCTGCCCCAGTTCGTTCACCGCCGGATCGAGCACTTTCGCGTTCTGCGTGGCTTCGCCCACGCCCATGTTTACGACAATCTTGTGCAGCCGCGGAACCGCCATCACGTTCTTCAGTTCCAGCTCTTTCAGCAGCGCGGGAGCCACTTCCTTATCGAACTTCGAGCGCAGCCGCGGACGTTCCTTCGCGCTATGCCGCGCCTGGTCCGGCGCCTTCTGCTCCTGCGATTCCTTCTGTCCCTTTTTATCTTTTGCCATGTCCTTCTCTTCAACTTCCTCTCACGGTTTCGGGTCGCAAGAAGCTGTCAGCTATCAGCCGTCAGCTCTCAGTTTCAAACCCTTGCGTATACCGGTTCGTGAGACTTAAATTTTCATCTCGCTGTCTGCGTCGCCGCCACAAGCTGAAAGCTGATGGCTGAAAGCTGACAGCTATTTATCCAGCGTCGTTCCGCACTTCTTGCACACCCGCACCTTGCGGTCGCCGCGCTCTTCGTGGCCGATGCGGACCGGCCCACAGGTCGCACACACCAGCTGCACGTTGGAGATCGCAATCCGGCTCTCCTGCTCGGCGATGCCACCCTTGATGTTGCGCTGCGGGTTCGGCCGCACGTGCTTTTTCACCATCATCACGTGTTCGACCAGAATCTTGGCATCGTTCGGAAACACGCGCAGCACGCGCCCCTCTTTGCCCTTGTCCCGCCCGGTGATCACCTTCACGGTGTCGTTCCGCCGTAGATCCACTCGCTTGTTTTCAGTGCTCACAGTTCGCATTGTCTAAACCCTATTTCGTAATTGAGTAATTGGGTAATTTCGTAATTGAAGACCTGGACCGATTTTGATTTTCAATTACTAAATTATCAATTACTCAATTGCCCAATTTTCTTCAAATCACTTCTGGCGCCAGCGAAACAATCTTCAAGAACTTCTTCTCTCGCAGTTCGCGCGCGACTGGTCCGAACACGCGCGTCCCGACCGGCTCGCCCACGTCGTTGATCAGCACCGCCGCGTTCGAATCGAAGCGGATGTAGGTTCCGTCGCGCCGCCGATACTCTTTGCGGGTGCGCACGATCACGGCCTTCACCACGGTTCCCTTTTTGGCCTGGCCCTCGGGTGCCGCCTCTTTCACCGACGCCGTGATTATGTCGCCCAGCCCGGCATTCAACCCGGTTGAGCCGCCGAGCGGCAGAATCATCTGCAGCTTGCGGGCGCCGGAGTTGTCGGCCACTTCCAGCATCGATCTCATCATCACAGCCATGGCTTCAATCCCCCTAACTCTTCAACTCGTTAAATCTCTTGTCATTCCGAACCCGCGTCGACGAAATTCCTTGTCATTCCGAACCCGCCGCCAAGGCGGGTGAGGAACCTGCTTTTCCCCGCGGCCAGGTCTAAGCTAGACCGCCACATCCACCGCAGCTTCCGGCACCAGCGCCGCCTTGCGCACAATGTCTTTCAGTTTCCAGCGCTTCAGCTTCGACAGCGGACGCGTCTCTTCGATCCGCACCACATCCCCGACGTGCGCTTCGTTCTTCTCGTCGTGGGCGTAGAACTTCTTGTTGCGCGCTACCACGCGTCCGTAGAACGGATGCGCCTTCTTGCGCGTCACCTTCACCACAATCGTCTTCTGCATGCGGTTGGCGACTACTTCTCCCACCACTTCCTTGCGGCGGCCCTGCACTTTCGCCGTGGCCGGTTTATTGGTTTCCGCCATTATCGCTTCTCCGTTATTTCTTCTGACCCGCGGTCGAGCGCTCGCGCTCTCCGAGTATCGTCTTGACCCGCGCAATGTCCTTGCGCAGGCCGCGAATCTTCTTCAGGCTCTCCGTCTGCCCCATGTTCAGCTGAAACTTCAGCTTAAACAACTGGTCGGCGAGCTCGCGCTCCTGGTGGCTAAGCTCAACGTCCGTCAGGTTTCTGATCTTGTCTACCTTCATAAAATAGCTCTCAGCTTTCAGCTCTCAGCCCATTCAACCGTGTCGTCACTGACGGCTGACAGGCTGACAGCTTCTTTAGTGCGCCGCGCCCTCGCGCTTGACCAGCGTCGTGCGCAGCGCCAGCTTGTGCGAAGCCAGCCGCATGGCTTCGGTCGCATCCGTGATGGTCACGCCTTCCATCTCAAACAGGATCTTGCCCGGCTTCACGACCGCGACCCAGTGATCCGGCGCGCCCTTGCCCTTGCCCATACGGGTTTCGGCCGGCTTCTTCGTGACCGGCTTGTCGGGAAACACGCGGATCCAGATCTTCCCGCCGCGCTTCACGAAACGCGTCATGGCCACGCGGCTGGCTTCAATCTGCCGGTCGGTGATCCAGCCGGGCTCCAGCACCTTCAGCCCGAAATCTCCGAACGCCAGCGTCGATCCGCGCCAGGCCTTGCCGGTCATGCGCCCGCGCTGCTGCTTGCGATACTTCACTTTCTTTGGCATCAACATAAAATCAGTTCTCTCTTGTCATCCTGAGCGAGACGCTTTTTGTCTCGCGAAGGACCTGGGCGCGCCGCGCGAATCGCCGCGTTCTTTGCGGCGACTCAATCGCGCGTTGGGCGCGCTTCCCTAGAATCCACCCGCCGCCGTCGTTGCTTCCCGTTTCTTCTGCGGCAGAATCTCGCCCTTGTACACCCAGCACTTCACGCCGATCACGCCGTAGGTCGTCCGCGCCTCGGTGAAGCCGTAGTCGATGTCGGCGCGCAGCGTGTGCAACGGCAACCGCCCCTGCAGATACCACTCCGACCGCGCGATTTCATTGCCATTCAGCCGTCCGCTTACCCGCACTTTGATTCCCTTGCACCCGAAGCGCAGCGCCGAATCCACCGCCTTGCGCATGGCGCGCCGGAAACCCACGCGCTTTTCCAGCTGTAGCGCGATCGATTCCGAAACCAGTTGCGCGTCGAGCTCGGGCTTGTGCACTTCCTGGATGTCGACAAAAATGTCCTTGCCTGCCGTGCGCTTTTGCAGCTCGGCCTTGAGCTTGTCGATTTCCGCGCCCTTGCGCCCGATGATGATTCCCGGCCGCGCCGTCTTGATAATGATGCGCAGCTTGTTGCCCGGCCGCTCGATCTCAATGGCGCTGATGCCCGCCGACTTCAGCTTGTCCCGCAGTTCATTCTTCAGCTTGACGTCTTCATGCAGCTGCTTGTCGTAATCCCGCTCGGCAAACCAGCGCGACTTCCACGGCTTGGTGAAGCCGAGGCGAAAACCATAAGGATGAACTTTTTGTCCCATTGCTTCTCCTCAATCGAACTACTCAGTCGAACCAAGAAAACTTGTCATTCCGAACCCGCGCAAAGCGCGGGTGAGGAACCTGCTTTTGCCTTACCTCGCGGCCACTTTCTTTTTGCCCGCAGACGCCTTCACTACCGTCGCGCGCCGCTTGCCCTTGGCCGGAGCCGCCTCCGCTGTCCTGGCATCGCCGGCGTGTCTCGGACCCGCGTCGCCGCTCTTCCCGCGCTCCGCCAGAATCAACGTGATGTGCGAGATGCGTCGCTGGTAGCGGTACGCGCGTCCCTGCGGCGCTGGACGGATGCGCTTCATGCGCGGCCCGTCGTTGGCGATCGCACTCTTCACGTAGAGATTGTCGATCTCCACGTCGAGATTCTTCTCGGCGCTGAGAAAGTTAGCATTGTCCAGCGCCGACTGCAGCAGCTTGCCCACGTGCGCCGCTACCCGCTTCTTGGTGAACGCCAGCGTGTTGCGCGCTTCTTCCACGCGCCGGCCCTTGATCAACTCCAGGACCAGCCGTGCCTTCTGCGGCGAAACCCGCAAGTACCGCATTTCCGCTCGAAATTCCATAGTCGTATCTCAACTCTTCGTCTTCTTAGCTAGCAGCTAGAAGCTAGTAGCTGGAAGCTGTTCTACGCCTTCGGCGCCGCTGGCGCTGACGGAGCCGCCGGAGTAATCGCCCCCGGACCGCCCGGGATGCCTGCCGGCTTGGCCGCCACTTCCGTCGCCGCCCTCATGGAGTGCCCCTTGAACGTCCGGGTGAAACTGAACTCACCCAGCTTGTGGCCTACCATGTTCTCGGTGACGTACACCGGAATAAATTTTTTGCCGTTATGCACCGCGATCGTGTGCCCCACCATCTCAGGCACCACCGTGGAACGCCGCGACCAGGTGCGCAGCACTTTCTTCTCGTTGCGCGCATTCATGCCCTCTACCCTCGCCTGCAGGTAAGCATCCACGAACGCGCCTTTCTTGGTTGAACGTGCCATAAAGTCAACTCTCAGCTTTCAGCCGTCAGCTTTCAGCTAACAGCTCATTCAAACTCTGTCATTCCGACGGTTCGCGAAGCGACCCGGAGGAACCTGCTTTTCTTACTTACTGCGCCGGCTCACAATAAACTTGTCCGTACGCTTGTTGTTCCGCGTCTTGTACCCGCGCGTCGGCTGGCCCCATGGCGTCACTGGATGCCGTCCGCCGGACGTCTTGCCTTCACCACCGCCGTGCGGATGGTCAACCGGATTCATCGACACGCCGCGATTGTGCGGACGCTTTCCCAGCCACCGCGAACGCCCTGCCTTGCCGATGGTGACGTTCTCGTGATCGAGATTTCCCACCTGCCCGATCGTGGCCATGCAGTCCTGCGAAATCTTGCGCGTCTCGCCGGAAGGCAGCTTGACCAGCGCGTACTCTTCTTCCTTCGCGATCAACTGCGCCGCACCGCCCGCCGACCGCACCATCTGCCCGCCCTTGCCTGGCTTCAGTTCCAGATTATGAATCTGCGTGCCTGGCGGAATATTCCGCAGAGGCAATGCGTTGCCCACAAGGATGTCCGCCTCGGGACCACTCACCACTTTCTGCCCTAACTTCAGCCCTTCCGGCTGAATGATGTAGCGCTTCTCGCCGTCGGCATAAGCCAGCAGCGCAATGCGGGACGAACGGTTCGGGTCGTACTCGATGGTCGTCACGGTGGCCGGAATCCCGGCCTTGTCGCGCTTGAAATCGATGATGCGCAGCTTGCGCTTGTGCCCACCCCCGATGAACCGCATCGTGGTATCGCCCGAGTTGCGGCGCCCGCCGGTGCGTGGCTTGGGCTCGACCAGCGGCTTATGCGGATGCTTGGTCGTAATGTCGTCGTTGACCAGAGTCGTGCGATAGCGCAACGTCTGCGTCGTCGGTCGGTATGTTTTTATCGGCATACTCTGCTCTCAGCTTTCGGTCGTTAGTCGCTGGTCGTTGGTCGTTCGCAACTTCGCTCGCCGGCCAACGACTAACGACCGACGACCAACGACGGTTTATAGATTCTGCGCGTACTCCGGCATCTTCTCGCCAGCCCGCAAGCGCACGTACGCTTTCTTCCAATCCGGACGGTAGCCCGCGAACTTCCCCCGCCGCCGCTCTTTTCCCACGTAGGTGGCCGTGCGCACGGAATGCACTTTCACTTTGAAAATCGTCTGCACCGCTTGCTTGATTTCCGTCTTGGTCGCCTTGGGTTCCACCTGGAAGACCAGCGTGTTCTGGTTTTCCTTGATGGCCAGGCCCTTTTCGGTGATCACCGGACGGCGAATAATCTGGTATGCGGATTTCATCAGGCCACCTCCGCCGCTTTTTCGTGCCGCGTGCGCCGGCGGCGCTCGCTGTGCGCTTTCTTCGTGCCTTCGTCCGCTTCCGGCTTATGCTGCCGCTTCGAAACCGAAGACTTCAGCGAAACCTGCAGCTTCTCGATCGCCGGCTGCGAGAAAATTGCCCGGTCATATTTCAACAGATGAAACGGGTGCACTTCGTTGCTCAACACCATCTCGAGCCCCGCGATATTGCGGGCGCTCAATGCCAGATTATGATTCTCGTGCTTCGCTTCCTCGATGATCAGAACCGTTGCATCCACCTTCAGCGAGTCCAGCGACTTGCGGAATTCCTTGGTCTTCGCTTCTTTCATGTCGAACGAATTCACCACGATCAGCTTGCCGTCCGCCAGCTTCGCGGCCAGGGCCGAGCGCAACGCGCCCATCAGCTTCTTGCGCGGAAACGTGTAATCGTAGGAGCGCGGTTGCGGACCATGCACCGTGTAGCCATGCCGCCACAGGGGCGAACGGATCGATCCAATGCGGGCGCGTCCCGTGCCCTTCTGCTTCCAGAGCTTCTTGCCCGAACCGGAAACTTCCCAGCGGCCCTTGGTTTTGTGCGTGCCGGCGCGCTGCCCGGCGCGGTAATGTTTCACCGCTTCCCAGAGCAGATCTTCGTTGACCGCGCCGAAGATTTCGTCGGCGAGATCCATCGTCCCAACCTTCTCGCCGCTCAAATTATGTATGTCGATCGTTGCCATATGTCTCACGTAGCGGCGGACGCATTCGTCCGCGCGCGTTTCCTTATGCTTTCTTCGCCGCTCGCTTCGCCGCCTTCAACGGATCCACCGTCGCCGACCCGGCGAACCCGCGCCGTTCTCGTGGCGGCTTCTTCGCCTTCGTAATCACGATGTAGCCACCCTGCGGTCCCGGCACGCTGCCCTCGACCACCAGCAGATTCTCGTCCTTGTCCACGCCCAGCACGCGCAGGTTGCGCTGGGTCACGCGGGCATTGCCCATGTGTCCCGACATCCGCATCCCCTTGAACACGCGCGACGGGAACGCCGAACTACCGATCGAACCTGTTATTTGAAACATGGACCCGTGCGACTTCGGACCACCGCCAAAATGATGCCGCTTCACCACGCCCTGAAATCCCTTGCCCTTGCTGATCCCGACGATGTCCACGAAGCGCTCGCCGTCGAACATCTCGACCAGCACGCGGTCGCCAACTTTCACCGAGCCGTCTCCATCGGGCGTGCCGTCAACTTCCAGCGGCACTTCACGCATGAACTTCACCGGAGGAAGATTGTTCTTCGCCAGATGTCCCTGCGCCGGCTTGGTCAGCCGCGACTCCTTCACAAACTCCACCAGTCCAATCTGGGCCGCCTCGTAGCCGTCTTTGGTAGCCGACTTGTGCTGCGTGACCACGCACGGACCAGCCTGCAGCACCGTGACCGGACGAACGTCGCCCTTGGAGTCAAACAGTTGCGTCATCCCGACCTTCTTGCCCAGAATCCCCGTAACCTTCGTTGCCATCTCTAATCTCCATTCCCAGCATGGCCTATAGCTATTGGCTGGGGAGCAAATCAGCTCGTGTGGCATTGCCCATGTGGGAACGGCCGCCTTCGTCCGTTCCGCGGGCGCAGCCCGCGTCCTACTTATGTTCCTTGCCGAACGCCTTAATCTCCACATCCACGCCCGCCGGCAGATCGAGCTTCATCAGCGCGTCCACCGTCTGCTGCGTCGGCTCGAGAATATCGAGCAGCCGCTTGTGGGTACGGATCTCAAACTGCTCCCGCGATTTCTTGTCCACGTGCGGCGAACGCAGCACGCAGTACTTGTTCTTCATCGTGGGCAGCGGAATCGGCCCCGCGATCTGTGCGCCCGTGCGCCGCGCCGTTTCCACGATCTCGCCCGTCGACTGATCCAGAATGCGATAGTCGTAAGCCTTCAACCGGATGCGAATTCTTTCTTTTCCAATCACTGTTTCATCTCTCTAACCCCTCCCGGCCATCCAGGAGGAAAGAACTGGCGGCAAGCCGCGAGCCGCTTATTAGCTCCTAAAGCTCTTAGCTTCTAGCTCAAACCCTTGTCATCCTGAGCGAGACGTTTTTTGTCTCGCGAAGGACCTATGCACTTTCACCGCTACGTCACAATCTCCGCAATCGTTCCAGCTCCTACCGTATGTCCACCTTCGCGAATCGCGAACCGCAGGCCCTTCTCCATAGCCACCGGCGTGATCAACTCAATCACCAGGCTCACGTTGTCTCCCGGCATCACCATCTCCGTGCCCGCCGGCAACTCCGCGACTCCCGTCACGTCTGTCGTGCGCAGATACAACTGCGGACG